>Ga0315274_10017443_pt1 | contig 10127 bp, 7 predicted proteins | sample YL17G02_20_MG_FD_203700 | JGI IMG/M metagenome (GOLD analysis project Ga0315274, IMG submission 203700) | Sediment microbial communities from Yellowstone Lake, YNP, Wyoming, USA - YL17G02_20 | ecosystem: Environmental > Aquatic > Freshwater > Lake > Sediment | place: USA: Wyoming | collected... | reverse complement strand
ACGGTAACGAGGCAATCTATCTAATTGTGTCCTTCAACGGGCCGGGCTATTTCTATTTATGGGAATATTACCCTTACGGCACTTCGCCCTACGGACACTGGCTATGTTACAGATGGTATCGCCCATATGCTGGCGTCTGGAGGATCGGGCCTTTTGCCGCCCAGTCGTTTGACCCTGCCGGCGGGTACACCTGGAAGATGTGGTTCCTTTCCGGGTATTCATGGTCAACGCGTTTACTGAGCTTCAATTACATCCGGAGTTATTATCCGCCGGACATACCAGACCTTATACCTGAGCCAGTTTACACTCCCTCGATTAACTCATTCAGCGCCAACAAATCTTCTATCGAAGCCGGGGATACAGCGATACTGACCTGGACAACCACTAACACCAGCAGCGTGACTATATCACCCGGAGTTGGAACGGTGGCTGCTTCCGGCTCCACCACGGTCACTCCCACCGCCACTACCACCTATACGCTGGTGGCAAACAGTAAATCGGGCAACTCTGTATCATCTACTGCGACCATAACGGTTAGGCCCAGAGTGTCACCCACCATTAATATCAGCCAGCCCACGATAAAGAACGGGCAGTCAACGTCCCTCTCCTGGAACGCCCCCGGGGCAATCCGAGTACTAATCACTGGCGTTGGCAATGCCGACATCAGCGGGACCACGCAGGTATCGCCGGACAAGACGACTACATACACCCTGACTGCCACTTATATTGACGGTACTTCGCAGTCAACATCGTTAACGGTCAACGTAGAGCAACAGCCCCCGTATTTGCTCTGGGGCATTATAGCCTTGTTGGCCATAACAGTCATAGTCATAGCCATCTTGCTTATCAGGAGACCTGCGAAGGCCAGCAGGGTACAGGTGGCAGACACACAAGCAGCAGATCACGCAACTCAGACTGAAGACACAAATACCACGGATACACAGCCGGTAACCACACCTGTAGTGGAGGCCGCCGCGGCTAAACTCTCCTTGGCGGGCGGGAACGATATACTGCTGGCAGGCAATACCAGGTCATTCGGCCGGCATGACTTTGAGGAATTCATGCCGAGTGCACAGGTCTCTTACATATCCAGGCAGCACATCAATATCTGGTCCGAAAACGGCCAGTACTACATCGAGGACCGCAGCAGCACCAACGGCACCAGGGTCAACGGTACGGATATCAAGGGCACCGGCCGCCATGCGCTTGCTAACGGCGATGTAATTGAGCTTGCAGGCAAACTTAGCATCAATTTCCAAAAACAAAATATAAATAAGGAGGGACCATGAATTTTAGAAAGACAATTTTCATCCTGACAACAGCATTTTTAGTTTGCTCCGTCCTGTTGTTAAAGTTCAAAAAATAAAAAAACAATAAGGAGGTATCATGAACTTCAAAAACGCAATCCTAGTCCTGGCAGCAGCATTGTTACTATGCTCTGCGCAATTACTCCAGGTCACACCGGCATCTGCCGAAGATACCGCTACGGCCACCGCCACGGCTACCGCTACGGTCACTACCACCGACTCTTCTGTCAGTGCCACCGCCACCGCCACTGCCGTTGCCACCGCCACCTCTACGTCTTCTGCACCTCCACCTGAGCCATCGGCACCGCCGCCACCGCCACCACCACCACCACCGCCACCGCCTCCTCCACCTCCGCCTCCTCCACCACCACCTCCACCTCCTCCTACACCCCCGCCTCCCCCTCCACCTCCACCGCCTACACCTACGCCGCCTACACCCCCACCACCTCCACCCCACCCGTGGCATTTCCCAGGGTACAATCCATACACCGGTTATCCCGATTACTCGTGGCCTTATAACTGGAGGTGGTCCACATACGTACCAGCGAGGGTGATAATAGTTGAGACGCCTTATCAACAGCCTGTTTACGCGCCGGTAATCAACTCGTTCACCGCTAACCCCTCTTACATTCAGCCCGGGCAGGGGATTGTGCTGACATGGACGGTGAACAATGCAACTACGGTCACTTTATCGCCCGGTATCGGTTCGGTTCCCAGTTCCGGCTCATACAATCTGAGTCCCGGTTATACAACCACCTATACGCTGTCTGCCACAAATAGTGCCGGCACCGTAAGTGCCAGCACCACAGTAACGGTCGCTCCGTACGTATCCAGCTACACCACCAGCAGCGCGCAAATAGCCAGCAGTGGAAACGTCGCCAATACGGGAACAAGCAGTATCCTGACCGGCGGGTTGAGCGGCGACGGCTCAGGCAATTCCGGGATACTGTATATCACGTTGCTCGGACTTCTGGCTGTAGCCGCCACGGCAGCCGTCGTCCTTTTTGTTAGAAGGCCTGCCGCAGCCCATGCACGGGCAGGATATCTGGCTACGGCTACGCGGGCTGCAAATGGGGCACCGGCCACCACACCCGTCGAGGCAGGACCCGGGCCGAAGTTTATATTGTCGAACGGGGAGCACATACCCATATCCGGCAATGCCGGCTCTTTGGGCAGAAGTGATTTCCGCTCACTGGTGAAGCCGGACGAAGCTGACCTGATTTCCAGGCAGCATATACGCTTCGACTGTGAAGATGGCGAGTGCTTCATCGAGGACCGCAACAGCACCAACGGCACCAGGCTGAACGGGTCCAGCATCGACGGAAAAGGCAGGTACTTATTGAGGGAAGGTGACAGGGTCGAGCTTGCCGATATCCTTACCCTGACCTTCAAATCTTAGCCATACTTAGAGCCGGCACCTGTTTAAGAGCACGTGCCGGCTCTATCTTTCTCTTATTTAACCACATTTAACCAGCTCTACCCCCTTGCTAATGTACCAGGCCTTCAAACAAAGAAGCCGCTAGCTTTTGCCACAGCCAGCGCCGCCTCCGCATCGGCTACTCCAAGACGGTCACACCATGGAAAAGCTTGAAGAACAGGATTTAATACAAGGAGATTAGTTCCAGCCGTGATAACAGGCTACTAACATTCCTAATTGATATCTTCAGCATCTGATGTCAAGGGAAGTTGTAATTGCGTAACTCCTTCCAATTCATCAGCGGCTTTTTCCCGTTCCGGAAGTGATAACATTGCATCCTTTGTCTTTAGGCGGAGAATATCAAGGTAGAGAGCCTGATGTACCGGCAATTCTTTTTTCCTTATCCTTCTGTAATAATCTTCTGCCCTTTTCCACTGCCCTCGTCTAACATATAATTTGCATAATAATCCTTGTTTTACGTCATCTCTAGCAATTTCCAGAGGCTGCAGTTTATTTATTTCCTCTTCTGCTCTTGGATCTTGTAGTTCTATTAAAATATCAGCCCGTTGTGCTAGAACCTCAAATCTGGGTGCCTTAGCACCACAAGCAATTTCCGCATGCTGCAGCGCTTCCGGCCAAGCTTTGCGCTTACCCTTTAGAGTGGCCAAGCGATGATGGTAAGCATCTTCGCTAATTTCTTTTAACTGCAGTATATAACTTTCAGCATCTCTATCAGCATCTTTATATATAGCAATTAATGCAGCTAAGTCTAAGATATATTCATTGCGCTTGTATTTCTCCAATGCAATATCAACATATTTTTTAGCTTCATCAACTTCTCCCAGATGAAACAAACAATTAGCAAGATCTCGCAAAATTGAAACGGACTCATCACCAGCATACCAACCTTTTCTAAAAGCGAATACGGCCTTTCTGTGGTCTCCCCGCTTCCATTCGAGGAAGCCTCTCAGGTAGAACCGTTCTAGAGCCCAAGTACCATCAATTTCAGATAACACTTCTTCGGCTGGTTTCCATTTTCGCAGTCTAACTAGGCACCTAAAGAGTGTTACTTTTGCTTTAAATAAATGGGGGTCCAATTTTAGGGCACGTTTTGCTAATTCTTCAGCTTCTTTCCATTCTTGAGCATCATATTTCTGTTTCGCGACCCTACTAAGTTGTGCCGGTAAAATAACATCACGAAAATGATCAAGTTCTCCTACTTTGCTATAAGCTAAAGCATGAATTGTTGTATCAACTATACTAAATGCTGGTATTTTATTAGTATCTTTCCAGAACGTTGCAATAAGTTTATCTGCAACCTTTGAATATTCAGATTTGCTCAGCAAACCGAAACTATTAGAAACTGCAACTCTTATTGGGGATGAGATCATATAATCGCTATCTGTAGGTATTACCAAACAAGTGTCAATCAAGTGTTGAATAATCTGAGATACTTCATCAACTGAACAGTTCAGCAAAGTTGCAAAGGCTTCTAGGGGAAGTTGTGTTTCAGTAGCCAATAGACGTAGTATTTCTCGTTCATTTATTTCAAGATTTAATTTCTTTAGTAAAGGATCGAATCGGCGTATGAAAAAATCGGCTAATATCCCTTTATCTGCTATCAAGGCACTTATCCCGTATAGTTCTATGTACGCTATGGCCAATTTCACGGCTGGTGGATAACCATTTAGGTAAGGAGCAAGTTCCACAATTTGTTCATTTGTTGCTACGATATTTCTCCTTCGAAAACTTTCACGGAGGAGTAGTTCTATAGTTCTATCGGACAATGGTGGTAACCTATGATAGGCAATTTTAGGAATTTCGGTAGCATTCTCAGTAATCTTTGATAAATGGGGTAGCCTAGGTTGAATAAGAACTACGTAGACATCTTCATAGCTCTTAATACCTCGTAATATGTTTAGCCATTCATCTCTGTACCAATTTGCATCATCGAGAAGAACTCCCCGAAAACCTGTGTCTACTATAAATGGGACAATATTATTTTGAACGATTATTTTTAGCAGTCTAGCAATCTCAAGCCCCTGTTCTAGACCTGTTAATTTTCTGAAACCTTCAATATTTTTTGCTAATTGATCCCTCGTTTCAAGACTTGTAGTCTCATCCAAAAGCTGAACATAGAGATTTTCAGGAGTATCAGTCTCCTCAAGTATGAATTGTGGGCTAATATCTAAGAAAGATAGATAATTGGATATAACTTTTCGAGCGAATGTCCGTCGCCCTATACCCTCTAGACCACTAAAAATCAGTATCCGTGGGACCTCTACACCAAATTCTGTTATCAATCTGGGTGGCATTTCAGCCAACTCTTGTTCTCTTCCCACGAAAATCGGGGCAAGTTCATCGCCAGTCTCCTTAATTAAGTAACTCTGAATTGTATGAACGGCTATTTTAGGATGAATTATTTTCCTTGCTAGGCAACGTTGCATCCAGTGAGGAAGGTCATGTGGTTCAGTCTCCTCGTCAATAATAATAGTTAAAGCTCCAGCCATTTGTCCTTTAATTAGTCGCCATTCAGATTCAACAATTTCAAATTTTACCCATGTGGATTCCAACGACTTTTTGCTCGCAAAAAACACAAATACCCTTGATTTGTCCAAGCCATCTCTTATGGAAATTCTGAAGTCTATACCAGGAGTAAAGGATACAGAATCGTAAACTATATGAGCTCGTCCCAGCCTATGTATCACTTGGTCAACATAGGGCTTATCTTCCGAGGAGTGTGCTAAATATGCCCTAAACAAGGTAATTCGCTTCCGTAAATATCAAAGACCTGCCAATCACATAGTTTTATTCTATACGATATATTTTAATTAGTCTACTAAGGTCTCGCACCAGTTTGCAGACGTGCATTTGACAAAAAGTGTAGAGTAGGTTTAATAATACTATTCTTCTGCTAAGATACCGCCTACTTAAACCTTGTCAGCGGGGAGAGAAGCTCTTCGTCTTTTCGAAGCTCGATGATGCGGTCGCGGAGTAAGGCGGCTTTTTCGAACTCCAGGTTTTTGGCGGCTTTTCGCATCTGCGCTTCCAGGTCTTTGATGAGCCGGAGAACCTCTTCCTTGGATATGGGCGTGGGCGAATAGGCGGCTCTGGCTTCAGCTACCACCTTGACCCGCTCGGTGATGTCCTTAATCGCCTTTTTTATACCCTGGGGGGTGATGCCATGCTCTTTGTTGTAAGCTTCCTGAATCCGGCGACGGCGATAGGTTTCTTCCATGGCTTCATGCATGGCTCCGGTCACGGTATCGGCATACATGATGACATGGCCGTCAATATGGCGGGCTGCTCTGCCCATCGTCTGGATAAGCGCCTGCTTCGACCTTAAGTAGCCTTCCTTGTCGGCGTCAAGGATGGCTACCAGGCTTACCTCGGGTAAGTCCAAGCCTTCGCGAAGCAGGTTGATGCCGACTACAACATCATAAACGCCGAGGCGGAGGTCGCGTAGAATCTCCACCCGCTCCAGCGTGTCAATCTCGGAATGAAGATAATGCGTCCTTATCTCCATCTCCTTCAGATAGTCGTCCAACTGCTCAGCCATCCGCTTGGTCAGCGTGGTCACCAGGCAGCGCTCGCCTTTGTCCACCCTGGTCTTAATCTGGTAGATAAGGTCGTCGATTTGCCCTTTGCTGGGCTTAATCTCAATGGTCGGCTCGAGCAGGCCGGTGGGACGGACCAACTGCTCCGCCACCTGCTGGCTGTGACTGTATTCATATTCGCTCGGGGTAGCCGAAACGTAGACTACCTGGTTGAGTCGCTGATTGAACTCATCGAAGTTAAGCGGTCGATTGTCCAGCGCCGACGGCAGGCGAAAGCCGTAATCAACCAGCGTCCGCTTGCGGGAGATGTCACCGTGATACATGCCGCGTATTTGAGGCAGGCTCATGTGAGACTCATCGATAAACAGCAGGAAGTCGTCGGGGAAATAGTCGAGCAACGTCCATGGGGCACTGCCCGGTGCTCGACGCTGCAGATGCCGGGAATAGTTCTCCACCGCATGGCAGTAGCCGACCTCGCGGAGCATCTCCAGGTCGTAGTTGGTCCGCGCATCGAGCCTGGCCGCTTCAACCAGCTTGCCCTGGTCTTTAAGCTCTTTCAACCTCTGTTCCAGCTCAACCTTGATATCCTCTACAGCCAGCAGAAGCTTGTCATGTGAGGTGACGAAGTGCTTGGCCGGGTAAATGTCAACCGTATCACGCTCGGTCAGCAGCTCACCGGTAAGCGGGTCAACATCAACGATACGCTCGACTTCATCGCCGAAGAACTCAATCCGGATTGCTATCTCCTCATACGCCGGCTGCACTTCCAGCGTATCGCCGCGGATGCGAAACCGGCTGCGGGTGAAATCGAAATCGTTCCGTTCATACTGCATATCCACCAGTCGGCGAACGAATTTGCCCCGGTTTAATTTTTCACCTTTTTTAATGGTAGCCACGAAGCTGCGGTATTCCTCGGGCTCACCCAGGCTGTAAATGCAGGATACGGAAGCTACGATGAGCACATCCCTGCGGTCGAACAATGACCGGGTGGCTGAATGGCGCATCTTATCGATTTCCTCGTTTATGTCTATTTCCTTCTCGATGTAGGTATCGGTGCTGGGGAGATAGGCTTCCGGCTGGTAATAGTCGTAGTAGCTGACGAAATATTCGACGGCATTGTCGGGCAAGTATTCCTTGAACTCGGTGGCTAGCTGAGCGGCCAGCGTTTTATTGTGGCAGATGACCAGCGTCGGCTTCTGCACCCTTTCCGCCACATTGGCCATGGTGAAGGTCTTGCCGCTGCCGGTGACGCCGACCAATGTCTGCTGTTTGTAGCCGTTGTTCAGGCCTTCGACCAGCTTGTCCACCGCCTGCGGCTGGTCGCCGGTTAGTTTGAAGTCGGAGGTAATTTTGAAAGATGTCATGTTTTATTTGTTTTTCACCCTCACCCTGACCCTCCTCCTCAAGGGGGAGGAAATATGTATTTATTTCACCTACTCCCTAACCCTCTCCCATCAAGGGAGAGGGAATATATTGCCACGGGACTCCCTGCCTCGCAATGACACGTAGCCTCGATCCTTTAGGGTCGAGGCCTGCGAGGCTGAAGCCTCGCAGCTACATTGGTGAATCTACATTCGCGAACAGACGCGACTCTATTTAATTATACAACCAATGTGGACGAGAGCATAAAAGTGTTTGGCGAGGCTAAAGCCTCGCCACTACATCGGTCCCGTCTAGTGAGATGGAATAGTACATCATTTTTGGGGGATTTTGGAAATGCGGTCGAACTCGTCTCGCAGTCTCTTATAAGATTTATCCAATTCTTCCGCCTGGAGAGATGCATTTTTAAGATGCGTCCCAAAAAACACACGCCACTTATCATCAATTTCGACAAACCGGCGTGAAATTATGATGAGGTCATTTTTAACCTCTTCAGCCTGTTCCGAGAGCTTCTTGGCCTGAACCCCAGCCCTAATTAGTCCGATCCAAGCGGAAAGAGTCAGCGGTGATACAAGATGAACACCGCCCTTACTATATTCAAGCAGCATGTCATACGCCTCACTCAACAGGAAATAATAAACACCCTCAGACGGGATGTAGGCGAAGGCAAACTCGGCAGAGCCTTTATCAGGACATACATAGTCCACAGCTATCTTGTCGAGGCAACGCCTGACATCGGCAATAAAATCCTTCTTTAACCTCTGCTTCTCAGCCGGGCCTTCGGTGGACAGCATTCTGCCGTAGTTGTCCAGGGAAAACTTGGAATCTATGCAGACCAGGCCTTCGGTCGACTTTATATGGGCGTCGGGTCGCTTGCCATCGAAGACCGTCTCCCTGATGCCATACATGTCAGGCGGTAGCTGGTCAGCCAGTATGGTCTCCAATGCCAGCTCGCCGAAGGACGCTCTCTCCTTAGGCACTCGAAGCATTTGCTCGAAGGATTTATAGCTGTCTTTAATATCTCTGGCTTGAGCTTCTATGCCGCCTATTTTTTCTCCCAGCCCCAGTTCAGTCCAGGTGCTGGAAATGACATTCTTGAGGTCGGTCGGCTCCACCCGCCGGCTCCTGATGACGAGAAAAATCAACACGCCCAAAAGCAGCAAGACAAAAACAAGCAGGATTTCAATAACCATATTTACTCCGTGCTACTTGGCGGCTAGCTGCCTCAAGGCCAGCCTTACCTTTTCCTCCAAATCAAGCTCCTCAGCATTTGGCAGACCGGCAACAGCCTGAGTAGCTTCCTTGAGCGAATAACCAAGTGTGGTTAGAGCAGCCACGACATCGGCATCATCGGGCGTCAAGGCCGGCGTTACCGCACCCACCCATCCCTTTTCCAGTTTTCCCTTAAGCTCAAGCACCACACGCCCCGCCATTTTCTTGCCTATGCCGGGTATCTGAGTCAGTAGGTCGACGTTGCCGCTGACGATGGCTGAAGCCAGCTGATCGACATTCAAGGTGGACAGAAATGCCAGCGCTGCCCTGGGGCCGATGCCGGAAACGGAGATGAGGTTCTGGAAAAGCGCCAGCTCATCGGCGGAAGCGAATCCGTAAAAAGAAATGTTATCTTCCCTGACGTACAAATGCGTATGCAGATGAACCTTGTCGCCGACAGTTCCGAGCCGGCTGAGTGTAGAGCCGGGGACATATACCAGCAGGCTGAGCGGGCCGACTTTAACCACCGCCGAATCAATACCACGGCTATCGAGTATACCTTCTAAAGCAACTATCATCTATTTACACGCCTCTAACCAGATTATCACCAATCTACTGTAGTCGAGACTCCTTCTTCAATTTTGCATGTAACCTCGTCCCTGTTTCACAACATGTAGCCTCGACCCTGTTTCACAACATGTAGCCTCGACCCTTTAGGGTCGAGGTCGGCGAGGCTTTAGCCTCGCCGCTACAGTGGTAAGCTGAATCGATGCCACGGCTATCGAGTATACCTTCTAAAGCAACTATCATCTATTTACACGCCTCTAACCAGATTATCACCAATCTACTGTAGTCGAGACTCCTTCTTCAATTTTGCATGTAACCTCGACCCTATTTCACAACATGTAACCTCGACCCTTTAGGGTCGAGGTCGGCGAGGCTTTAGCCTCGCCGCTACAGTGGTAAGCTGAATCGATGCCACGGCTATCGAGTATACCTTCTAAAGCAACTATCATCTAATTTACACGCCTCTAACCAGACTATCATCAATCTAATGTATCCGAGATCCATTCTTCAATTTATATGTAGCCTCGTCCCTATTTCACAACATGTAGCCTCGACCCTTTAGGGTCGAGGTCGGCGAGGCTAAAGCCTCGCCGCTACAGTAGTGAACCAAGGCAACTATCATTTAACTATTTACCTCTGGCCAGCAAAGTCTCGATATGCTTTTGATGGAGGTGGCAGATGGCGACG
>Ga0315274_10017441_pt1 | contig 10128 bp, 9 predicted proteins | sample YL17G02_20_MG_FD_203700 | JGI IMG/M metagenome (GOLD analysis project Ga0315274, IMG submission 203700) | Sediment microbial communities from Yellowstone Lake, YNP, Wyoming, USA - YL17G02_20 | ecosystem: Environmental > Aquatic > Freshwater > Lake > Sediment | place: USA: Wyoming | collected... | reverse complement strand
TGGGCTCCGGATCCGGCAAAGCCTCCCGGTAGCCTGCGAACACCTGGGACAGCTCGGCCGCGAGCTTCCCGCCGGGCGCCTCCGGTTCTTGCCTCGACATCTAACCCCCCATCTGTTCCCGCGGGGCCTGCCCGCCTGCCGCAGCCAAGCCCCCGTATGCCTTCAATACCCTTTGCCGGGCGCGGAACAGTCGCACCTTCAATGCATTCTCGTTCACCCGGTAGATCTTTTCAAGCTCTTTCAGCGACAGCCCCTCGATCTCCTTCAGGGTCAACAGAATCCGGTCCTGCTCGGAGAGGGCGCCGAGCAGGGCGTCCACCATCTCCCGCAGGCGCCGCCGGTCCTGCTCGACACGCTCGCGCCGGCTGCTCCTGTCCGCTTCGGCCATCAGCACCTGCTGCTCGGTCAGGTCCGCCATCCGCCACTCCGGCCGCCGCCGTTGCCGCCGCAGGTAGTCGTAGGCCGCATTCACCGTCAGCCGGTAGAGCCACGGCTCGAACATCTCTGGGGTCCGCAACTGGTCCAGCGAGAAATACAGCCGTAAGAAGACCTCCTGACCCACATCCTCGACGTCTTCGGGACGCCCGATCAGCCGGGCGATCGTGCCGAGAATCCGCTTACGGTAGGCCTGTACCACCTGCCCGAAGGCGGCCTCATCGCCCTCGCGCGCGCGACGGATGAGCTCGAAATCAACCTGCATGCCACGGCCTGTGCCGGCATCCGGAAGGGCCTCAGCGTCCCTCAACCAGAATGGCGTACCAGCAAACTGTTAGGTTACAAGGGTTTGCCCATCCCCGCCAAGTCCGCGCCAGGGTCTCCCGCCCGCCATGCTAGAATCGACTTCTTAGCCGCCTTTTTTCATGGACTTCCTTCACGGGCTCAATCCCCAGCAGCGAGAGGCCGTTACCTACGTCGGAGGACCGCTCCTGATCCTGGCGGGTGCCGGCAGCGGCAAGACCCGGGTCATCACCCACCGCGTGGCCCACCTGATTGACGCCCACCGGGTACCCCCCACGGCCATCGTCGCGGTCACCTTCACCAACAAGGCGGCGGACGAGATGCGCGAGCGGGTCCACGCCCTGCTGGCCGGCAGCCACTCCCTGCACGGCCTGACCGTCTCGACCTTCCACTCCTTCTGCGTGCGCCTGCTGCGCCGGGACGGCCAGCGGCTGGCCGAGCTCCGCCCCGGCTTCACCCGCAACTTCACCATCTACGACGAGGACGCGCAACTGGCCGTCATCAAGGCCGCCTGCCGCCGCCTGGGGCTGGACGAGAAGCAGTTCATGACCTACCGCACCGCCCAGTCCCGCATCAGCCACGCCAAGAACCACCAGGAAGCCCCCGCGGACCTGCTCGCTTCCAAGGACCAGAAAACCCGCAAACTGGCCGAGCTTCTCGAGTTCTACGAGGCCCTGCTGCGCCAGGCCAACGCCCTGGACTTCGACGACCTGCTGGGAGAGACCGTCCGCCTGCTGCGCTACGACGAGGCCACCCGCGCCGCCTACAACCAGCGCATCCTCCACCTGCTCATCGACGAGTACCAGGACACCAACCGCAGCCAGTACGAGCTGATGCGCCTGCTCACCGAGGCCCACCGCAACGTTGGCGTGGTGGGCGACGAGGACCAGTCCATCTACAGTTGGCGCGGCGCCGACATTCGCAACATTTTGGACTTCGAGCGCGACTTCCCCGAGGCGCTCACCATCCGCCTGGAGGAGAACTACCGCTCGACCAAAAGCATCCTCGCGGGCGCCAGCGCCCTGGTGGCCCACAACCGCCAGCGCCTGGGCAAGTCGCTGTGGACCGCCGCGCCCGCCGGCGAGCGCATCGGCCTCTACGAGGCCCGCGACGCCGAGGACGAGGCCCTCTTCATCGCTGACATGATCGAGCGCCTGCTGCGGGACTCCTCCGACCGCGTGGCCGTCCTCTACCGCACCAACGCCCAGTCCCGGCACATCGAAGACGCCCTCCGCCGCTATGGCCGGCCCTACCACGTGGTGGCCGGCTTCAGCTTCTACCAGCGCGCCGAAATCAAGGACGCCCTGGCCTACCTGAAGCTGCTCCTCTCCCCGCAAGACTCCGTCTCGCTGCTGCGCGTCATCAACACCCCGGCGCGGGGCATCGGCAAGACCACCCTCGAGCAACTCGAGCGCTACGCCCTCGAGAACGACCTCGGCCTGTGGGCCGCCCTCGAGCGCATGCTGGCCGAACCGGGCTTTCCGGCCCGCGCCGAGGCCGCCCTGGCGGGCTTCCGCAAGCTGATCGAAGATATGACGGCGCTGGTCGCCACAGAACCCGTGGACGAGGTCCTGCGCCAGATCCTCCAGCGCACCGGCTACTTCGCCATGCTCGAAGGCGACGATTCCCCCGAGGCCGAGGCCCGCCTGGAGAACCTCAAGGAACTGGTGAACGCGGGCGCCGAGGCCGTCGAGCGCGGCGAGAGCATCGCCGACTTCCTGGACCACGCCGCGCTGGTCTCGGATGCCGACTCCGTGGACGAGCGCGCCCAGGTCTCGCTGCTGACCCTGCACAACGCCAAGGGACTGGAGTTTCCGATGGTCTTCGTGGCCGGTCTCGAGCAGGGCCTCTTTCCCCACTCCCGGTCGTTCGATTCCCCCGCCGCCATGGAGGAGGAGCGCCGGTTGTGCTACGTGGGCATGACCCGCGCCCGGAAACGTCTCATCCTCACCTGGGCCCACGCCCGGCGCAAATGGGCGGGCGGCAACTGGGAAGCCTCGATTCCCTCGCAGTTCCTCGGCGAGCTGCCCGAGGCGCTGCTCGAGCCGCTGGGCCAGAAAACCCGCGCTGCCCAGGTGGACCTGTTCGCCGAGCAGCACGAGGTGCGCCAGAGCGCCCGGCGGAGCCCCTTCCCGGGCCGGACGTATGATTCTCTGGAGAACATCGAGGAGTTCTTCGCCGCGCGCGGCCTCAAGGCCCCGCCCCGGGCGGCAGCCCAGCCGGCCAGGCCGCCGGCGGCGCCCACGCTGCCGCCCCAGCCGGCCCAGCGGCTGGCCCTCGGCGCCGAGGTGGTCCATCCGCAGTTCGGGCGCGGCATCATCGTCCGGCGCGAGGGCGAAGGCGAGGCCGCCAAGTTGACCGTCAGTTTTCACAAACACGGCTTGAAGAAGCTGTCAGAACGTTACGCACCGCTGAAGGTACAGAAATGAACACCAAGAACATCACCGACCGATCGGAACGCAAAACGCTCAAGCGAGCCGCCCGCAAGCGGGCCCAACCCAAGCCGGAGCGCCCGTCCAGCGTCCCCCGCGGCTCCCGCAAGCGCAAGGTCAAGAAGATGGTCAAGGGCCAGCGGAAGCGCTAGGCCGCGAGCGCGCCCGTGGGCCAACTGCTGCGCACCAAGAGCATCGACGCGCTGATCGCCGCCGCCGAGGCGCCCGACAAGCGCCTGCGCAAGACCCTGGGGCCGTGGAGTCTCACGGCCCTGGGCGTCGGCGCCGTCATCGGCTCCGGCATTTTCATCCTGACCGGCACCGCCGCCGCCGGCGAGACCCTCAGCTTCCGCTCCATCCTGCACGCCCCGGTGCTGGACCTGCTGCTGCATGGCCCCGAGGCGCTCTCGACCATCGGCCGCCCCGGCGCCGGCCCGGGCATCTCGCTGTCGTTCCTGCTGACGGCCCTGGCGTGCAGCTTCGCCGCCCTGTGTTACGCGGAACTGGCCTCGATGATCCCCATCGCCGGCAGCGCCTACACTTACGCCTACGCCACCCTGGGGGAGATCTTCGCCTGGATCATCGGCTGGGACCTCATCCTCGAGTACGCGGTCTCGAACATGGCCGTGGCGGTGGGCTTCTCGGCCTATTTCAACGACATGCTGGAAAACCTCTTCGGCCTGCACCTGCCGCCCCAGCTATCGGGTCCCATGATCGCGGGGGGCCGGTTCACCGGCAACTGGTTCAACCTCCCGGCCCTGATCGTGCTCCTGGTCCTCACCTGGATCCTCGTGCGGGGCGTGCGCGAGAGCGCCGGCGCCAACAACGTCATGGTGCTCATCAAGGTGGCCGCGATTCTCATCTTCGTCATCGGCGCGGCCCGGGCGGTGAAAGTCGAGAACTGGCGGCCCTTCATGCCCAACGGGTTTCCGGGCGTGCTCACGGGCGCAGCCATCGTGTTCTTCACTTACATCGGTTTCGACTCGGTATCGACGGCGGCCGAGGAGTGCCGCCACCCGCAAAAGGACCTGCCCTTCGGCATCGTGGCCAGCCTGCTGATCTGCACCGTGCTCTACGTCTCGGTGGCCCTGGTGCTGACCGGGATCGCAAGCTACAAGAACCTGAACAACGCCGCGCCGGTGGCTCTGGCGCTCAAGGCCCTGGGCTACGAGTCCATCCGCCGCTGGGTGGTGCTGGGCGCGCTGGTGGGCATGCTTTCCTCGCTGCTGGTGTTCCAGTACGGGCAGGCGCGCGTGTGGTTCGCCATGTCCCGCGATGGCCTGCTGCCCGCCGCCTTCTCGAAGGTCCACGCCCGCTACCGCACGCCCCACATCTCCACCTGGGTGGCCGGGCTTTTCGTGGGACTGCCGGCCGGCATCTGGGACATCGGCACCTTCGCCGACCTGGCCAACATCGGGACCCTGTTCGCCTTTGTGGTGGTGGCCGCGGGCGTCATCGTGCTCCGCCGCAAGCAGCCTGATCGGCCGCGCGGCTTTCGCGTCCCGGGCGTCCCCTGGCTGCCGGCGCTCTCGATCAAGTCCTGCCTGATCCTGATGCTTAGCCTGCCGCTCCAGACCTGGCTCCGCTTTGTGGGCTGGATGGCCATCGGCCTGGTGATCTACGTCCTCTTCGGCCGCAAGCACAGCCAGTTGGCATCTTGAGCAGGCTTAGCGCCGCGTGTGCGCGATTGAGGCCCTGACAGTTTGGCATTGACTTTCCCTTTTTGTTCGCCCAGAATCAAAGTATGGCACTTACCCGACGCCAGAAGCAGGTGCTGGATCTGATCGCCGACTTCGTGGGCGACCACGGCTATAGCCCCAGTTACGAGGAGATCGCGCGCGGTCTCGAGCTGGCCTCCCTGGCCACCGTGCACAAGCACATCTCGGCGCTGGAGAAGAAGCACTACCTCAGACGGGGCTTCAACCAGAGCCGTTCGCTGGAACTCTCGCCCAAGTACTTCCAGGAGCAACGCAAGCACCGGCAGGGCGGCGCTCCGCTGGATATCCCGCTGATGGGCCGCATCGCCGCGGGCGCCCCCGTCGAGGCCGTGGCGGGCCGCGAGCGGCTGGACTTCGGCGAATTCCTCGGCCAGGAGAACCTGTTCGCGCTGGAAGTGCGCGGCGATTCGATGATCGACGAGCACATCCTGAGTGGGGACCTGGTGCTGGTGGAGAGCACCCAGGAGGTGCGCGACGGCGAACTGGTGGTGGCCCTGGTGCGCAACTCGGAAACCACGCTGAAGCGCTTCTACCGGGAGCCCGGCGACATGGCGCGGCTGCAACCCGCCAACCTGGCGATGGAGCCGATCCGCGTGCCCCTGTCGGAGCTGCGCATCCAGGGGCGCGTGCTAGCAGTGCTGCGCAAGTACAAGTAGAGCGGGAGAGTCCTTACGCTGGCTGCGCGCGCCGCCGGCGCACTTCGGCCTCGGCCCGGAACCAGTCCTCCTCCGGCGAGCCTCCCTCTCCGCCCCGCGCCTCCCAATAGGAGTAGGCCAGGCGCTCGATCTCCTCCCCCTCGTCCTCGCTGGGCGACCCAGCCGCGGACAACGCCGCCAGCGCTCGATGCACAGCGTCGGCAGCCGCTTTGCGGGTGCGCTTGCGTTTGGCCGCGGGCGCCGCGGCGGCAGAGGCGGAACCTCCAGATTCGACAGTCTGTTTTCTTGGCATTCCAGGGCCCTCTTTCCAGGTGGATTGCCTTCTATTCTACCAAACCACAGGAGACCCCCTGGTGACAATAGTGTGAAATCACGGGCAAAGTTCTGAGGCCGCTGGCTTACGTGCGTTAGCGAGCCCCCACCGTCAGGGGGCGCGAAGAAATCCGCGTCGGGCATCCCCCACCCCTACGGAACCGCTGCAACGTGTTGTAGGGGCTGGGCATGCCCAGCCCACCGACTTCCGCCTGGGCGCCTACCGCGTCAGGCGCAGGATTTCGGAGGCTATTTTCAAGAAGGCATCGTTCAACTGCGTCGTGGTGGGCGAGTAGACGTACAGGCCGGTGGGCTGAGAGGAACTGTAAATGGGGCTGGCCGGATCGTTGGCGATGCGGCGGAGCAGTTCATGATCGATCGTTTCCGAGGAGGTCCCTCCGAGCCCGAGGGTGTAGATGAAGGGAGTCAGGCTGGCGTCTGTGCGGATGCGCGTCGCGACGTTGTCGGCCAGGTTGTTGGCGGCATAGCGGACGCCGCGCGAGGGCTATCGACCCGGACCTTGCCCGCATACGGCCCCGTGGTGTACAAGCTGGAGGTGTTCGGGTAGGTGCTGGAGCCGTCGCCGTACCGCTGGTCGGCCAGGGTCTTCACCGGGAAGTCGGCCGTTATGGCGGTGGGGCGGCCATCGGTGAAGAACACGATGACGTTCAGCGCGCCGACCTCGTTGATGGTCACGATTTGCTGGTAGCCCTGCCAGAGCGCCTGGGCGGTTCCGGTGTTCCCCGCGAAGTTCAGCGCGTCGATGGCGGCCCTCATGGTCACCGTCCGGGTGCGGGCGCCGGTCTGGGTCACATCGATGGTGAACATGGGACCTCCTCTAGCGTGTGGGGCAACCCGTCGCGGAGCAAGGCTCGACCAGATCCGAGGACCTGGCGCCGATGCCCACCGGCAACCCGCTCTTCATCAGGGCCGCGATGGGGCGCCAGGAAAAACCCTCCATCGCTACTTCCACGATGTTGCCCCCGGCGTTGCTGCCGACACCGGTTTTCTCCACAAGGGTGTCGGGCCGGAAGTAGCGGATCTTGATCGTCTCGTCGGCGTCCACCGGCCGGATGAACCCCAAAGCGAAGTGCTGTACCACCGAACGAATCGAAGCATCCTGACCCAGGTCGGTCTCGGTCCGGCCGGTGACGGCATACCGCACGCCTTCGCGCACGGCCTGCTGGAAGGTAGCTTTCAAGAAGATCGCCAGGCACAGATCGATGAGCAGGAACATGATGGCCAAAATGGGAACCATAGTCAAAGCCAGCTCCACCGCCTGGGAACCGCGCTGGCCAGCCTTCCGAAGGTGTGAGGGTTTCATAAGCACGACCTGGGGGATCCAGTACCCAAGAACGCTCTTCCTATTCCGGTACTAGATCCCCTGCACTAGAGATGCCGGCACGCGGCGCTTTCTTTACTCAGCCGGTTGATTTCGTTGGGATTGCGCAGCCATGAAGTCCTGGCGCGCCAGCGGGCGGCGCCGGCTCGTCTCGCGGTGCAAGATGCTGCGGCGGCTGGCCCCGCGCGAGCTGGAATGTGTCCGCCTCCGGGCTGAGGGTTTGAATGATGCTGAGATCGCTGAGGTCCTGAGCATCCGCTCGGGAACAGTGGGGGCATTGCTCAGTCGCGCGCTCGGCAAGTGCCGGGCGCTGCTCGACAGGGAGGAGAACGATGTTTAGCTGGAAGCACCGGTTGCCGTGGCCCCATCCAGGAAACGGCGAGTTGCTCAGCTTGGCCTTGTCCGGCAGTGGGGAGAGTTCCGCGCACAGAGTGGCCCGGCACGCCGAAAGTTGCCCCCGGTGCCGGCGGGAGATCGAGCGACTGCGGCGCGAGTGGAAGCGGCTGGTGGAGCTGGAGGCGGCGCTCGGCCCGCCGGAAGCGCCCGACCTCGAGGCAATGCTCCCTAGCCTGCTGGCGGGCGTCGCCATCCTGGAGCTGGGGTTGTGTCTCAAGGCCCGGAGCCAGTTCTCGGCGGGGGACCCGTTGCGCCCCGCCTGGATGTTCCTCTCCCTGGCGGCGGCCTGCCGCGTCGGCGGGATCCTGCTGTCGGAGTTGCCGGCCGCAACAGGCCCCGCTGAAACTGCTGGAAGAGCCGGTGCGCGCGGCCTGAGGCTCAGCTTGCCGCCGGGGCCAGCTCGCGCTGGTACTTGCACTTGCGCTCCGGGCAGCGGACGGTGGCACCCGACTGGCTCCACCGCTCGACCAGATACGGGCTGCCGCACTGCGGGCATTTCTCGGCCAGGGGCTTGGCCCAGGCCACGAACTCGCACTCGGGATAGCGGTTGCAGCCGAAGAAGGTCCGTCCCCGCTTCGAGCGCCGCTCGACGATCTCACCCTGAGCGCAGGCCGGGCAGACCACTCCGATGGTCTTCTGCTTGACGTACTTGCAGGCCGGGTAGTTGCTGCAGGCGGTGAACTCCCCGTACCGGCCGTGCCGCCGCACCAACTGGCTCGAGCATTGCGGGCAGTTCTCCTCCAGCGGCACGTCGGGCTTTCTCTCCTCGACCCCGAGGCGCTTGGTGGTCTTGCAGTCCGGGTAGCCCGAGCAGGCGTAGAACGTCCCGAAGCGCCCCCGCTTGAGCACCATGGTGCGCCCGCAGTTCTCGCAGTACTCGGCGTCCTCCTGCTCGGTCAGGTCCGCGCTGGCCACGTCCGGCAGATCCACCGTCAACTCCCGCGTGTTGGTGCACTCCGGATACCCGCTGCACCCGATGAAGCTCCCGTGCCGCCCCCAGCGGATCACCAGGGGCTGCCCGCACTTCTCGCAGGTCAGCTCCGTAGGGATCTCCAGCCGCTTGATGTCGGTCATGTGCTTCTCGGCCCGCCGGAGGTCCTTCTGGAAATCCTTGTAGAAATCCGCCAGCGCCGCGCGCCAGTCCAGCTTGCCTGCCTCGATCTCGTCGAGCTCCTCCTCCATGCGCGCCGTGTAGCGCACGTCGAAGATGTCGTTGAAGTGCTCGAGCAGCAGGTCGCTGACCACCATGCCCAGCTCGGTGGGCAGCAGCCGCCCGCCTTCCTTCTTGACGTAGCCGCGGTCCTGGACGGTCGAGAGAATCGAGGCGTAGGTCGAGGGCCGGCCCACGCCGTCCGACTCCAGCTTCTTGACCAGCGTGGCTTCCGTGTACCGCGGCGGCGGCTCCGTGAAATGCTGCTCCGGCTGGAGCGAGCGCAGCTTCAGTTGCTCGCCTTCGGCTACCGCCGGCAGCTTGTGCTTGAGCTCCTCGTCCTCCTCGTCCTTCTGGTCCTTGCCTTCCTCGTACACCGCCAGGAAGCCGTCGAAGCGCGGCACCGAGCCGCTGGCGCGGAACAGGTACTCCGCCCCGTCCCGGCCGGTGGCGCTCACCTCGATAGTGGTCTGCTCGAAGACCGCCGGCATCATCTGCGAAGCCACGAAGCGCATCCAGATGAGCTGGTAGAGCCGCAACTCGTCCTCGCCCAGGTGCTGGGCGAGGGACTCCGGGGTGTGAAACGCCGAGGTCGGCCGGATGGCTTCGTGGGCGTCCTGGGCGTCCTTCTGGTTGCGGTAGACGTTGGGCGTCTCGGGCAGGTACTGCGCGCCGTAGCGTTCCGCGATCAGGTCCCGCACCTCGCCGAGCGCCTCGCCGGCCACCCGCGTCGAGTCGGTGCGCATGTAACTGATCAGGCCCACCGGCCCTTCCTTGCCCAGCGCGATGCCCTCGTAGAGCCGCTGCGCCAGCATCATGGTGCGTTTGACGCTGAAGCGCAGCTTCCGCGCCGCCTCCTGCTGCAAGGTCGAGGTGATGAAGGGCGGCACCGGGTGGCGCTTCTTCTCCCGCGTGGCCACCGACCGGACCACGTAGGTTGCGCCCTCCAGTTGCGCCAGCACAGCGTCGGAGGCGGCCTCCTCCGGGATGCCCAGCGACTCGTCGTTGCGCTTGACTAGTTGCGCCGCCAGCAGCGGTGGCTTCTTCGCCGCCAGGTGCGCCTCGAGGGTCCAGTACTCGCGCTTCTGGAAGGCGCGGATCTCCCGCTCCCGCTCGACGATCAGCCGCACGGCCACTGTCTGCACGCGCCCGGCAGAGAGCCCCCGCCGCACTTTGTCCCACAGCAGCGGCGAGATCTTGTAGCCCACCAGGCGGTCCAGCACCCGCCGCGCCTGCTGCGCATCCACCAGCCGGCGGTCCACCGTGCCCGGCTGCTGGAACGCCTTGCGAATGGCGCTCGCCGTGATCTCGTGGAACATCACCCGGTAAACCTGCGGGCCCCCCCCGCCGGGTTTGCCCGCGAGCTCCTCCTGGAGGTGGTAGC
>Ga0315274_10017440_pt1 | contig 10128 bp, 8 predicted proteins | sample YL17G02_20_MG_FD_203700 | JGI IMG/M metagenome (GOLD analysis project Ga0315274, IMG submission 203700) | Sediment microbial communities from Yellowstone Lake, YNP, Wyoming, USA - YL17G02_20 | ecosystem: Environmental > Aquatic > Freshwater > Lake > Sediment | place: USA: Wyoming | collected... | reverse complement strand
CAGATCGCCGCCCAGGGCAATCGTATGATCGCCCAGCTTCGCTCGGCCAAAATGGGCGTTTTCCAGATCACCCCGATTTATTCGCTGCAGACGAGCTGGGATGGCATCAATGACACCACTTCGCTGGAGAAGACGATCACCGCAGTGGTCACTGCCACCTTTTCGCTGAGATAGTGTGGAACCCTTACCGCTGAGCTACATCGTGGAGAGTTGCTCCGGGGAGATTCTCTCCGGCGGGCCCGACCGCCTCGTGGCGCGTGTCTGCACCGATTCGCGTCAGGTGAAGACCGACGATCTGTTCGTCGCCCTGCGCGGCGAGCGGTTTGATGGGCATGACTTTCTGAATGACGCGGCGCAGAAAGGCATCGCGGCGGCGCTGGTGGAACGAAACCGCGCGACGTCCGTGGCGCCGGGCTGTGGGCTGATCGCGGTGGAGAACACCCGGACGGCTCTCGGCCGGCTGGCGCGACGTTATCGCCAGGACTTCGGGCTGGTCGTCGTGGCAGTCGGCGGGTCCAATGGCAAGACGACCACGAAGGACCTGCTCGCGGCCGTGTTGCGCCGGCGGTTTCGGACGCTGAGCAGCGAAGCCAGCTACAACAACGATCTGGGTGTGCCACTGACGTTGCTGGGCCTGGAGCGGTCGCACGAGGTGGCCGTGGTGGAAGTCGGCACGAATCATCCCGGGGAACTCGCGCCACTGGTGCGTTTGACGCAGCCCCGGTACGGCGTGATCACCAGTCTCGGACACGAACACCTGGAGTTTTTTGGCGATTTGCGCGGCGTGGCTGCCGAAGAAGGCTGGCTGGCCGAATTGCTACCCGCGGATGGCAAGCTCTTCATCCACGGCGACAGCCCGGGGGCGGAGGACGTGATCCGCCGGACTCAGGCCCGCGTCGTGCGGATCGGTTTCGGCGAGCCGAACGACTGGCGGGTTCGCGCGGCCCAACTCAGCGAAACCGGTGTGGTGTTTGACGTCGTCGCCCCGAAGCCCGAGTTCAGTGGCGTGTATCGGATCCGTCTCATCGGCCGCCATCAAGTCACGAACGCTCTACTGGCGGCTGCCGTCGGCGCCGAGTTGGGGATGACCCGCGCCGAGATTGAGGGTGGACTGGCCGAAGGGCGCCCCGCCCAGCGGCGTTTGGAGATGTGGAGCGCGCGGGGCGTGCGCGTGCTCGATGACGCTTACAACGCCAACGTGGATTCGACGCGGGCCGCCCTGGAAACATTGAGGGACCTGCCGTGCGAGGGGCGACGGATCGCGGTGCTGGGCGACCTGGCCGAGCTGGGGAAGGAAAGCGGGGCGGCTCACGCCGAGGTCGGCCGGTACGCGGCCGAGGCTGGCGTGGAACAGTTGTTTGCCGTCGGCGAGCGGGCGGCCACGATCGGTGCGGCCGCCCGCGAGGCCGGCCTCCTGCGCGTCATTGAATTGCCGTCGGGGGACGTCGCCGCCGACGCAGTCAGCCGGTTCGTCCGGCGCGGTGATTTGGTGCTGGTCAAGGCGTCTCGCGCCAGCAGGCTGGAGCGAGTCAGTGAAGCGCTTCGCAACCCAGGTCAGAAAGGATGAACGACGCGGGACCACAACGAGTCAGCCAGGCCATTCCTCGCCCGGTCGCCGGGCTGGGAGCCCCATCGCTTGGGGTTGGCTGGTGAACCAGTCATGCTGTTCTACCTCAGTCAGTTGATCCTCGCGCAGGTGAAAGACACGCCGTGGGCCGGCTCCTTGTCCGGGCTGCGCGTGCTCCAGTACATCACGTTCCGCAGCGCGGGGGCGGCGATCACGGCCTTGGTGCTGAGCTGGTGGCTCGGTCCCAAGGTGATCGTGTGGCTCAGGCAACTGAAGTTCGGCCAGCACTATGCGGACAAAGCGGAGGAGGTCGGCGGGCTGGCGCGCGTGTTGAGCAAGAAGGGCACGCCGACGATGGGCGGGCTCCTGATGGTTCTGGTGCTCGATTTGTCCGCGCTGCTGTGGGCCCGGTGGAACGCGCTCATTCTGCTGACGCTCCTCTCGTTGATCGTTCTCGCTGCGCTCGGGTTCTACGACGACTACCTCAAGGTCACGCAGCAGGACCACCGGGGCGCGCGGTCGCACGTCAAGCTCTGGATCCAGTCGGCCCTCGCCCTGTTCATCGGGATCTACCTGTGGATGCTGCCGCAGACGGAGACGCTGATCACGGAGATCATGGTGCCGTTCTACAAGTATCCGGTGCTGCGGGGCGCGGTGGAGGTCGGGCTCATGGTGACGGTCCTGAGCATCGTGGGCAGCTCGAACGCGGTGAACCTCACGGACGGCCTGGATGGCCTGGCGATCGGCTGCACGCTGATCGTCGCATTGGTGTTCCTCATCATGACCTACGTCGCCGGCAACGCGATTTACGCAAAGTACCTGCAAGTGCCCTTCGTGTCCGGCGCCGGCGAGCTGACGGTGTTCTGCGCCGCGATGATCGGCGCCGGGCTGGGCTTCCTCTGGTTCAACTGCCATCCGGCGCAGATGTTCATGGGCGACACCGGTTCGCTGGCGCTGGGCGGGGTCTTGGGAATCATCGCGGTGCTGATCCATCAGCCGTTCGTGCTCGTGATTGCCGGCGGCGTGTTTGTCGCCGAGGCGGGCTCGGTGCTGCTGCAGACCGTGTGGTTCAAATACACGCGCGCCCGCACCGGCACGGGCCAGCGGTTGTTCCGCATGGCGCCGCTGCATCACCATTTCGAAAAACTGGGCTGGTATGAGTCACAAGTCGTCACCCGGTTCTACATTTTGGGCGTGCTGTTTGCCCTCATTGCCCTGAGCAACCTCAAACTGCGGTAACCGTCATGAGCCTTCGCGCGCACCTGCAAAACCTGGCCGCCGGAACGACCGGCCCGCCCCGAGGCGCGCGAAATCCTTTTACTCCTTGCACTGCCGGCAGTTCGTTGTTAGAAGGACATCCAAGGTCCGCTGATGTTGTTCCGGCGATGTGGTTTGGCTTTCAACGGCTTGTTCGAGTCCGGACAGGCCCCAGAACGGTCCGCAGCGAGGAGACGTCTTTCGGGAGGCCGCTCGACCGCGCCTCCCGGGAAACCCGGCCGCCGCGCGTTTTTCCGGCCACCGCATCCGCAGACCTGTAAACCGGATGATGAATTGACTGATCACTGAAATCTGAGCAACCCAACCCCGAGCCCCCTGCTATGAACAACGCCAACCCGCTGATCCCACAAGGTTCGCTCCTGGAACAGAAGGCCAAGAGCAAGCCGCACCTCCGCATCGCCATCTTCATCGTCGCCGTCCACGTCGTGTTCCTTGGCGGCCTCCTCATCCAGGGCTGCAAGCCCGAGGGTCAGACGCCGCCGCTGACGCAGACGCCTACGAATGAGACCGGGTTACCGCCGCTGGACACGCTTTACGGGACCAATGCCCCCGCTCCGACCGGTGGGTTGGCCGACCTCGGCACCGTGGCCCCCATCATTTCCCCGAACGTCACCCCGGCGCCGTACGTCACTCCCCCGGCTCCCGCTCCGACCGCCCAGGAGTACGTCGTGGCCAGAGGTGACTCGTTCTACAGCATCGGCAAGAAGTTTGGAGTCTCCCCCAACGCCATCGCCAAGGCGAATCCCGGCGTCGATTCCACCCACCTGAAGATCGGCCAGAAGCTGCAGATCCCCGCGCCCACGACGGCCCAGGCTCCGGTTGGCCTCGAGACTCCCGCCGGCCCCGCCACGGAAACTTACACGGTCAAGTCGGCTGACACGCTCACCAAGATCGCTCGCGAACACGGCACGACCGTGACCGCGCTGAAGCAACTCAATGGGCTGACGGTCGATCGCATCTATCTCGGCCAGAAGCTCAAGCTGCCGGCCAAGTCCGCGCCGGTTGAGCCCGCGGCTCCCGCGGTCCCCTTGACCTTTCCTCCGACGACGAACATTGGCGCGCCACCGCCGCTGGCCAGCACGCCAATCACCCGGTAGGCGGGCGTGAGCCGCGTCGAGCGATGAGGACCTCCGCCCACACCGACAGCACCTGAATGAGCTTCCCATTCGCGCCACGGAGCCCATGAAGCTCGTGACTTCCGTCTTGGTGTTCTGTGTCGCGGCCTTGCTGAGCTTGGGGCTGGTCGTGTTGTACAGCTCCAGCATGGGGCGTAACGGAGCGTCCTATCCGCTGATGCAGACGCTCTGGTGTGGCTTGGGGATTGCGGTGGCCGCGCTCGTGGCATGTCTCGATTATCGGCACCTCAAGAAGGTTGCCTGGCCCCTCTACGGCCTGGCGGTGGTTTCGCTCGTGCTGGTGCTGATACCCGGTATCGGCAAATCGGCCAACGGCGCCAGCCGGTGGTTCGTGATTCACGGCCAAAGCTTCCAGCCGTCCGAACTGGCCAAGCTTGGGCTGGTCGTCTTGCTGGCTTTCTACGGCGAGCGTTATCAGCGTCACATGCCCACGTGGCGCCGCGGGCTCCTGATCCCTGGCCTGCTCGTCAGTCTGGTGCTCGGTCTGGTCTTCCTGGAGCCGGACTGGGGAACGACGCTCCTCCTGGCGAGTGTGAGCGGGGTCATGCTGCTGGTGGCCGGGGTGCGCTGGCTGTACCTGGTCCCCGTCGGGGCGCTGGGGGCCGTCGCGTTTGGGTTCGCATTGCTGCACGATCCCACGCGGTTGAGCCGCCTCCTCAGCTGGCTCAATCCCGAGCAGACCAAGGACGGTGTCGGGTATCAGGCTTGGCAGGCGATGCTGGCGCTCGGGTCGGGTGGCCTGACCGGCACCGGCCTGGGCAACGGCATCCAGAAGTACGGCTACGTGCCGGAGCACTTGACCGACTTCATCTTTGCCATGCTGGGGGAGGAACTCGGTCTGGTCTGCACGCTGGGCGTGCTGGCCGCCTTTGTGGTGCTGCTCCTGTGTGGCGCCTACATCGCCTGGAACGCCCGCGAGCCCTTCGGCATGTTGCTGGCCACCGGCCTGACGTTCCTCATCGGTCTGCAGGCATTCGTCAACATCGGGGTGGTGACGAGCGCCCTGCCGAACAAAGGCCTGCCGCTGCCGTTCATCAGCCGTGGCGGCTCGAACCTGCTGTTCATGTTGATCTGCGTCGGCCTGCTGCTCAGCGTCGCGCGAAAGGCCACCGATCGGCAGAGGGCGGAGGTGCCGCTGGTGGATTTGGACGAAGCCTCCGCTCCTCAAACGTCTTGATGTCGCCAGTCGTAACAGCCCCCTTCGTGGCCATCGCGTGTGGCGGCACGGGCGGACACCTCTTCCCCGGCCTCGTCGTGGGCGAAGCCTTGGTCCGCCAAGGCGCCTCGGTGGCCTTGCTCATCTCGCCCAAAGAGGTCGATCAAGCGGCAGTGAAAGCTGCGAAGGGCATGGAGTCAATCACGCTGCCGGCGGTGGCCTTTGAACGTTCTCACGCCGTTCGCTTCCTGTGGGGCTTCGGGCAGGCGTTTCGGGGAGCCCGGCGCTTGTTCCGTCAACGCCCCCCGGACGCCGTCCTGGCGATGGGAGGGTTCACCGGTGCGTCCCCGATTCTAGCTGCGCGCTTATGCCATGCCGCCACATTCGTCCACGAGTCCAATGCGATCCCCGGCCGCGCCAACCGCTGGCTCGCGCCGTGGGTGGACGGCGCCTTCGCGGCTTTTCCTTCCACCGCGCGCCGGCTCTGGAATCGCACCGTCATGGTCACCGGCACGCCGGTGCGACCGCAGTTCCGGTCCCAGGATCCCGCGGCGTGTCGCACGTCGCTGGGGCTGGACCCCGGTCAGCCGGTCCTGCTCGTCATGGGTGGGAGCCAGGGCGCCCGGGCCATCAATCAGTTGGTGATGCAGGCGTTGCCCTTGTTCGGCGGCCAACTGCCCGAGCTGCAGTTCGTTCATTTGACCGGCCCGCACGATCTGGACGAGGTCCGCGCCGCCTACGCGGCCCAACGTTGCCGGGCGGTGGTGCGGCCGTTTGTGGCGGAGATGGAAATCGCCATGGGCGCGGCCACTGCGGCAATCAGCCGCGCTGGGGCTTCGTCGCTCGCGGAACTGGCCGCGGTGCGGCTGCCGGCGATCCTGATTCCGTATCCGACCGCGGCGGACAATCACCAATACGTGAACGCGCTGGAGTTCGCGCAGACCAACGCGGCGCGGATGCTGGCCCAGCGCGGCGCCACGGCCACCTCGGTGACGCGGTTGGTCGCTGAATTGATCCGCCGGGGCCCGGCGCGCGCTCAGATTCAGAGCGCTTTGAAACAGTGGGACCGGCCGGAAGCGGCGGAGGACGTCGCGAGCCGGCTGCTGGCGGCGGTCCACGGCCAGACGGCGACGGCCAGACTGGCTTGGCGGGAGCTTCGCGAGAACGCCGCCGCAGGCGGGCCAACGACTGCCGCGGGAGCGCCGCCCCGGCCGCTCGCTGCGAAGTCACCCTAGCGCGGGTGGCCACTTGACGGGATGAGACGCGCCGGAAGCGACATCGGCGCTTGAGAATGAAATGGCTGGAGACTGACGAGTGCCTGCTGACGCACAAGCACTGATTGCACTGGCGGCGAGCCTCTCGCCCGAAACCATCTTCCGGCGTGACGAACCGCTGGCGAAGCGGACGACGCTGCGCGTGGGAGGCAGCGCCGATGTCTATGTGGAGCCGTTCTCTGAACCCGAACTGGCCGTCGTTTTGCGTTTCTGTGCGCAGCACGGGCTCCCGTTCTTCCTTCTGGGCCGCGGCTCGAACCTTCTGGTGAAAGACGGGGGCATTCGCGGCGTGGTGATCTGTCTGGCGCAACCCGCCTTCTCCCAGGTGCACGTGGCCGGCAACCGGCTCCGGTGCGGTGCCGGAGCGCGCTTGAAGACCGTGGCTGCCGCGGCCAAGCGCGCTGGACTGACCCACCTGGAGTTTCTCGAAGGCATTCCCGGCAGTGTGGGCGGCGCCCTCCGCATGAACGCCGGGGCGATGGGCCGGTGGATGTTTGACATCGTGGAAACCCTGCGGTTCATGGACCACCGCGGCCAGATTCACGAACGCAAGGCGGCGGAAATTCCGGTGCATTACCGCGGCTGTCCGCTGTTTCGTGACCACCTCGCGCTGGCCGCCGTCCTCCGCGGCGAACCGGCCCCGCGCGAGCGGATTGCCGAGCGCGCCGAGGCGTTCAACCAGAAGCGCTGGGCGAGCCAGCCCGCGGCCCCGAGCGCCGGCTGCATCTTTAAGAACCCGGAGAGCATCCCGGCTGGCAAGTTGATCGACGAACTCGGACTCAAGGGAACGCGGATCGGCGGGGCGACGGTGTCCGAGGTGCACGCGAATTTCATCGTGAACGAAGGTTCGGCCACTGCGACCGATGTCTTGCGTCTGATTGCGTTGATCCAGGACCAAGCTCGGACTGAACGGGGAATCCTGCTGGAGACGGAAGTGGAGATCGTTGGCGAATGAGCACGCCCAAGGCACTGAATATTACCCTGATGTTGGGCGGCCCCTCCGCCGAACGCGAGATTTCGCTCCGGTCCGGCGCGGCGGTCACGCAGGCCCTGCGCTCCCTGGGCCACACGGTCCACGAGTTGGATCCGCGAGACGACGCGTGGTCGCTGCCTCCCGGCACCGACCTGGTGTTCCTTGCGCTGCACGGCACCTATGGCGAAGACGGCACCGTCCAGACCCGGCTCGATTCCCTCGGCGTGCCGTACACCGGCTGCGGTGCTGAAGCAAGCCGGCTTGCGTTCGACAAGCTCCTGACCAAGCAGCGGTGCATCCCTGCCGGTTTGCCAACGCCGCGTTTCACACTCGTCAAGTCGCTCTCGGCGGGCTGGCCACTCGGCTGGAAACCCCCGGTGGTCATCAAGCCGTTGCGTCAGGGCTCGAGTGTGGGGCTGCAATTCGTCGAAGACGTCGGCCGCTGGCGGGACGCCCTCGCCGAAGCCCTTAAACACGATTCGGAACTGCTGGTGGAGGAGAAGGTCTTGGGCCGGGAAGTCACGGTGGGCATTCTGGGCGGGGAGGCTTTGCCGATCGTGGAAATCCGGCCCAAGGAGGGCGCCTACGATTTCCAGAACAAGTACACCATCGGCGCCACCGAGTACTTCTGCCCAGCGCCGTTCAACAAGGCCGCCACCCAACGCATCCAGACGACCGCCGTCAATGCCTACCGCGCCCTAGGCGGTCGCGACTACGCCCGCGTGGACTTGATCGTCCGACCCGACGGCGAGCCGGTGATTCTGGAGGTCAACACGCTGCCGGGCATGACCGAAACCAGCCTGTTGCCCATGGCGGCGGCCGCATTGGGGATCGGCTTCCCGCAGTTGTGCCAGCGCATGGTGGAACTGGTGCTGCGCCGCACCCCCGCGCCGGCCCATTGATCGCATGTGGTTCCGCCGCTCCATCCGGAATCGCAAGCTCAGACGCGAGAACGTGCTCGACGTGAAGCTGAGATCCAGCAAGACCCGGCGGGCGCGACTCCGACTGGCGTCCACGGCTCTGGCGGGCGCGGTGGGCACCGTGATCGGGCTGTACGTGATCTGGCGGGCCGGCGACTGGACGCTCCGAACGCTGGTCTATGAGAACAGCGCCTATGCGATCGAGCATCTAGACGTGCAGACCGACGGCATCCTCCCCCTCGAGCGGTTGCACCAGTGGACGGGCGTCAAGACAGGCGAGAATCTGCTGGCGCTGAATCTCTATCGGGTGCAGCGGGACCTGGAACTCATGCCCCTGGTTCGCCAGGCGTCCGTCCAGCGGGTGCCACCCAACACGCTGCGGGTGCGGGTTAGCGAACGGGTGCCCATCGCCGAAGTGAAGCTGCCCCAACTGCGCGCGGACGCCGGGTCACCGAACTGGGTGAGCTACTATCTCGATGAAACCGGCTGCGTGATCCACCTGACCGGCACCGGGAACGCGGTTCTGGCCGCTTCCCTGACCAACCCTCCGCTGCCCCAGCTCATCGGGATCGAGGGGGCGGAATTGCGGCCGGGGCGGCTCCTGGCCTCCTCCCCGGCGCTGGCCGCCCTGCGGTTGATCGCGGCCTTCGAGGATTCCCCCATGTTCGGGTTGGTCGAACTGCAGAGCGTCGATGTGTCCGGCACCTCGGTGCTGGAAGTGACTACCGAGCAAGGGAGTCGGGTCACGTTTGGGCTGGAACGCCTGGATGACCAATTGCATCGCTGGCGGTTGGTCCATGACCACGGTCAGCGGCAAGGCAAGGCGATTCAGCGCCTCGATCTTTCGGTCACCAATAACGCGCCTGTGGTGTTTTCGGACGTCGGCGCGGCGCCGGTACCGCCCCCGAGAACCGTCAAACCTTCCCGCAACCGCAAGCGCCATGTCTGATCCCGCTTCCATCCTCGTCGGCCTGGAAATCGGCACTTCCAAAGTCTGCGCCGTCGTCGGCGAACTGAACGCCGACGGTGTGCTCGGCATCATCGGCCTCGGCCAGGCGCGTTCCCGCGGCGTGCGCAAAGGGGAAATCATCGATCCCGCACTCGCCGCCGAAGATATTCGCAACGCCATCGTGGAAGCGGAGCAGATGGCGGACGTGGAAATCCGCAGCGTCTATCTTGGGGTCACCGGCAACCACCTCCGCGGCTTCAACAACCGCGGGGTCCATCCCGTCGTTTCCGCCGACCGCGAAATCACCGAGGAGGACGTCCAGGACGTCATCAAGAACGCCAAGGCCATCAACCTGCCCGCCGAGAACCACGTCGTCCATGTCATCCGCCAGCACTTTCACGTGGACGGACAGGACGGGGTCCAAAACCCGGTGGGAATGCTGGGCGCGAGAGTCGAGGTGGACGTCCACGTCATTCACGGCAACTTCAACCGGCTGCAGAATCCGATCCGCGCGGTCAAGAACCTCCAGTTGGAGGTGGACAACATCGTGTTCAACGGCCTCGCCTCGGCCCTCGCGCTGCTGACCAACGAGCAAAAGGAGACAGGGGCGCTGGTGATCGATATGGGCGGCGGCACGACGGAGTTTGCGGTGTGCGCCCAGGGCATTGTGAAGCACACCGGCGTGCTGGCGGTCGGCGGTGATCACGTGTCCAACGACCTGGCCTACGGCCTGAAGGTTCCGCTCAGCCGGGCGGAACGGCTGAAGATCGATCACGGGGCGGCGAGGGTGGACGACGCCGTCCGCGGGCAGACGGTGGTGCTGGGCAGTGAACACGGTTTTGTGGGCCGCACCGTCAACCTGGAGCGCCTCCATC
>Ga0315274_10017432_pt1 | contig 10131 bp, 15 predicted proteins | sample YL17G02_20_MG_FD_203700 | JGI IMG/M metagenome (GOLD analysis project Ga0315274, IMG submission 203700) | Sediment microbial communities from Yellowstone Lake, YNP, Wyoming, USA - YL17G02_20 | ecosystem: Environmental > Aquatic > Freshwater > Lake > Sediment | place: USA: Wyoming | collected... | reverse complement strand
CGCAACCGTTCCGCCCAGCGCAGCAACGTTCCCGGATCCCGGCCCTTGCGGGTGAGTTCGGCCAGGAACTCGGCACAGTTGGCGATCGCCAGGCGCAGATGCTTCTCGTCCTGACGACCCTCGACCGACTGGTCCAGCGTGATCAGATTGACCGTCTTGCTCTCGAGGCACAGCACCGGGTGCAACACCCGCAGAGAGACCTGCTCGTGTTTGAGGCTGACAGCGGTCTGCACCGCCTCGGCCGTGTTCAGCCCGTTGACCGTGTGCAGTACGTCGATGTCAATGTCCGGATTCCGGCAATGAACCTTGGCCGTGTTGGGCGTGTGCGCCGGGTCGTCCGGAAGCTCGAGTTCGCCACCCGCGCCCTCAGCACAAGCCTTCGCATCGGCCTGGCTCCCGAGCAAATCGACATCCACGCTGGTGAAGGGTCGCAGACTTTGCCAAGGCTCGGCTTCCCGCTGGTAACGCTCCGACCAGAAATTGACCGCCTGCCCGCCAACCAGAACGGCTCCCGTCCGACTGATGACGCAAAGCAAAGGTCCAAGCTGGTCGATCCGATACATGCTCAGTCGAGCACCTCGCCGGGCAGCGGTTCGGGCACGGCTTCGATGTTCCAGTCCTTGGCGTTTGGAATGAAACGATTCCTTTGCTGGCGGGGCTCCGGGCGACCGGCCCTGGCCGCCGCGCGATCCGTGGCTCGCTCGGCAGCCTTGAACCGTCGCCTTTCCTTGGCGTTGAACAAGCGGACTCGCATGGGTCGCAGTCACCGGTTCGTTGCGGTGTGCAGGCAATCTCGGCCATCGGCGCCCGTTTGTCGAGGCGCAACACCTGACCCGCCGCGAACAATCGCTCTCCTCACTTGAGGCGCTTCAACTTCTGCTGTGGCCAGTTGCTTGCGGCCGCTGGCTTGTGTACTCTCTGGCTTTCGTTTTACCGAATCATGAGCGACCAGACCACGCCGGATGTCAACGTAGGCGCGCCAGCAGACGCGGGAACACGCGGGCCGGCGGCGCCAAGCCCAGACCCGAACGGAAACGCCGCCGCGGATGCCGCTGACCTGGAAGGCGCCCCGGAGTCATCCCCGAATGAACTGCCCGCGATGCCGCTGCCGACGCCCGAAGAGGCTGCGGAACTCCGGGCCCGGGCGGTCCAGGCCGAGGAGAACTGGAGCCGTTATTTGCACGCCGCGGCCGACCTGGAAAACTTCAAGAGACGCACGGCACGCGAGCGGCAGGAGGCTGAGAAGCACCGGCACGAACCGCTCTTGCGAGAGTTGTTGCCGGTGTTGGACAACCTCGACACGGCCTTTGCGGCCGCCCAGCATGCACCCGGCACGTCGGTGGAGGCCTTGGAAGCCGGGGTGGCCATGATCTGCCAGCAGCTCAAGAGCGTCCTCGCCGGGGTGGGCCTGGAAGAAATCGACGCGACCGGCCAGGTGTTCGACCCGAAGGTCCATGAAGCGGTTTCGCAACAGGCGTCGGCGGAGGTTCTCGAAGGCCAGGTCCTGCAACAGTTGCGCAAAGGTTTCAAGTACCGTGACCGCCTCTTGCGCCCGGCCAGTGTGGTGGTAGCCCGCAAGTCGGAACCCTGAAGCCGCCGACGGACCAAACCGCAATCCGGCATCGAACGATGGCCAAGCGCGATTACTACGAAGTCCTCGGCGTGGAGCGTCCGGCGGGCGAGGAAGAGATCAAGAAGGCCTACCGCAAGCTGGCGCTGAAATATCATCCCGACAAGAACCCGGGCGACAAAGCCGCCGAAGAGAAGTTCAAGGAACTGGGCGAGGCCTACGAGGTGCTCTGCGACGCGCAGAAGCGGGCCGCCTATGACCAGTACGGTCATGCGGCCTTTGATCCGCGCGCGCGGGCCGGTGCAGGCGCCTGGGGCGCCGGCGACGGTTTCGGCGGGTTCCATGACCCGTACGAAATCTTCCGGGAGGTGTTTGGCGGCAGCAGCATTTTTGAAAGCTTGTTCGGCGGGGGGCGTGAGGACCCCACACGACCGCAGCGCGGCAATGATCTGCGCTATGACCTCGAAGTCACCCTCGAAGAAGCGGCCCGGGGTTGTGAGCGCGAACTCGCCTTGACCAAAGCCGAGCGCTGCGACGCGTGCGACGGCAGCGGCGCCGAACGGGGATCGAAGCTGAGAACTTGCGGCGCGTGCGGCGGTCATGGCCAGGTGGTGGCCTCGCGGGGATTCATCAGCATCCGCCAGACCTGCCCGCAGTGCGGCGGCGCCGGGCGCGTGATCGAGCGCCCGTGTCGGGTCTGCCAGGGCGCCGGCCTGCGTGAGCGACCCACCAAGGTCAAGATCAAGGTGCCGGCCGGGGTCGATCACGGCACGCGTCTGCGCTCGGTCGGCAACGGCGAGGCGGGCGCTCGCGGAGGACCGAGCGGCGACCTTTATGTGGTGCTGCACGTCAAGCCGCACGACATTTTCCAGCGCGACGGCGACGATCTGCTGTGCGAAGTGCCCATCAGTTTTGTGCAGGCAGCGCTCGGGGCGGAGATCGACGTCCCCACGCTGGAGGGCCAGGCCCCAATCCGCATCCCCCCCAGCACCCAGACGGGCACCGTCTTTCGCCTCAAAGGCAAGGGCATCCGGAACGTGCAGGGTTACGGCCAGGGCGATCTGCACGTGCGCGTCGTGGTCGAGGTGCCGGCGCGCCTGAACAGCGCGCAACGCGCGAAGCTCGAGGAGTTCGCGGCGCTGTGCGACCCCAACGTCCATCCGCGAAGCCAGAACTTTTTCGAACGCGCCAAGGAATTCTTCCGCTGATTGATGCCGCTCCCGCCGCCTGCCCGGTCCGCGTCCGACATGGCGGCGACCGGCCTGCCGCCCCAGCCCATGCACCGATTCCACCTCACACCGGAACAATGCCACGCGCCGACGCTGACGCTGACCGACGCCGAAGCGCACCACGCCCGGCAAGTCCTGCGCGTGCGGACCGGCGATCGCGTCGCAGTTCTCGACGGCGCCGGGCATGAATACCTCTGCGAGGTGACCGACGTGACCCGCCACGCGGTGGTCTTGCGTGCGCGGCAGCGCCACGACCTGCCGGCGTTGCCATACCGGCTGACCTTGTTTCAGGCGGTCACCAAGAGCCGCAGCATGGACCTGATCGTGCAGAAGGCGACGGAACTGGGCGCGCATCGCATCGTGCCGGTGTTGTCGGAGCGCAGCGTGGTGCAGTGGTCCGCCGAGGATGCCCCGCGCAAAACGGGCAAATGGCAGGCGGTGGCAGTGGAGGCGATCAAACAATGCGGGGCACCCTGGCTGCCGATCATCGAAACACCCGCGACCCTGCAGGCCGTCCTGGCGCGGAACGACCGGTTCGATCTCATGTTCCTGGCGTCCTTGCAGCCGGGCAACCGGCACCCGCGTGAGTGTTTTGCCACCTTTTCTGCCGATCACGGCCGCGCGCCGACGGAGGTGGCGGTGTGGATCGGCCCGGAGGGCGATTTCACCCCGGCCGAGTTGAGCGCGATCCTGAGCAGCGGTGCCTTGCCGATCACGCTGGGTCCGCTGGTGCTGCGCAGCGAAACCGCCGCGATCTATTGCCTGTCGTTCCTCAGCTACGAATTGCAGCGCCCGGTTCTGCGTCCAGGCACGGCATAGCAACCATCGTCTGGAGCGTCTTGTACGCGCGCCAGGGCACTCTGAGCGGGGCGTGGGCAACGCGGTGGCGCCATGCGAATCCCGCTGCCCACCGCGCCGGCCGGAGCGCAGTACGCCCTGTTCATCCTGAACCTTATGGATGCGCAGAGGAACGACGCCACGATGGACTTTGTGCAATTACCGCTGGATGCCGCCCTGCGGCCCAACCTCGCCCCGATGGGCTTCATGGGGTCGAGCCTTCGCCTCGGCTTGCCTGCCGTCCAGGGCCGGATGTACCGCTTGCAGTCCAAGAGTGATCTGAATGCTCGGAGCTGGGCCGAAGTGGAAGACCTGATGGCGGACGGCGACTCCGCGATGTTCATGGTGCCGGTTTCGGGCGCGCAGAGCGTTTATCAGGTCATCCTGCTGCCGGAGTAAACCGGAGTTCGAGCCGCCGTCGGCGGTGAAGCAATAGCAACGCCCCCTCCCCGTGTCGGCCGGGGAGGGGGCGTGCGCTCATTTCGCTTCTGAGGCGTGGCCCTTGACACCAGACCACCGATAAGCAATACTTACCACGTGATCGCAACCATGTCCAGCCGAGGCCAGATCGTCATCCCCCAGGCGGTGCGTGAGCGGTGCGGGTTGGGTGAAGGGGACCATTTCCTCGTGGAGGACGACCCGGAACGCCAGTCCGTCACTCTTCACCGGCTGAAGGACTCGGGGCGTTGGTTCGAGGTTTACCAGCAGTGTCCGCACCCCTTCGACGTGCCGCCTCGGCGCCGACAGTTCTACCGCCGCGAACATGAGCTGGCTGGTTGACACCGACCTGTTGAGCGAACGCGCTCGGAAGCAACCCGACGCGCGCGTGCTGAAGTGGCTGGAGGAAAACGCCTCGGAAATCTACACCAGCAGCCATGTCATCGGCGAAATGCAGGCCGGGATTTCGCTCCTGCCTGCAGGCCGCAAGCGGGATGCGCTCCAAGCGTGGCTCCGCAGCCTGGTCGACGCGATGGCCGGGCGGATTCTCAACTTCAACACCAGCGTCGCCATCGTCTGGGGCCAACAGGAGGCCGAGTGGAGCCACAAGGGCTGCGTGATGCCGATGCCCGACAGCTTCATAGCCGCCACGGCGCGGCGGCACAACCTCACCATCGCCACCCGCAACACGGCGGATTACGACCGGCCTGGCCTCCGGGTCTTCAATCCGGCTGCGAACCGCGACGAGCCTCGCCGACGGTGAGCCGAGGCCTCAGGCTGCCGGGGCCAATAGCCGGGACCCCTTTCCGACAGACTCGTCAGCGGCCACGCCCTCCAGCCCAAGCCTCCTGATCCATCAATTATCGGACCGACCCCCGTCCTTGACCAGCACTGGCTGGCCCTTACACTACAGGCATGAGCAAGCTTGAGACCATTGAGACCGAGGTGCGGAGCCTGCCCCGCGAGCAGGCGCGTGAACTTCAGGATAGGTTGGCGGATTACCTCGAAGATGAGGCGGAGCTCAACTCGGAGTTCATCGCGAGCCTCGAGCGTGGCAAGGCTGACTTGCGCGAAGGCCGGGTCCGCGTCCGCCAACCCTGAGCGATGGCGCCGTGAACCAGGCAACGGAGATTTACTCCCGCGAGTTCGACCTCCGCCGCAACGAGTTGCAGTTGATCACCCTGGGCCATCGCCGCGAGGTGTATCGCTACTGAATGCCCCCCGAAGCCCGCTGCGTCCAACCTCTCGATCGCGCCGGTGGGCTACCGCCTGCCGTGATCGGGCGACAAGGCCCCAACCTGAATTGGCCAATAGCCGGGACCGACCCGTTCACGGAGAAGTTTGAGTTGTCAAAGTCAGGAACCGACCCCATTGGTTCCCCAGGTTGACAAACGCCGCCAAAAGGGCCATATAAGGCCCGTATGCAGACTCTGACCATCACCGACGCCAAGAAGAACCTGGGCCGTTGGCTCCAGGCCGCGGCCCAGGGAGCGGACATCGGCATCATCTCCGGCGCCGACATCATCGCCTTGCGCAAGGTGCGCGTGGCATCCGCCGACTACGCCCAGGGGGAATACGGCGTGACGGGCGAACCACTCGACGCTTTCGCGCAGGCCACGGACGAACGGTTTCAGAAACTCAAGCGTGCCGGAAAGCTGACTCTCACCACGCACGACGAACTCAAGAAGCTGCTTGAAAAAGCCGCTCGCGATTGACCCGGACGTGCTCAGACGGCTGAGTGGCCTGTCGAAGAGTGATCGGGTGGAGTGCCTTCAGGCGTTGTGCGACTTGTGCGCATCGTTCGGCCGTCCGCACGTCCACAGTGGCCTGAGCATCCGCAAACTAGGCTGCCACGTCTTCGAGTGCCGGGGCAATCTCGACCTGCGGTTCATTTTCCAGGATCGGCCGGATAGCCTGTATGTCCGATTCCTCGGGAACCACGACGAACTCCAAGCCCTGCTGCGGACCGGGAGAGCCTGACGGCTCCCAGAACCGGCGGTTCGCGCGATGGATCACGGAGCTGGAGTGGTTTGCCCGCCCCGCAAAACTTCCAACGCCTCGTCAACGAACTTGTCCAACCGCCCGGCTTTCGCGTCCGCCTCGATCTCCCGGTCCCACGCTTCCGCCTGCCGGCGGTTGATCCACGCGGCCAGCTTGGCAAAGTCCTCGGGAGGCAGTTGTTCCGCCGCGCGTTCGATTTCCTGAACCGTGCGCACGGGGGGGAAGCTAACGCAAAGCAGCAGTGTATTCAAGCACTGCGGCGTGACAGCACTGCGCCGTGACAGGTTCCGGAAACGGCCGCTTTGACCAGGCGCCGCCGAGCCCTTGATCACGCCGGTGGGCAACCGCCCGCCATGATCAGGCGACATGGCCTTAACCTGAATTGGCCAATAGCCGGGACTGACCCGTTTTCGTTCACGGCCACGGGCGTGCTCGCCGGCAAGACGGTGGTGGCTGTCGCGGCGGGCGGACGCTACAGCGCGGCACTATGCTCGGACGGCACCGTGGCCGCCTGGGGCGACAACTTCTGGGGTCAGCTCGGCGACAACACTACGACGGAGCGCAACGTGCCAGTGGCGGTGAACACGGTGCCAGGCGTCTCAGCGCTTTTTGGCAAGACGGTCGTGGCAATCGCCGCAGGCTCTGGCCACAGCGTGGCGCTGTGCTCGGACGGCACCGTGGCCGCCTGGGGCGCGGACTATTGGGGTCAACTCGGCGACAACACCAGGACGCAACGCAACGTGCCGGTGGCGGTGAACAGCACTCCGCTCGCCGTTGGCGAGCGCTTCACGCGTGTCTGCAGCGGCTCGTTTGCCGATCACACTCTGGCGGTGGTGGCCGCCCCTGCGACGATCGCTTGCTGCCCCATCACGCTGAGTTCAGCACTAATGAGCAATGGTAGTTTCAGTCTTTTCTTCACCAACACCTCCGGCACGAGCTTTTCAGTGCTGACCACTTCGAACTTGAGTCTGCCCTTGAGCCACTGGGCGACGGTCGGTGGCGTCACAGAAGTCTCGCCGGGGCAGTTCCAGTTCACCGACTCGCAGGCGATGAACAGCCCTCAGCGGTTTTTCCAGGTACGTTCGCCATAATTCCAGGCAACTTGTCCCGCTACCCACTCCTCTGCCCATCAGCTAGGGTGAGAGTGAAGGAATTTGCGTGACCACCCAGCGGCCTGTCGGGCTAACCCTGGCTCAGCCGTTTCCGCGGCGCTTCGTAGAGCATCCGGTGGGCTTCCTCGAGAATCGCCGGGATGCGCTCGGCGAACGGGCTGGCAGCAAGCGCCCCGCGCAGATCGAGTTGGCCGACATTCGCCGCGTTTTCGCCGGGGAACCAGTGGTCGGCCTGGCCCAGCAAGTTGTAGCGCATGCGCGCCCAGTCCACCAAGTCGAGCGCTTTCGCGTAGGTCCAAAGCCGGAGGATTTCGCGGATGTTGATCTGGCCGGGCACGGCGACGTATTCGGGCACGCCTTCAAACCATCGCCCGCACCAATCGCGGCCCAGCGCGCGCTCCAATTCCGCGCGCAACCGCTGTTCGATGGGCGCCACGACTTCCGCCAGGCGATCATAGTGTTCCAGGGCGGCGAGGTGCGCGTCGAAGTCGGATGGCCGCGTCACGCCGCAGCTCAGCGTGTGCACTTCGGGGCGGGCGAGGCAGTAAAGGTCGTTGAACTGCATCGGCGTCAGCGGCGCGCAAAGGTCCACCAGCTTCGGCGGGGGCGTGTAGAGTTTCCCGCCCTTGTCGTTGGGGCTGATGAGGAACACGCCCAGGTCGCGCTTTCGGGCCGCGACGATGGCGGGCCAGTTCAGGTCGTTGACGAAGTACCAATGCAGGTTGACGTAATCGAACCCGTCGCTTTCGACGGCCCGGAGGATGAGGTCGGTCGTGGCGTGCGTGGAGAAGCCGACGAACCGGCAAAGTCCCTCGCCTTGCAGCTTGCGGGCGGCGTCCAGGCACCCGCCGGGGCGCAGGGACCAGTGGAGCAAGTCCGCGTGGTTAATGCCATGGAGCGCCAGCAGGTCTATGTGGTCGAGCCGCAGGTAACGCAGGGATTTGTCGAAGGTGCGCCGGAACTCGTCCGGAGCGGCGCAAGGCGCGACCTTCGTCTGCACGATGATTTTCTCGCGCGGCAACGTGGGCAACACGCGGCCCAGTTGCATCTCGCTCGTGCCGTAGCCGCGGGCGGTTTCGATGTGGTTGATGCCCAGTTCGAGGGCGCGATGGATGCAGGCCTCGAGGTTGGCCTGGCTGGCCGGCGGGATTTCGTGCGGTTCCACGTCCTGCCATTTGTGTTGATACCGCATGCCTCCACACGAGAGCACGGGCATCGGCAGACCGGTCTTGCCGAACCGGCGGTAACGCATCTGAGTCATCGTCTGTACCTGCGCGATTTCACCGCAACGGTCCCCAACGCCATGGCAGCGAATCGCCGCGGGCGCGCACCGTACCAGTGAACCGGTTGGCTCGTCCAGCCGGGCAAGTCTCCCGCGGGTTTGGCCTCGGCTGGGGACAGGCGACCCTACAACTCCGGCCGCTGCAGTGTGCGCTGTCACCAGCGCATCAAGAGAAGTCATCTTTGCCCTGGGCTGAGGGTAACCTACCGCCAGAACCGACAATGTGGGGATGCACTGGTCCGGGGTTTTGGCGTGAAAGACCGGTTGGCAAACGCCGGCGATTACGGCACAGTAGGACCATGCGGACCGAAGGTGCCTTCATCTTACGCGAAACGACCGGCACGTCAGGACTGGAGCAGACACTGCGCAGCGCCGTCTCCATCCTGGCGTACCACGGCGTGCCACATCTCGTGGTCGGTGGCCTGGCCGTGCAGGAGCACGGGTACTTCCGGGTCACTGTCGATGCCGACATCGTGGTGCCTGACGTGCAGGAAGCCGCGGACCTCCTGACGGCCGATTTTTCGGGGTCGTTCGTGCCCTACCAAGGCTGCGAGGACACGGTGCGCGACAAACGCAACGGGGTGTTGATCAATCTGTTGCCGGGCGGGCGGGTGTTGCGGCGCGGATGTAAAGTGCCCTTCCCGCTGCCGCAACAGGCGGAAGACGAACCGCAGTTTGTCCCGCTCACCAAACTGATCGCGCTGAAACTGGATAGCTGGTCCAACAACCCCAGCCGGCGCTTGAAGGACAAGGCGGACGTGATCGAGTTGATCCAGGCTCTCAAATTGCCGCGCGACCTGCCGGTGGATGAGCCGGTCCGCGCCCTGTACCAGGAGACCTGGGACGCCTTGACGGCGGAGATCCGGGCGGCAACGGAAACCCACGGAGGAGCAACGTGACGGCTCCAGGTCAGTCCGACGCCCACCCGAAGAGCCACTCGTGCAACCAGCCAATGGCCTCCGTGACGGTCACTTTCGCTCCCTCACTGGTGGCCCACCAACGCCGGGGGTCGTAGTCCTCGGGCGGATAGGAAATCACACCCAGCCTGACGGGTGGCCCAAAGACTCGGTGGAACACGGTCCAGGTGCGGCGAGCGTGCGGTCCTTCCGTGACGACATTCAAGGCGCTCGGCGTGACCCGCAACTCCGCAAGCTTGGCTCTGACAGCTTGGGCGCTATGCAACGTCCGCCCGCGGCCGGTCAGCGCGCCGGCTGCCTCGATCACCTGGTCCGGCGGCAGACCGACCTTGAGCAGCGTCGCCGCCGTCAGGGCGGCGTAAGTGCGGTACGTGGAGAGAGTGGACCCTTTGGGACGCGACCCGCCGGCGGCCACGACCAGGCGGTAATGGTCCCGCTTGAATTCAGCGGTGGCTGCCTGGATCACGTGATCGGGCACCCAGCCTTCGATCACCATGATGTCCGCGCCGGGCACCGGCTGCGACAGGGCCAGAAACGGATAAAGGGCGCGGAACAACCAGACGAATAAGCCCACGACCAGCACCAGCAAACATAACCACCCGCGCCAGGTGGGCAGCCAAACCTGGCGCCGGCGGAGCAACGGCCAACGCCGCGGGCCTGCGGAGGCCATGGAGGACAGTTGCGGTGTCACGGGTGTTTGATCATGGACTCAGAGGACTCGGCTCCAGTTGGCGGTGTCGGGTAG
>Ga0315274_10017431_pt1 | contig 10131 bp, 12 predicted proteins | sample YL17G02_20_MG_FD_203700 | JGI IMG/M metagenome (GOLD analysis project Ga0315274, IMG submission 203700) | Sediment microbial communities from Yellowstone Lake, YNP, Wyoming, USA - YL17G02_20 | ecosystem: Environmental > Aquatic > Freshwater > Lake > Sediment | place: USA: Wyoming | collected... | reverse complement strand
AAAATATTTTGAAAATCATAAAGGATTGGATTTCGAACCTTTTTTAAAATATAAAGAGTTAAAAATATATAATGTTAATCCAAATAGTAATATTACTCAATTTGAAAAAATAGATTATAATAAAATGTTTGAATTATTGAATAAAGAAAAATATAATCAAGAAGAATTAAGAAAAGAAATTAAATTAAACTGCTGTTCCCAATAAATCAAATGGAATAGATGAAAATTTCCAATTATTATTAATATATCTCGTTCCATTTGCCCAATTTATTCCACCAAAATCTCCTGATAAACTTGCCATTACATAATTATTTCCTATAGTAGTATCCCATAAACTTAAAGAATATCCTATATCAGTAAAATTTCCAACTGTAGGTCTGCCAACAGTATATTTATTTATTCCTGCTAAATAAATATTTGCTCGTTTATTAATTGGATATGTTGGTAAAGTATTCATAGATTGTATAAACCAATTAGTAAATGATTGAGATGAAGAAATAACATAATCTCTTATTATATATCCTAAAATTCTTGGATTTAAATCATAATTCCAAGTAGTTAATCCTTCTACAGTATCATTCATTATTTTTGTAATTTCTAAATTTGTTAATATATAACTCCAATCAATATTCAAATGAAGATGTCTAAATGAAGGTGGAGATGAAAGATTCCATTCATATGCTACATTGAAAGCTGATTCAAAATCATCAAATATTCCTCTTACTGTATATGGATACCTTGATTGATAATAATAAATTTCACCTAAATCATTTACAATATGTATAAAAGATAATGAATCTTCACGATTTAAAACATCTGAATTAACTAAAATATGAGGAGCATTGGCGGATTCATTCAATGTTGCAAAAATTTCAGAAGTCTTATCTATTCTTGTAAAATTAAATGTAAGTATTACTGTATTATTAACAATTATATTATCTTGTTCTAATGTAATTCCATTAAAAATTATTTTAACATCATAAGTGCCAGGTGTTAATTCTATATTTTTAGGATGCTCACCAGCATTTCTTGCACTATATCCTTTATTTATCCATGTGGGAGAAGAATGTAATTTAGTATAAATAATTGCATAAGTTGATGTTATCATTCCTTCAATAGAATTTATTTCTTTTTCTTCTGGATTATGACAATGAACCGAAATTTGACTAACTCCAGAAACTAATATATTTAATATATCTTCTATTTCATCTAAACTAACTTCTGCTATCCAATTATAAGTCCATGTTTTCCAAGTAGAATAACCATATCCAGCAGCAGCCAAGGCTGTAGCTAAAGTATAACCATAAGAAGATAAAATTTCAATTAATCCATTTCTTAAACAATCTATATCAGATTGTTTTACCCAACCTGAAAATGTATGAGAAATAGTAGAAAAACCTTTTGCTACTCTTTTTTCATTTAATAAAATTAATATAGAATCCCATCTATCGTTGTTAAATACTAATGGCATAAAATTTATCCTGGAAAATATACTGCATAACCTGGATTTTTATAAATTATAAATTTTTTATCCACAGATGACCACATTAAAGTAACTATATAATCTGCATCTTCAGTTGGAATTGCTCCAGCAACACATTCAAATGGTCTCCATTTATCATCTACAGAATCATAAATAATATCTAATTTTGCTAAATTAGTATATTCAGTTGTTCCTTTATCTCCAATATATATATTATTTGAATCCAATGTTTTAGTTAATGATGGTGAACTAATTATTTGATTTGGAGTATCAATTTTGTTTGGATTGCCTGGCAATTTAATTTCTAAATCTTTTACTTTTTCTTGCAAAAGTAAAATATCATTTTGTAATTTTAATACATAATTTTGCAAATCTTGAATAACTCCCATATTAACTCCCTGTATGTGATGGAATACTTACACTTCTTTTATAATAATTTTCTGATTCTAAATTTATAGTAACTAAGTAACTATTTACATCATAATCTATTGATTTTATATTTAATGCTGTATAAATTCCATCTATTGTAATTCTTTTAGTTAAATTAATTCCATAATATTCTATACAATCAAATGTTACTTGAATTTGTCCTGAAATTTTTGTATCTTTATATTTATAATATTCCATTGTAGCAATATCAGTTGCATATGTGGTATCATCCCATGATGGAATTACTATTTCTAAAAATTGATGTGTAAAAGTTGGAATTGTATATTCACCATCATGTTTTATAGTAATTTGATAATTAACATCGCCAGAATTTATTACTTTATTATATATTGCCCCATATTGGTGATTTAAATTAGATAAATTCAATATTTTTTCTATATCTCCAGAACCAATATAAAAAATATTAGAATGTCTTGTTTCTGGATAAATTCCACCATACCAAAATGCAGCATCAAATTCATGAACTTGTTCTATATTTTCATCAGCAATTGCAAATTCTCTAACAGTATAAATACCAGGAGGTTTTGGATATACAGGAACTCTATCTAAAAATTCTGGATTAAAACTAAATGGATAATTATACCAATATCCTGCTGGAACAGTAAAAATCCAACCTTCTTTATTTTCTATTATATCTTTTTCATTTGTTAAATTTCTTCCATCAAACCAATGATAATTTGTAGTGTATTCTCTTTCATAAATTTTTGAATCATCATCTGCTTTTTCTTCAAATACAGTTCTAAGACAAATATCCATATAAAAATTATCTACTGCTACTGCAATTGTATCTCCCAATATTACTTTTAATTTATCAATTTTTTCTGTATCATCCTCTATAATTGAATGAGAAATAACATTATATAATCCTAAATTAGAACCTAATATTTGTTTATTTAAAGTAATTATATCTCCATATCCTGCTGTCCATAATTTATAAGTTCCATTTGGTTGAATATACCAACCAAAAGTTCCACATTTAGAAACTATTTGAGAAATTGTATCTGCTTTTCCAGATTCTATATAACTTTCATCTTGAGGAGTAAAATCTCCTATATCTTCTGGAAATCCAAGTGCTGCTAATGCTAATTTATAAGTAAGATAAACAGTTTCTTCATCTACTACTTGTCTACCGACATAAAATTCTACAGTATTTTTATTTAATATATGATATTCATCTTCACAATGTATATTAATCCCTTCTGGATTACTTGAAGAAGAAATACTTGTAATATAACCATGAAATTTTGGTATATCATTAAAATAAATATCTACAGAATGACCTTTTGTTGGTTTTAATATACTATCGTAAGGAAGTGCTAATGAAAAATCTGATTCACAAGATGCATTTAATACATCTTTCCATCTAATAGAATCTATTATTACATTTAAAGATTCTGTTATATCAACATTATTTATTTTTACTTTAAAATATTCTTTTCCTAATGCTGACATAAATACCTCTTAGTAACTTAATACGAGAAAAGTTACATTGTATGGTTGATAACTTATTCGCAAATTATCTTCAAATTCAATTTCTCCAATTCTTTGCACAGTATATTCCCAATCTTGAATCCAACTTGCACCCTCTTTGTGTTCCATTGTTAAAGTTGCTTCATTTGTAGTAATTGCAGTTTTCATTGCAGTCATTAAATCAGTTATTGCTTTATAATCATTTCCTAAAATAATTCCAGAAATAGTAATTCTTTGTGATTTTTTTCCACCTGGAATTAAAATTGAACCTGAACTTCGAGTGCCTTCTATTACTGTATCTTTATTTCCTGTTAAATTTGACCCATTTTCTGATTGAACACCAAGTAATTGATATTCATCTGAACCAGATTCATTTTCTTTAAATATTATTTTTACTTGATAATCTGTCATAAAATATTCTCCTTACTTTCCTTTAGCAGATTCAGACCAAAAATATACTCCAAAAAGGTCTTTAAATTCTTTACTATTTCTTAATGTTTCTGTTAATTTCTGACCCGATAAATTTGCTAATTCTTCTAATGTTCCCTTAGGTAAATTTATTGTAATTCCTCCAAATGATGGAGCAATATTTATATTTGGAATAACGCCTGGTGTTGTGGCTTTTAATGTTTCTGAAATTAATTTATTTGGATATATTTTTTCTCCTAATGGAATTAACTTTGCATAATCATTAGTTCTTCCACTATAAAATTCATTTGCTTTCATTTGTTTAGTTATATCATTATATTTTTCCATTATAGGAATCATTCTTGCAAAACTATTACTCATTCCACTAAAGAAATCCTCTGCTTTCATTTGTCTATCTAAATCTGCAAATTCTTTTTTAAATATCTCATATATTCTTGGCATTTCCTTTAATGTGTCATATGATATATTTCCTTGCAAAAAATTTCCTATTTCTATTGCTGTTTCCACTCCCTTTGCCAATGCAATGTCATATAATTTCATTGTCTGACTTGAAAATTCATTTTGATGTAGTTTTTCTTTTGTTATTTCTTTTTCTTTTGCTAATCTATAATCTAATGAACCTTTTATTGCATTTTCACCATATAATTGTATATTTAATGCAGTATCTAATTCAAATAATTGTCTTGAACTTGCTCCTCTGATTCTTGCTAATTCTAATTCATGGTCTATTAATTTATTATTTGTAGAAATTGTTGATTCTAATAATTTATTTTCCAATTCTCTTAATTTAACACTTCTTTCTTGCTCAGTTTCAAATTGAGATTCTGCTCTAATAGTTTGTTCTATTTCTTTTAAAATTAATCCTATTTCATTGTTTTCTTGTGCTTTTAATTTTATTAATTCTTCTTGATTATCCAACCTTTCTTTATCTTTAAATCCCAAATTTCCTGTTAATTCTAACTCCAATTTTGCTGCGTCTGCAAGCAATTTTTTATCAATTGATTGAGATTTATATGCTAATTTTTGTTTTTCTGATTCATTAGATTGTTCATTTAATGATTTTTCTATTTCTAAATTTATAGCATTAATAGTATTACTCAATACTTGTAATTCTCTTTCACCAGCAACTCCCACTCTGCTTATATATTTTTCTATAGTATTTTTTTTCTGTTCTTCTAACATCATTTGTTTCGGTTTAAATTGAATTTCCACTTCTAAATCTACTTGGTCTAATGCTAATTTTTCACTTATATTATCTATCTGTGCTTTTAATTTTTCTGGATTACTTTTAATATTTAATTCTAAATCGGGGAATTTTGTTTTTATATTTTCTAATACAGTATTTATTTTTTCTAAATTAGCAACATTTTCTCCTGTTTTTGGAGCTTTTTCTAATTTTTCTTTTATACTTATTAGTTCTGAAATAGAATCTATTTGACTTCTTCTATTTTTTATATCATTTAAAGTAACTAAATTTATTTCTTCAACTGCCATTTTCCATGCTTTTTCTTTATCTATAAGCATTGTCATAGAAATCAATAATTCTTTCCAAGAATCTAATGCAACTTTAAATGCATCAGTATTTGCCATTGAATCAGTTAAATTATTCCAAGCACTTGCTACCGCTGTTATTTTAAATTTTGTTGTTTCTTGAATTATTGCAAATGCTCTTTCTGCATTACCAGCAGCAGTTAAAGCTATTATTCTTGCTTCTATTGCTCTATTATAATTTTGCATTAAAGCATTAAATATAGTCATCTGTCTCATAGAACCTACAGATTTTGCTATAGATAATTTTTCTTGTTCTGTTAATGCGTTCCATCTTAGAGCCAAATCACCTAAAATATCTGCATGACTTCTTAATTTACTTGTTAAAGCAGATGTGGCATTTCCTTGAGCATCTAAATAAAATGGAATTTTAGCAATTTGTTCGACTGTTTCTTTTCCTGTAGTTAATAATCTTGCATATATAAATGATAACCCTCTTGCTGCTTCAGAACCAGATTTTCTTGTAACTTCTATAACAGCAGTAACATCTCCTAAAAATGAAGATACTGTAACTCCTAATTGATGTGCAGTAGCACCTGCAACTTTAGTAGCATCAGCTAAATCTTTTGCTGTAACTGCAAATTCTTTTTCTACAGCAACCCATTTATCTAAAATTGAAGTTGTATCTAATATAGGAATATTAAATCCTTCAACTGCTGCTGTTAAATCATCAACAACTGTTTTTATATCAGTTCCTAATGCCTTAGCACCTATCATTGCTGCTTTTGTTAAAATTATAGATTCTGAAACTGTTCTGCCTTGTTGAACAAATATTTGAGCTGCATTTAGAGCTTCAGAAGCATTTATTCCATATACAACTGATAAAGATATAAGACTTGTTTTTAAATTATCAAATTCTTCTGCTGTTCCTTTACCTACTATTTTAATACGAGCCATTGCATCTTCCATATCAAGTAAAAACTTAATTTGGGAAGATATTAATGATGTTACTCCCTGAATAGCAGTTCTTATTAACATCCACACAGGAGCAACTATTAATGCTCGTCTCATAGCATCAGTAAAATCTTTTATACCTATTGTTGCTTTTTTAGTAGCAGGAGCAATTTGTTCTGCATTTTTAGCAACATCTGTTAATGTTCCTTTTGCTTTAGTATCAAATTCGGTTATTCCTTTTGTATCCCAAGGTAGTTTCATCTGTGCTTCTACTTTTTTAGCATCTGCCACAGCTTTTTCACTACCCATTGAATTAAATACAAGATTTATTAAGTAATTATAGAAATTATCCATAAATTCCTTTTATTTCACAAATTTTAAATGCACATCATGCTTTTTATTATCTTTCTCTTCTTTATTATCTCTATTCTTAGATTTATATATAGAATATGAATCTTCTCTTATCTCATTTTTTAATACATCTTTTGTAACTTCACCAGAACTTATATCCTGGTTTAAATTGTAATAAAAGTAGAGATAATTAATAAATATTGTTTGTATCTTTGTAAAATCTATCTCATTATGAAATAAACGAATTCCATTTATTTCTTTCGATGCTGAAAAAAGATTAAGATGTTTATTATTTTTGGCTAATTTTCTTACAGTTTCTATAGTCATGTTATTCTCTCTCTTACATGTATTGAAGTATCAAACTGTATTTTGTGCTTAGTCCAATTAAATTCTCATCCTGACAATTATTAAATTCGTCTTGATTTTTAAATGCTTTAATATAATCATTATTTTCTTTTATATAAAGTGATAATCTTGTAATTTCCTTGCATACATAATTCATTAGACAATTTTCAAATGAATAAGTCAATAAATCAGATTTTTGTATCATTAAAATATTTATTTTTTGGTCTAAAATAGAAATATCCTGTTCATATCCTTTTAATATTGGTTCTTCAGCTTTCTTACTTAATGCTTCTCCTAATCTTAATTGTAAAGTAAGTCTTTCAACTTCATACTTCTTTAAATCATTAATTATTCCATCAATACTAATTCCTTTTTCTTGATATAATTTAATTAAATCTTTTTCAAATAAAATATCTTTATCCTTTAATAATTGCATAAATTTCTTGCGTCTTAATTCGTCTAATATTTCCTTATCGTTCATAGTTAATAATCTAACTTGATATTCTTTATCTTGATGCTTAAAATCTACTTTGTTATCTTTAAGCAGTTCCTCCACCTTCTCAAGTTCAAATTTTTCATTCATCTCTTTTAAAATTTTTCCTGCTTCCTCATTCTTCATTAATTCCTTACTTTCCATTTGAATCCTCCTTACTTTTTTCGTTAAAAGTTAATAATAACTTACCATTTATAAAAAATGTTCCTAAATCCCTCATCTCTTCGTATAAAATTTCTTTTACCTGAGATTTTATTATATTTTTATCGTCAGATAAATCGAACCTTTTCATTATTTTACCAACTAATCTTTTTGATTCTTGGTCTAATAATATTTTTAATAGGTCTAAATTAATAGTTATTTTGTTATCCATGATTATTCTTTCGTCATTCTATAAGTTAAACATTTACCTTCAGCATCAAATGTTGCTACCATAGAATAAGTTGCGATTGCATTAGTATTTGCTAATGTATCTGCTTTAGTAGGATAAATCTTTATGGTTGCTGATGTTAAACAATTATTTGCATCATAAATTGGAGAAAATATTCTATGATTCTCCATAGATAAACCTAAAATTCTTTTTATTTGTGTATCTAAATCAGGAATTTTATCAGTTTGAGTTTTAATTAAATCTATTTCTGTGTCTTTAGTTCCAGATGTTAAAGTTCTTGTAACATATCCCCAAACTTCAGCAGCAGTAATTCCTCCAGATGTTATAGTTCGAGTAACATAAGACCAAATATCAGCTACCATTGTTGATAATGTAGAAATAATTGATTCTGTATCTGTTTTTATTGCATCTACACTTATCTGTGATGCTAATGCAGAAACATCTGTTTTAAAATTATCATAATCTTCTACTAAAATATCTTCAAAGCCATTTTCATATAAAGATGGGGTAACATATTTCACTCTATATTCTGCACTCTCTGTAAAAGTAACATCAACATAATAAACAGAAGATAATTCTGTCATTGTTCCAGAAGCAAATAAAGAATTATCTAAAACTTTTCTTATTTCATAAGTTATAGATAATCCTGTAGTAAATTTTCCGTCAGAATCCAATACCACTAATTCAAGTTTATAAGCAATATTTTTATAAAATGTTATCATTTTATTCCTCTAAAATTTGCTGTATTGTAGGACAATTTTCATCACATTGTCCAATTGTATATTTTTTAAGATACTTTTTTCCTAAAAAATCATAAAATATTACAGTTGCTTCTGTTTTATCAGAATATAAATATTCATCTTCTGGTTCAAAAATTATAATAGAATTATTATGTAATTCACAATTAATTGTAATCATTTATGCTCTCTCACTTATCTCAATATTATCAAATGTTATAAAATAATTTGTATTAATTGATTCTCCATAAAGTCCCGAATAACCTGACGCAATTGATTGTTCATTATCCGCAATAACTGCTATCAAAGTCCAAACTCCACTTAAATATTCTTCAACAGATAATTGGTATCCGTCTACTCTAAATCTTGTTTTAACATAAGCATTGTAAGGTTGAGTTGAATAAGCAGTTGCTAAAGTAGTAACTATTCCATTAACTATTTTTTGAATATAATAACTTCTTCCACCACCATAAATTCTTAATCTATAACAATTATTTGAATTAGAATCAGAACGCAATACTAATCCACCTCGTGTATTAGTATCTGAACCCAATAAAATTGATGCTATTATTTCTGAATTAATTAAATTATTTCTTCCGTTCCATAACATTAATTTAGAACCCGATAATCTACATCTTTTAGAACCACCTTCATCTACAACTGCTTGTCCACCTAATTGAGTTATATTCCAATCTATTTTCATTACCAACCTCCTGTTTCAAATTGTTCTGTAAATAATTGACTAAAATTATTACTTATAAACCAATCTATTTCTAAATCTTCTGTAAATAATTGATTAAATATATTGTTAATAAACCATCCGCTTTCAAAATCCTCTGCAAAATAAGGTGAAGTAGGTATTTCTGTTATTGCTATAAATTCACTCCATAAATAAAGCCATTTATCTAATTCTTGTATATAAAATTCTATTCTATTTGATTCTATATTATAGCCAATTAAATCTGTAGCTGGATGCTCAATTCTTGTATTATTATTCCATGTTTGAAAACCCTCTGTTTTTTCAAAAGTTTTTCTTAAAGAATTATAAATAATTTTACTACCTTTCCATGCTGAAAGGTTGATATTTCTACCAATTAATTCTTCTTCAGATGATGGAATAATATTATCTGTTCCAAAATTAACAATCTTATTTGTTTGTTTATTAATTAATATTTTCATTAAAAACTACCTCGCCAAATAAATATATTTGCTTTTAATCCATATAAAGTTTCGGGTGGATTGGTTGTATTTGTTATCTTTGTAGTTGTTGCATCTATGAATTCTGTTAATAAATCTACATCATAACATAAATGTCTACATGATAATAAATAAGTAATTTCTATTTGAGATAAAGAAGGAGTTGCTGCTGCATCTGTTGTTTTTAAACTTGAAACCATATCTAAAGTTCCTGCAACGAATAATAATGTCCATTGACCATCGGTTATTATTTCTATTTCTGATTTCGTATTTCCTTCTGTATCTATATTTGCTAAAAGAACAGAGACCCACGCTATTCCATTCCATTTTTTCCAAGTTACTC
>Ga0315274_10017430_pt1 | contig 10131 bp, 4 predicted proteins | sample YL17G02_20_MG_FD_203700 | JGI IMG/M metagenome (GOLD analysis project Ga0315274, IMG submission 203700) | Sediment microbial communities from Yellowstone Lake, YNP, Wyoming, USA - YL17G02_20 | ecosystem: Environmental > Aquatic > Freshwater > Lake > Sediment | place: USA: Wyoming | collected... | reverse complement strand
TATCTCTGAGTATTTTGGGTAATCTGGGTCAGGAGCGTTAACGTACGCGTCCAGCGCGGTCTCTTCAGACGCTTTTGCCGCCTCGGCTGCAAGTGTTTCGCTGGAATTTGCGACAAGGGAGGGCGAGGCTCCCGCCGAGCCGGACGCTTCACCTGTCAGGACCGAGGCAATCCCCTGGAAAGCAAGCTCAGGCACAACCGTTCCCATCACGCTCTGCGCCATTTGGATGGCCGCCGGCTTCTGCGGGGACTCTTTCCTTCGCGACGACTCCTGCCGTGCATCAATGGTCGTGACCGCAATTCCAACCGTCAGCAGCACGAACAGACCCAGACCCACAACAATGCCGCGTTTCCTTCTCACGTTCGCTTACCTCCCGAAAATGGCAAAATGGATCCCTCGGTCGCTACGACCCAAGAGCCGCATTTCCGCATCGAGTCGCACTCGAGGACAGAAACAGACTTCAGGAACGAGGCTGGAAAACAGTTTACACTCCCTCCTCGCAACTCCCTCAGTGACATCTCTCTCCACACTGTTCACCTGACGGGCAGATACAAATGCCCCTCACTGGAGCGCCTCCAAAAAAGGCACACCCGTCCTTCCAACACACTTTTTCCCGCCTCATACTAACACACGCCCCATCTTCTGTCAACGAATCTCGTGCCGGATCCAGCGTTTTTGTTTGGGCGCTAAAGCATTGTCGGCTTTTGGGTTTTGAAGACCTTCTAAACGGGAAACAGGTGCGAAAACATCGCATACTTTTCACACTTGCCTTACCCGTGCCAATCAAATACCCCTCGTTTCGCAAGATCGCATTCTCCGAGCCGTTCCAGCAATTGCCTCGCGCGCATCGAGCCGGTGTGATAACGCTTAAAATGTTCGTGGCCGGCGCGCGCGATGGCGCGCGCCTCATCAGGATGAGCAAGATAATACCTCAGCTTGTCTTCGAGGTCTTGCGTGTCGTCGAAGAAAACCGCCGATTCGCCGTCACGGAAATTGTGCGGGATGCGAATCGGCAGCCGCTCGGCCAAGAGCATACAACCGTGCGCGGGAAGTTCCCAGTAGCGGACCGTATCGAACCCGCAACCGAAGATGTTGAGGCCGATAACGGTATCGAGCAATGCGCGCACGTATTCGGCCTGGTCGTAGACCGTGTCGAGCTTCAGGCCGAGCGCGGACTCGATGTGTTCGAGGTAAAGCCGCCGCAGGCCGAATTCCCGATGTCCCGCCCAGAAGATGGGCGTGTTTCGAGGTCCATCGGCCAGTTCCGGCACCCGCCGATCCGGATACGCGAACGGCAGGGGATACGCATCCGGGCCATAATCCGCGCACTCGAGCATCTCCCGCTTGAAGAACCCTGCAACCGACTCGACGCCGAGGAACTCCATGACTTCCCGGCGCGAGTCCTTCGTGTCGTCCTGTTCGTCCACGATGACAAGCGGCGTTTTGCCCGCCGCGTTGATGATGCTGCGCGCCGCGTTGCGCTCCAATTTCTTCTCGAGGTCGCCGAACAGGACCACGTCGAAATGTCCCTGTTCTAGACGGGCGATGAGTCTGTCGATCTCAACCGGACGGCCCGGACGGTTGAACACGCAGGGGTAGTGCGCCATTTCCGTAGGAGGCTGACCGTGCAGCGACGGTTTCCACGGAAACTCCGTGATGTTGCTCGCGCCAAGCAACGTGCACAACCCGTCGTATAGGACGTCGAGGCCATAGTGCGGGCGCGGATGCGTGATGAACAGGATGCGCGGCGGCCGCGCCAGCGAAACCGGCCCGGTTTCTTCGATCTGTCCGATCTGTCCGATCCGTCTGATCTGTCGGATTTGTCGGACGCTTTCCGACTCGCACTGGGTAAGCAGTGCCGCCGTCTCTTCATCAGGCGCCACATGCAGGATCGATCTCAGGAGCCGCGCTGCCATGTCGTCGTTCCCGACACGGCGCCAAAGCTGGGCTTGGCACTGGTAGAGCAGGTGCAGACGCGGTTTCCGCGCAACGGCGCGATAGAATGCCTCCTGCGCGGTGGCAAACCGCGCGAGGCGTTCTTCCCAACTCACGGAGCCCTTGTCCATCGCCAACTGGCACAGCATCATGTCGCCAAAGACATTGGCGCACGCATCATCGTCCTCGAGATAAGGCGCGGGGATCATCGACAGGATCTCGAAGGCCCAGTCGGGATGTCCGGCGTCGAACACCGCGCCCGCGTGCGACAACGGGTCGTAGCCCGCGCGAACCGCCAGGAAAAGATAGTCCGTTACGACCAAGGAAAGCCGCTCAGACTCACTGGATACGTGATAGGTGTTCCCGCCGAGGGACATATTGCCGTCCGGATCCGGTTGGATCATCCCGCATTCAGGATCGAGCGCCTTGAGCACACCGTAGAGGACTAGTCCCGCGGACTCGACGCATGCGCCCATCTCTTCCGGCTGTGAGCCCGTGTCGCCGCCGCGCCAATGCTGTTTGTTCCGGGTGTCAATAAGGACATAGCCCTGCGGAGCCAGCAGCGGCGACAAACTCGAGAGCGTTTCGCATAGCCCGTCGAGGAACCTGGATGCTTCCGGGAAAGCGATGCAATCGAAATAGCCGTTCGGAAAAGGTAGTTCGTCGGAGGGAAGTGAGGTCTCGATAACTGAGTCGAACTGTGCGCGGACGTTCGCGGCGAGTCGAGGATCGGGTTCAATGGCGTGGATCTCGGGGACGCCGCGCTCCCGGAGCAAGCGGCCCAGTTCCTCTTTTGCGCAGCCGACGACGAGGACGCGTCGCGCAAACGCCGGAAGGTGTTTCGTTATGAGGAACTCCTCCAACGACTTCGGAGACTTCATCAATGACCCCTTTCGGATACAGTCCCCTTTGTTCGGACATAGTCCCCCTTGAAGGCGATCCTGGCAAGTCCTCCTTTGAAGGGGCCTATGCAAGTCCCCCTTTGAAGGGGGATTTAGGGGGATGTATTCACCCGCTTTCCCGACAACACCGCGATTGTACATCCCCCTAAATCCCCCTTCAAAGGGGGACTTGCCTGTGCTCTTGAATTCCCTTTCAACGGGGACTTGCACAGGCCTCAACGGGGACTTGCCTGTGCTCTCCGAGTGCGTATTTGGTACACTATCCGAGAACGGGATATTCGGAGGGACATGAAGTGCCTTTGCGCGTCGCGTTTGTGGGTTTTCGCCACGGACACATTTTCGGCCTTTACCGTTTGGCGCAAGAACGCTCCGATACCTCCGTTGTGGCGGCGTGCGAAGAGGACGGGCCCACCCGCGGCACGCTTGCCGAGGCCGGTATCAAGGTCACGCACGACGACTACGCGCGGATGCTCGCCGACGTCGAATGCGATGTCGTGGCGTGCGGCGACTACTTCGGAATACGCGGGAAACGCGTCATTCAGGCCTTGGAGTCCGGGCGTCACGCAATCTCCGACAAACCCCTGTGCACCTCAATGTCCGAACTCATCCGCATTCACGCGCTGTCCGAGACGCGCCGCCTGAAAGTGGGGTGTATGCTGGACCTCGGCAATCTCGGTCCGTACGTGACGCTGCGCGAGATGCTGATGCGGGGCGTCATCGGCGAGACCCATTCCATCACGTTTCTCGGCCAGCACCCGCTGCTCTATGGAACGCGCCCCATGTGGAACTTCGAGCCGGGCAAGCATGGCGGCACGCTCAACGACATCGCCGTCCACGGCATAGACATCATCCCGTGGCTGACCGGACGCTCCATCGTGGAGATCACCGCGGCGCGCGCATGGAACGCGAAGATCAAGCAACACCCCTGTTTTCAGGATGGGGCCGCGCTGATGATGCGGCTCGACAACGACGGCTCAGCGATCGGCGACGTCTCGTATCTCAGTTCGGACAAGCACGGGTACCAAATGCCGCCCTATTGGCGCTTCACGATAGCCGGCTCGGAGGGCGTCGTGGAAACCTGCTGCACCGCGAAGAGCGTCACCCTGTGGCGGCACGACAACGAGGCAGTCATCGAGGAACCGGCCGCGCCGAACCGTCCGGGGGCCTACTTCGACAACTTTCTGGCCGACATAGCAGGGACGCCCGTTCCCGACTGCTTGCACACCCAACGGGTCCTCGAGAGCTCGCGCATTTCCCTGCTCGCCCAACAGGCGGCGGACACGGGCGAGTTTCCCATCGATGTCACGCATGAGAAGGTCCGCTTCCCGGCGCCGCCGGTAAACGGTTGATGTCTGACTCTCGGAAAAAAGGATTGGAGGATGTCCAGATGTTTGTCAGAGGCCTGTTGGCGGGGGCGTTGGCGATGCTCGTCATGACTGGCGCCGCAGGGGACTCGATCATTGTCGACGGCGTCATGTATGACAACGTGGTTGTGCGAGAAGGACCTTCGCAATACTACGTTCAGATCCCGTCTGACGGGAGGACGATTAGCGCCCCGAAGTCCGACGTAAAGCCGTCGGATGTCGTGATTCTCAAGGATAAGGCGGCGCGGGAAGCGCTGCTTCAGGAGTGGACTAAGAATAACGCTCTGCGTCCGAAGCCGAAAAGCGCCGCGCAGAAGCAGGAGAAGAAATCCCCGAAACGGCCTCTAGTGCCTCTGGGCATCAGTTCCGACCCGGAGATCATGACCGTTCCCTCATACGGCCCGGAACCAACGGGTGTCGTCCAACGGGTTAGGAGCGCCGCCGGGGGTGCGACAGTCGAGGCTGGGACCTTTGAAGACGAGAAGGGCGTGAAGCGACTCGTCCTCAAGGGCAACCGGCAGAAAGAGGAAGGTTTCGAAACGAGGGTTGAACAAGAGCGCGCTCTCCGGCGGAGTATGTTTGAAGAGGCGCCTCCGCAGGGCGATTTTGCGGAAACGCCGCCGCCGGAATCAGGCGGCGACATGGAGTACGCGCCCGAACCTTAGCGGGTGGCTCGGTGTTCTCTCAGGATTGTGGATATGCCCATTGCCGGCGCCTGTATACGATGGGTCACTTTCACTGCCGCCTTGGCTGACGCGCCCGTAAGCACGTCGCGCGCGGTAACCGTGTACGCACCCGGCGTATCGTTCAGTGCGAGCGGTATGTACGCATCGCCTTCGCCACGCGTGCACACGACGTCCTGTGTGTAATGGGCAAGCAATGCCGTGCCGCGCTGCAAGGTAACGTGAACGAGATGCATTCCCGCGGCGGGACCATTCGTCTCGATCGTGACATGGATCGGCAGCCGCCGGCCCGGTAACACCTCATCCGGCGTGGACAACTGCAATGCCTTCACCTCGTACGGCAGGAGGCTTGTTAGAAAGACATCTCCCGGCGCAACCTTCGCCTGGACCTTCCTGCTCCGGCCCAGCGCCTTGCCCGCGCGCGCGTCGTAGGCCCACCAATCTCCGCCAACATCGATCGTCGCCCTCAATGCCTTGTTCGACGAATCCGGCTCGGGAAGCAGCGCGACGATATCGGCCTCGCCGTAGCGCAAGGCTTCAACTTCGCCGTGGAATGCGCCGCCACCCTCCGGCATGACCTGCGCCGAACCCATGACACCGGCCATGTCGAGAAGCGCCGCGAACAGGCGCGCAAGGGCATCCCATGCTTCTTCGCCCTGCGCGGAGGGCGGCAGCGGATGGTTCAGCAACGCCGTGAAGCTCACATCCGCGCCCTGCACAAACCACACCGGTGTTCCTTGCGCGGATCCCACGGCGCGCCACCGTCCGTTCCAGGCGCGTCCCACGGCGCGGGCCTTCTCAGCCTCGACCGACAGGTCGGTAATGACGCCGGACAGGTCTCCCGAGACTTCTCCGTTGCCTTCTCCAAGGCGAATACTGGCTGTGCTTTGTGCGGCACGTTTCGACGATTCCTTGTGTCGCACGCCGAACGTGTCGTCCATAGGAAACGCGCTCCGCCTCGCGCCATGCTCATCGAACTCACCCGGCGCGATGTCCGCGATCACGCGGCCGCCTTTCGCATTAAAGGCGCGGATGGCTGCGATCTCATCCTCGCCCAACGCGCGCACCACCGGGAGGACCAGGAGCGCGTACTCCTCGAGTTTGCCCTGCAGGGCCTGCGCATACGAGACGAAATCATATTGCAGGCCGAGATTCTCGAGCAGCTTCGCGAATGCGGTCTCCGATTGGCGCGAATCCATTCCCGCCGGGTCGACTTGGTTGAGGTACAGGCTCGCCTGGCTTCCATAGATCGCGATGCCCGCCGCTTTCCTCTTCGCCGAGGAGAGCAATGCCCCAAGACCGGCCTTCAGCTCAGCGATTGTCTTGACGGCTTCATTGAACGCCGGCGAAGGCCGGCTATCCGGGGATACGGCCACCGCGGACTCCGTTGAATCCGCTCCTCCATACGGCGCCGTCCACCACACCGCGCGCATGCCGTGCAATGCCGCGTACCACGGCGCCCAGCGATAGTAGTCTTCCGAGCGGCCGCGCCGATCTCCTCCGAAACACAGTGCCGAGTAGTCGTTTGCCGGACGATATGAGCGAAGCATCTCCACCGTGACCGGATCAGGTTCGACCGCCAGCGCGTCGAGCTGCGACGCGAGCAACCACCAATCGTATCCCAGGCATGCGTCCGAGCCGCCCAGTGCGCGGAACCCTGCGCGGCCATCGATGTCCGTCGTGCACGCAACGGCTTTCCCTTTGACGTTTGCCTCACAGAATGCTTTGTCGAGATACAGACGATAGTCGAGCCACGGCGCATACCTGCCTTCCTTCACGGCGGCCTCGCGGGAAGACGGCTCGACGTTCTCCCAGGAACCGAACTGGGAACCCCAGGCGCGGTTCAAGGCGTTGAGAAACTTGTATTCTTCTTTCAACCGCTGCCTGAATCCATCGAGATAGCACTCGGCAAGGTTGACATCCTCGCCTGGGGCCGCCAAGCGATTTCCGTTTCCGAGTAGATATACCGACGACCCGACGGCCCAGAAGGTCCCGGTGTTCTCCTTGAGCTTCTTGTCCTCTTCTTTGCGGAATGCGGCATCCATCAAGCATGGGAGATGAAGCGTCTTATCGGAAGAGGCTTCGGGTGCGTAACGCGATACTTCCGGGATTGCTCGGAGATTCATCTCGGCAAGGTAGAAGCGCCGGCCGATGAGCGTGTCATCGCGGCCATCCATGACGGCCGAGTCAACCCCGAACCTCGCCAGAGTGCGAGTGAGCGCGCGCACGTTGTACTCCTCGGCAGCGGGGCTCTCGATGGCGAAGCTGAATTCGTTGGGCCGCCGCGGCGCGCGAACCGGAAGATAGAGGCAACTGTATGCGGCCCGTTCGAGATCCCATGGGGTAAACTGCGGCCCCATTGCGTCGGTGACAAACAGCTCGGCCTTGATCAGGTTCGACATCAGGTCCGCGAAGCCCAGCGTCACGCTGACCGGGCCGCCCTCCGCCGCGACCGGCTGTCGCGCCTCGGCAACGATACGGTTCAACGCGTCCGTGGCCCTTGCATACACACAACAAGGCCGAGGACGGTGATAATCGGAACGCACGGTCAACGAGACGGAGATCGCGTCATTCGGCAGCAGATTCCCCTTCGACCACGTGACGTCGGAAATCTCCGGCCAGCCTTTGACGGTGATCGGTTCCGTGTGCCATTCCACAACCTTCTTCTTGTGAAGCAGCCAGAGGTCCAGGAAGTACTTGCCCGGTCCGATGGGCAGGTCAACCAGATAGCGCGTCTCGCCCTTGCGAATCGGGGGGACATTCACGTAGGTGCGGGTCAATCCGCGACTGGGTTCCCGCACCTGCACTCGAACGCCGTATTCGCTCTGCGCCGGTTCGTTCAGACGAAGCTGGTAGGAATGGTACAAGGGCATAAGTGCGGCGTCGCGCATTTCCTGGATGTACTCACGCGGCAATCCCGGCGGAATCTCCTCTTCCGCGGGCCCTGCGACGTCGGCGGGCGCCACCTCCGCGATCCAGTTCGACGGGGCACGCCCGGCGGCCCACCGTGCGGCCTTCGCCAGGAGCGACAAATATGTGTCGAAGAACTCAGGCCGCGCCTTCAATGGTTCACTTAGCGCCGGCAACAGAAAATGGGAGAAAGGGCGTACGCCCACGTAATTCAACTCGACCACGCGCCCCTGATCGCACTTCGATGCCTTCACGAAGCTCAGGCTCGCGGGCCATTCCGGCGTCATCGACTCGCCGATTCCGCGTGTGATTTCCTCCGTCTCCTCCGCAGGCGTGAGGCCGTTCAGCAACTCTTGAAAGCGGACCGGCATATTCTCTCGATAGTGCGCAAGGAGCAGCCCGCAACCGGCTTTCACCTTGGCGATAATTGCGTCAAGGACATCGTCGGGCAGAATGGAGAGGTCAAGGTTCCCTACCACCAGGAGATCGTAGTTGTCCGCCAGACGCGCGCGGAGTCTCTCGGCAGCCTTGTCTTTGGGGAATTCCTCGTCCTCGGTTCCGAGGTGGTGCGCGTCCGACACAGGGGCTATCTCGTACTTGAGATCCAGTCGAAGCGCCAGTTCACCGACGTCCCGGAGCGTGAACCGCGGCGCAATGAACAGGGCGCGGATCGGGCCTCCCTCGAGCGGCGTCGCCCAAGCGACAACGGACGGCGACCGTTCCAAGACAACCCTGTCGAATGCTTCGTGCTCGTCAGGTCCCTTGCCCCATAGATGCGGCAGGAACGACATGCTGAGCATCAGTAGACAAACGGCGGTTTGCATCCGAATCCTCTCCGAGCGCGGGAGCGTCGGCCACAGAATAGCAGAAACAACCTGTCACGAGAAGGTTGATGCGGAATGATTCCGCACCTATTTCCCCGCCGCCGGTGGGGCCGCAAGTTTGGCGTAGGTGTTTGGATCGAGGGCCTGGAACAAGGTCCAGACGCAGGGATTTGAGTAGTAGTTGATGCCCCACTTGATCGCGCCGGTGTTGCGGTCGAGGCTCCAGGGGATGTTCCAGGGCGTGCGCTGCGTCAGCAGTATGTTTGCGTAGCTCTCGTTGAACAACCGCATGGCGTCTTCCTGACGCCCCACGTAAGCTGCCATCGCGCAGAAGTTCCACACCTCGCCGATGGTGATCACGGCCGAGTGATCGGGAAACGTTTCATCGGGCATGCCGTCGGGACGAACACCGTTTACGGCGCCGTATTTTGTTGCCGGCACGTTGCGGCGGAACACGGTATCCACCATCGAGAGGATGGTGGTGCGCGGCACGATCTCACCCAAGCCGGTTGCGTATGCGAACCACTGGCCGCAAAGTCCATTCGTCAGGCAAGTGTCGCTCTTGCGATTGTTCGCAGGGTCGTTGTAGAGCCGGTAAAACGACCCGGTCCAGAGCTTGTCCTGAAACGATGCCGAGGCCGTCTGATGCCATTTTCGCATCTCGCCGGCGAACGCCGCGTCGCCCTTCTTCTTCGCCATCTCCTCTCCGGCGCGCAAGGCCGCGAGCCAAATGCTGCCGGTGTACGCGCTGGTCCCCCACCACGGCCAGATATCGTAGTACTGGTTCGCGGGAAAGCCGGTTTCGCTCCCTGGGTCCTCGTTGACGACGCCGTCGTTGTCCTTGTCAAGCGTCATCGCGAAACGGAGCGCCGCCTGACAACGCGGGTACATCTCGTCAAGATACTTGTCATCTTTCCACAGGATGTAGTTTCGCCACGTCAGCAGCACGAATTCCGGCGACACAATGGGGTGCTGCACGTGGAAGTACGGCGACCGCGATCCCATCGGCGAACCGAACCCGAAGGGAATCTCACCCGACGGCGCCTGCGCCGCGGCGACGGATCGCATCGTCGCGCGTTCGCATTCGGGAAACATCAGCGCCAGCGGAAACGATCCGTTGAAACGGCACACAAACGTCTCGGTGATGGGGCAGCCCGTGAATGACTCGCTTTGGAAAAACCGTCCGTCATCGATCCACCACGAATTCCGCGCCATCACGTAGAGCCCGTTGATCACGGCGTCTTTCAAGAGCGGCGGCGTGCTTGGGCTGCCGTACACCAACTCCTGCCAGGCGATGATCTTCCTCTCGATCTCACCCGCGCGCGGAAGGACGGCGCCGAGCACGCTTGCGGCGGACGCGTGGCTCACCGCGTACCGGTGGCGGAGTTGCTCGCCGTCGCTCGAGGTCCAGAGTGGGAAATGCCAGGCAAGTCCGAAGGTCACTTCGACCGTCTCGTTCGGCCCCAGCGTCCGGACGGCCTTGGCGCGAATCACATCGCCTTCCTCTTGCGTA
>Ga0315274_10017429_pt1 | contig 10131 bp, 9 predicted proteins | sample YL17G02_20_MG_FD_203700 | JGI IMG/M metagenome (GOLD analysis project Ga0315274, IMG submission 203700) | Sediment microbial communities from Yellowstone Lake, YNP, Wyoming, USA - YL17G02_20 | ecosystem: Environmental > Aquatic > Freshwater > Lake > Sediment | place: USA: Wyoming | collected... | reverse complement strand
GGTTCCTGGCTCTGGATATGGTTTCGTTGGCGATTTCGTATTGTCCCTCCGAGGAAACGGCCTGCGTGTTCCCTGTGAAGACTATGAGATCGCTCTTCGATTTCGACTTCTTGCAGTAGTAGAGTTCATTTCTCAATAGCTCGACGGTTCCGCCTTTGTTTATCAGGACGTGCGGTGGAAATGCATCCGAGTATAGTTCCTCGAACAGTTCACCTTTCAGCTGCTTGACCAGATAATCCGCGGACAGTTTCGCGACACCTGCGGCGCCAGGCAGACCTGTGACCATGTATGGGTGCTCAGGCTTGATTTCCATACGGAGCCTTGATCTCATATGTGACCCTCCTCGCTTCTGAGGCTTTTTCCCTTCTTCTTAGCCATATAGTATACCACACCTACGATCAGGCAGAAGACGCCTAGCGCTAACGCTGAGGGACTGGTGAAAACCATGAGCAGGACGCATGCCCCCAACCCTACTGCTGGCAAGACGCGAGGATACCTCTTCGTCTCAGCTTTCAATCTTAGAGCTGAAGCATTTGCGGATCCATAGTAGAATAGCTGAGCGAAAGTGCTCGCGGCAACGACGCCGGTCAAGTCGATAGAAAGCGCGAGAACAGTCATGGCGGCTCCCGCAATCAGAACTGCAACGTGGGGAGTGTTGTGCTTAGGGTGCAACTTGCTCAAAGCAGAAGGCAAGTCCATGTTTCTTCCCATGGCAAACATGACACGAGAGACACCCAGAACTGAAGTGAGCAAGACACTGGCAGTCGCGATCATTCCTCCGAATGAGACAACGTACACCAGCGCAGGACTGCCAACCATACTGATCGCTTCCGCAAGAGGCGATTTCGATCTTCCGAGGCTTCCAGCACCGATGAGACCGACTGCCACTGCTCCGACTAGCATGTAGAGGATGCTCGATATGGCCAATGCAAGCATCATGGCGCGCGGAACAACTCGTCTGGCATCTCTAACCTCCTCGGCTGCAACAGCGACTCTTGCGAACCCACCATAGGCAAAGAAAATGAAGTAGGCACCATAGAGAACCCCGACCTCAGAGGTCACGAACGGACTGAAATTCTGCTGGTTCACACTAGAAAGGCCTGCGATCACGAAAACCAACAGTATGATCACCTTTCCCGTAACCAGCATGTTGTTCAGCGTAGCGGATTGTCGAGCACCTACGTAGTTGATCGCGGTGAACATCATGCACAGAGCAGCCGCGACCAGTCTCGGCTCGACACCCGGAAACAGAGCAACAAGATAGTATGCGAATCCGAGCGAAACTGCTGCGCCGGCAAAGACGTTGGAGACTACCCACATCCAGCCAGACAGGAAACCGGCAGAGGGTGAGATGAGCCTGCGGGCAAACTCGTAGACACTCCCTTCTACAGGTAACCAAGAAGTCAGCTCCACAAAGCTCAGCGCGGTGAGCAGAGCAATACCCGCCGCAACCGCTATCGAAACCACGAGAGCAGGGCCCGCTAGGCCAGCAACTATTCCGGTGACGACGAAGATTCCACCGCCGATAATGGCGCCTACGCCTATGGCAGTGGCATCGAAGAGACCTAATGTTGGCTTGAGGTCATCCCTCGAGCCTTTCACCGATGCTTGGTCTTTCGTCATGACAACCCGCTTGCCAGATCAGCGTATGTTCTTCGAGAACTTGCCAGAAAAGGCAATCGGCAGATCCCAAGAACTACTCACCAAACGATAGTCCAACGTCGGGTCCGGTCGCGGCAGAGAGAACACTTTACGTGCGTAAGGGATTTGAACGCAAGACCTTCCTCGCGTACAACCCAAGCGTAGTCCTTCCTGACAGTACACTAGAACTAGACTTTAGACAAGCCAGCCAAGTCTGTACAAACAGTGATTCTCAGTGGAATCGCGGAGAGAGTGGGTCGAGCTCATACGGGCGCAGGCCGAAATTGAGAAAGAAAGCGCAGCAAGGCTCGCAGAAACAGAGCAAAAAGTTGGTACTGGCGCAGCAAGACTCCTGCTCGCAGAGATGAGATGCGACTCACAGAAACACGCAATGATTCTAGAGGCTGTCCTTGAGACGCTGAATGGCGCTCAGTCTTCGAAGACCCTCTGGCAGCAAGCGTTCAGTGGGTTCGCTGATCCCATCATAGTGAAGAGAGAGATAGAGAACCACATGTCCCTAGGCAAATCCATGATATCTCACATACAGAAGGAAATGAGCAAGACGGACGACGAAGCAGTGCGAATGCTACTTCAACATCTGGCAGAAGATGAGAAAAGACATAGTGAGATCCTAGATACGGTAGCACAAAGACTGTACAGGATGATTCCGTGGACGAAATGACCAAGTATTCGAACCAGCAAGGCAGCAATCCGCCGATCGTACTGCTTCCGGCTTCATTTTGAGACTAGTCAGAATACGTCGAACCTCAGAACTCGAGGAACGTCTGTCCGTCAGTCGTCTCATTGTCGCGCACCAAGATCCCCACGAGTATCTAGCCTGCTGTCGTGCGAGCGCGTGAGGGTTCTTCCGTTGCGTACTGAAGATCCAAGGTTTTAGTAGCGGTTGATGATTAGCCAGAAGCCTCCCGAAGTGCGTCGAGTGGACGGATTTGACCAAGAAAGTGAGCTTGGCACGGCGGCTGAGCACTTTCGACGTGACGAATCTTGTTGTTGGCTCGATTATTGGAGCTGACATCTACATAGCCGCAGCCCTCGGCGCAAGACTTGTGGGACCAGCCTCTCTTGTTCTCTGGATTATCGCAGGCGTGATTGCGATTGTGATTGCCCTCTCTTTCTCCTACTGTGTAACCATTTTACCGAAAGTAGGCGGACCATATGTCTACACGAAAGAAGCAGTCGGACCATTCGCTGGGTTCATCGTGGGCTGGGCACTCCTGCTGGCAGAATGGTTCTCTCTTGCGGTTTTCCCTGTCGCTTTCACTCAGTACTTCTTGTCATTCTTTCCGAATCTCGACCAGCTTAGTCAGATCCTTTTGAAGGGAACATTCATCTCGATCATCTTCGTGACGAACGCGTACGGAGTGAGATCCGCGGGCAAGTTCAACGACATCCTCACAGTAGGGAAACTGGCTCCGCTGCTCCTCCTCATGGCGTCGGGGCTATTGTTCATGGGACTGCATCCTGGACTCGTCTCTTCCAACTTCCAACCTTTCGCCAAGGGCGATCTGCAAGACGCAGGACAAGCGTTGGTGCTAATCTTCTGGGCTTATGCCGGCTTCGAGCTTTCTACCCTGCCAGCTGATGAGATTCAGAATCCCAGACGGACGATTCCCAGAGCCATCGCCGTGGGCATGTTGATAGTCACGAGTTTCTACCTCACCACGAACTTTGTGATAATCGGCGTTGTGGACGAGGCGACACTCGCGGCTTCACCTGCACCACTGACTGTAGCGGCCGCGAACATCTTTGGTCTTTCTCCAGGTCTGTCACAGATCGGAAGCTTGGTAGTGGGCATAGGCGCGTTAGTCTCGATCATGGGTGCAGACGAGTCAGGAACTATAGGGACATCTCGTCTGGCCTTTGCCATGTCTCTCGATGGTCTACTTCCTCGGCTGTTCAGCAAGTTGCACAGGTCTTACCACACGCCATACATTGGGTTGGCTCTGATCTGTTCAACAGCATTTGTCGCAAGCGTCTTCGGTACATTGTCAGCGTTGATCAACAGCTCCGTCCTGCTTCTCTCATTCGCATATCTCTTGACTTGTGTCTCTGCAATCTTGCTCGAAAGAAAGCATCAACGACACTATGGCGGATCAAAGCGAGGATTGTTGATTCCATCGTTAGGCATTGTCTTTTCATTCCTGCTGATGACGCAAGTTGGCAAGCAGCAGATCCTCATCTCCTCGGTGCTACTGGCTATTGGTGTTCCATTGTACATCTTCTTCTCTCCGAAGAGCGAATTACATGAAATGAAGGAAGCTTTCTTGGCACGAGACGCGATTCTACAGAGAGCCTATGAACAAGGGGAAAGATTCCTTGCACATGGCCTACACCATGCTAGATTGATGATCCAACGGGCCAGACATGATGAGAGAGCCTGGTCAGCCGACACTTCGCTCTGACCCAGCGCTATCCCCACGAACAGAGCACGCGTCAACAGCCCGCGAAGCGCCCATAGATCTCAAATGCCAAGAGCCATGCAGACATTAGCCGATTAGACATGGGCAGATTGATAGACAAGTGGGAAGCCAATGCCAAGAGACTCGCCAAGAGAGCTATTGAGGACGAGAAACTGCTTGCCGAATTGCTGCAAGGAATCCTATCCAAGAAAGATGAGACGCGGTATACCCGCTTCAAGGCCCTAATGTTCGTCAGTGAGGAGCGCCCAGAGCTTCTGTACCCTCACTGGGACTACTTCGTGCAGTTGATTGACAGCGATAGCGCTCATTCGAAGTATATTGCCAGCTACCTAATCGCGAGTCTCACAGCTGTTGATACAGACTGCAAGTTCGAGAAGATTTTCGATAAGTACTACAGCATGTTGGATGACAGAAGCGTGATTCCAGCTGCCCATGTCGCGCGCAACTCTGGAAAGATTGCCAAGGCAAAACCGGCGCTTGAAGCCAAGATAACGGAGAAGTTGCTGAGCATAGACAAGACTCACCATAAACCGGACCGCAGAGAACTAGTCAAAAGCGAAGCGATAGTGGCGTTCAGCGAGTACTTTGACCGAGCCCAGGACAAGGAGAGGATTCTGGAGTTCGTCAACAGACAGTTGAAGAGCAAGAGTCCGAAAAACAGGAAGAACGCAAGGGAATTCCTAAAGAAATGGGCGAAATCATGAGCCTGACTTGTCGAAAGAGATATTAGTGCATATGCCCGCAACCACGATTGTTTCTGGTGTGGACTGATGTCGATCAAGCTTTCATCAGGGAGAGAAATTCCGATCGAGATGCACAAGGCACGAATGGTGCAGAGAATCTCGCTAGTTCCGGTGGAAGAGCGCCTTAGAGCGATAGCTGAGGCAGGATACAACACCTTCCTGCTCAAGACCAAAGACATCTTTCTGGACATGCTCACGGACAGCGGTGTGAATGCGATGAGCGATAACCAGTTTGCTGGCTTCATGAATGCGGACGATGCCTATGCAGGCAGCATGACGTTCTATGATTTTGCGAAAGCCGTGGAAGACGTGCTAGGCTACAAACACGTCATGAACGTGCATCAGGGAAGAGCCGCCGAGCATCTGCTGGCGAAGGTTTTCGCCAAACCAGGCGACGCTATTCCAACGAATTACCATTTCACAACCACCAAAGCGCACATTGAACTGATAGGAGCATCATGCCTCGAGATCTACTACGACGAGGCGTTGAAAACCGAGAGTTCCAATCCATTCAAGGGAAACATGGACCCTGAGAAACTCAGGAAAGTAATCGAGAAGTACGGCAAAGAAAAGGTCCCATTTGTCCGAATGGAAGCAACAACAAACCTCATCGGCGGCCAGCCATTCTCCATGGCAAATCTGAAAGAGATTAGAAAGATCTGCGACAAGCATGGTCTGATTCTCGTTTTGGACGGAAGCCTCATTTCCGAAAATGGATACCTGATCAAGCAGCGGGAGAAAGGATACGAGAACAAGAGCGTCGCAGAGATAGTTCGAGAGATGTGTGGCCTTGTCGACCTGTACTACATGAGCGGAAGAAAGAACACCTCCGTTAGAGGAGGTCTGATAGCGACAAACAACAAGGAACTGTTCGACAAGATCAGACCATGGCTTCCAGTCTACGAGGGCTTCTACACATACGGAGGCATGTCGATGAGAGAGGTCGGCGCCATGGCAGTCGGAATGAGAGAAATGGTGGATCCTGCCGTCGCAGGTTCCTCCGTGGAGCAGATAAAGTACTTTGTTGGAAAGCTAGTCGAGACTGGAATCCCGGTTGTTACACCGCCAGGCGGACTGGCCTGTCACCTGGACGCCATGAGATTCCTTCCGAACGTTCCTCAATCCCAGTATCCGGCTGGATCACTGGCGGCCGCCCTCTACATATCATCCGGGATAAGAAGCATGGAGAGAGGAACTGTCTCCATGGATAGAGACAAGGAAGGCAAGGAAGCGTTGGCCGACATAGAACTGACAAGGATCGCGCTTCCACGGAGAGTCTACACAATATCGCACATTGAATATGCTGTTGACAGAATAAACTGGCTGTACAAGCATCGGGAACTAGTGAAAGGATTGAGATTCGTGTTTGAGCCGCCAGTGCTCAGGTTCTTCGACGGAAGGCTCGAACCCATAGGCAATTGGGGAAGAGAACTGGCCGACGCTTTCAAGCGAGAAATAGGCGATCACTGACAAGTATAGAATGGCAACCGTCTAACGCAACATGGGTTGCATGACGCGCCGCCCTGCAACAGGCAATTCTCATCTGTGCGCCTCAGAGAACGAGATTCCCTGTCATTTCGCGGCAATTTCGGGGGCAAGTCTGCCGAGCCGCTGAGGGGTAGAGGCGTACAGCCTAATGTATGGCGCCATGGCTCGGAAGATCTTGCTCTCTGCCTTTCTCACGTGTTCCTCGTACGTTGTCCTAGGGACCTTGTGCTTTCGCGCGATCTCTTCGGTCGTCGTCTTCTTTGGAACCTGATAGTAGCCATACTCAACCGCGGCCTCAAGGGCGTCGAGCTGTTTGTCAGTGAGCGTCGCGAATACGCTATTGAGGGAGATAGTGAAGGTGTCGCGGATGCTCCTTTCGGCGATGGCCTTCTTCTGTAGTATCTCAACCGGCCCCAGATCATTGAGGGCACGAAAGAGCTTCTTGTAGTCGGATTCCCTGAAACCGATGATTCTACGCTCCTCCCAACCATTGTGATATACAGTAGGCGGTATCTCGAAGCAGGAGTTCTCCTCGACTACGCCTGATATGCTCGTCTTGATCTTGCTGTCACGACAGGTCTTCACTATCACCTGGAGGTTCCTTTCGAAGAAACTCTTCCTGAGAACCTTGCCGCCCTTCCAAGAGAGTAGATTCTGCAAGTCAGCCCCGATGCTGCTGAAGGTCTCGATATCCGGACAGGCGATCTCCAGTACATCTATCCTGTAATTACACCACTCGAGTATTCTAACTTCAGGATGCTTCATCGAGAATTGCACATACGGGCATTCGTGCCTTGCCCTGAAAGAGACCTCGAACATGTGGGAACCTCATATGACACGCAGCGGGCTTCGGCTATAAGCAATGTATCGTCGTACGCCCATTATCACACGCCAGCATATGGCGGCTCGAAATCGCCGTCTTCGGACGGTAGAAAGCACTACCGTGACGCTTGCATTCTGTGGGTTTGGAGGCGACATGATTGAACTTCATGTCAAGGATATTGGGGCTGCTTAGGCTGCCCAAGGACGGTTGGACTGCGAGCGTGTGTCTGGTTGTGAGGTTCGATAGGAACCTGCAACAGTTCCGAATTCGAGATGCAAATCCAACGAGGAAATGGTTCTCGATGCGCGAGGAGAAGCAATTCCGTGGTACGCTACTGGAACGCAGTGCCTATGCTGCATCCATTGCCAAGTTGTCGGTGGCAAGATGAGACGGCGAGCACGGAATCAGGCTGAGCTGATCCCTAGTGTGCTATTGAGCTATCCAACACGGATTCGACAACAGCTGTTGGTCGCCGCCAGCGCACGACGGGCAAATCGTTATCACAATTGCAGTGACCGAAATTGCCCAAATGCCCCGGATGAAGGGGAGCGGGGAAGAGGATCAGAATGAACGAAGAGCGGCTAATGCAAGACCTACATTCCAAACTGCAGGAGAAGGGACACAGGAGCCGGACCGTATCCGTTGATCATGTCCGTGACTTGCAGGAAGGAATTGAGAGAAATCTCGCCTGCGGTCTGCTCGATGAGGAATTCTATCGAGAACGCCTCACCTACTTCTCATTCAAACCTCCGGACATTCTGCCGGACGCCAAATCGCTCATTGTCGTGGCGGCCCCGCAACCTCAGATCAAGGTCGTCTTCTCTTGTCACGGGAAACCTCATTCCGTCATAATTCCGCCTACCTACCTGAATGAAACGGACAAGACGGTCGAAGACATTCTCTCTTCTACTCTCAATGCCGCAAAAAGTCACGCGGCACGGGCTACTTTGCCCCTGAAACTGCTAGCGGTCTGCAGTGGACTGGGGGAGTACGGAAGAAACAACATATGCTATGCTCCGGGCATGGGAAGTTTTCATCGACTTGTGGCCTTCTACACCGACCTTCCTTGTTCAGATGATAATTGGAGAGAGCCACAGGTGATGAAAAGGTGCCAGGATTGTCGAGCCTGCCTTCACAGTTGCCCAACAGGGGCGATAACCACCGACCGCTTTCTCATCCGAGCCGAACGGTGCATCACATTTCACAACGAACGGCTCGCCGAGTTCCCGGCCTGGATAGATCCTTCTTGGCATAACTGCCTAGTCGGATGTCTCCGTTGCCAAAGAGTATGCCCGGAGGATACTCCCTTTCTTGATTGGGTTGAGGGTAACAGTACGTTCTCTGAGGAAGAGACCACCCTCATCCTCAACTCAACTCCGCCCGATCGCCTCCCCTCAGAGACAGCTAGGAAATTGGAGCGGCTTGACATGCTTGAATACTCGGAGATGTTGGGACGCAATCTCGGTGTGCTCTTCGGGGAAGGAGTTTCCCATTAGACTGCAACTGTTTTCCGGATTTCTTCGAGAATCTTTGCCGCTTTGGGCTCGTTCGACAGGAATTCTCTCAATTTCTCGCATAGATAGTCTTCACAGTGCGCACAGGTTTTCACTTTTCTGACCTCCGCGCAGGGTCGTATCTTGCAGATCTTGGTGCACCATCCCGAGATCTTGTCAGACATGCATCCCATACAGTCGATGTCTTCTGGTTTGAACTCGACACCTAGTCCTTCAGTCCATCGCTTGGCTATCTCCGCTTTTCGTTCGGAGTCTTCCGCTTGAGTTGCAGTGAATGCGTCGCATTTTCTACAGTCCAATCCGCAATACGCGATGGTTTCAGACACGGGTTTCGCCCTCCTTTCAGAAACACTGATGGTCCCAACGACGTTGGCTCACCCGATAAGCTTCCTGCAGACGTACGACGGCTAAACACGGCAATTTGGGCGCTCAACTGAGCGCTTCTGCGGGAGCATGAATTGTGCGGCGGGCCCGGTTAGGTGACATTTCACGTTTTGAACCAACGAAATCTCCGCGGACAAAGACTACGCGAAGACTCCGCAAAACATCCGCAGATAGCCGAAAAGGGAATGACGGGCGCGGTGGGATTTGAACCCACTTGGGGGCACATCCGTGTCCCGGTTGCTTCGTGTTCAACCCATTTTCGAACGGCTCACCATGGTGTACACTTGCCCCGGACCATGTGATCGTCTAGAGCCGACTGTAGCTCTGGCCACCCTTCCACCGGAATTCCTATTAGCCACATGCCGTGTCGAGTTTCGGGAACGCGCTTGACCGAGTCGTTGTCTGTGCCGAGATCTGTCCTGAAGGAGCTTCAAGACCACGCGCGCCAAATAGAGGAGATCATCGCAACCCTTGAGGAGCTTGCCGATCAGGAAGGAATTCGCAGGATAAGGAGTAGTCTGAAGGAGTACGAACAGGGCGAATACGTGGTGGTCGAAGACCCGAAGGAGATGGAGTCGCTTCTCGGGGACTAGAGAATGGCTCAGGGGCACTTCAGGAGTGCGCCCACCAAGCACTTCCTGAGGGAGCTCAAGAAGGTACCCGCCCACGTGAGAGCAAGGGTTCTAGCCGCAATCGAAGACATGATGTCCAATCCTTCTGCGGGCGTCAGGCTACGGGGAGAGCTGGTCGGCCTTCTCCGATGGAGAACCGGCGACTACAGGATAGTCTACAAGATAGATGAAGAGAAGCGCCTCGTGATCTTGATTGATGTGGGACCTAGGAAGTCCGTTTATGATTGAGTCTTTCCCAGACCCATTCCAAGGCTAGACATCAGAACTGCAAGGCCACTTGGGTGTGTTTCGGCACTGGCTACGGATGTGTGAGCTGTCTCTTGGGGCCGGTTGGCTGACATTTCACGTTTTGAACCAACGAAATCCCTGCTGACGAGTACGCCAAGACTCCGCGAAATGTCCGCAGATGGTCCCATTAGGTCGCGAGCGTGCCCTGACGCAGTCGAAGAGTTCTTGGCGGCTGAT
>Ga0315274_10017428_pt1 | contig 10132 bp, 8 predicted proteins | sample YL17G02_20_MG_FD_203700 | JGI IMG/M metagenome (GOLD analysis project Ga0315274, IMG submission 203700) | Sediment microbial communities from Yellowstone Lake, YNP, Wyoming, USA - YL17G02_20 | ecosystem: Environmental > Aquatic > Freshwater > Lake > Sediment | place: USA: Wyoming | collected... | reverse complement strand
AACTGGACACGCAATGCTGTAACTCGCGGAGAAGTGGTCCTCCTCGGGGTTTTCTCGGGGGTGGTTGCCCTTGCCGCGCTCATTTTGCTCACGCATCCTCCCGCTCCGCTGGAGGGCGTTGCGAAGCCCGCGAAGCGCCAGGAGAGAATGGTCGAATCCAGCGAACGCGGAGCGGGGCAACGGAAGGGGCTCTACGACAAATCGTCATCGGGGGTCCCTGTGCTTTGTCATCACTATCTGCGGGAAAAGACAACGCCGATTCAATTCTTGAAGATCCTCGGGGCGTTGTTTTTCAATCTGCCGCTTCTCGATGATATGGACCCGTGGACACAGACGGCTACGACGTTCGAGGCCCAGATGGCCTACCTCAAGAAGGCGGGGTACGAGACGGTGGATCTGGCGGATGTCGTCGCATGGCAGCGAGGACTCCGAGAGCTTCCGCCAAAACCGGTCGTGATCACGTTCGATGACGGCGATCGCAGCGTCGTCGATTACGCGTACCCCGTTCTGAAGAAATACGGGTTCAAGGCCACGCTCTTCGTCGTTACCTCCACGATCGGGCAGAAATGGGATCGCGTGAACTGCCTCGGTTGGGAAGACCTTCGCCGGCTCCGCGAAAGCGGCGTGTTCTCGATCCAGTCTCATTCGCACGATCTCCATCGAAAGGTGAGGACGAGCGAAGGCGCGCTCCCCATCTTTGTGGCGGCGAAGTGCGGACTCTACGATTTCCCCGGCGCACGTTCATGGGAGGCGGGTGTGTACGACGATCTTCGTACGTCGCGGTCATTGATCGAGCAGAACGTCGGCGGCGATGTGAATAGCCTTGCGTGGCCCTATGGTTTTGGCGATGCCGCACTGGACAGCGTGGCGGCGTCGGCCGGGTACACCGCTCTGTGCACGCTCGGCGAAGGGACAAACCGGCGTTTTCGGAGGGCCTCGTGGATCGAAACGGCCGGGAAATCGATCGAGGAACAGTGGGGCGCGGTGGCCACCGTAGCGACGCCCTCATACTCCGATAGCACCCGCGCAACCCCGAAGCCGTTGGGTCAAAGAGTCTTCTGGGAGCAGCTCGAAGTCCGGCGCTACACGATCACGGCGCGGATGTCGCTCGGGACCTTCGAGAAACTCGTGGCGGAGTGATCGGACCGGAAGACGCGCGGTATTCAGCGATTGCTCAAAAGAGCGAGAGCTGCCCCTTCGCCGGGCGGCGGAACGCCGCCGTTGAGAGTTCCGGGCTTTCGTGACCCATCCCCGTTTTCCGGCACGCCGCCTCGAAGAGCGCGGCGATTTGGTCGGCAAATTTCCCCTGTCCACGAAACCGCGTACAGAAGCGCGAATCGTCGAGCCGTCCCTGCCGCGTCTCGCGAATCCGGTTGAGCACCTTGTTCTTTCTTTGAGGCAGATGGCATTCGAGCCATTCCTCGAACAGCGCTCCCACGCCGTGAGGGAGACGCACGAGATGGCATATCGCAAACCGAGCGCCGGCCCCTGCGGCGCTCTCGACGATCGAGGGCACCTCGTGGTCGGTCAAACCCGGGATGATGGGCGCGGCAAACACACCGACGGGAATACCCGCGGTAGATAGAGCTTCGATCGCCTCGAGACGCCGCGCGGGTGTCGATGTCCGGGGCTCCAGAATCCGCGCGAGATCGGCTCTGAGCGTCGAGAAGGAGATCATCACGAAAACGGCGTGGACGCATGCAAGATCCGAGAGAAGATCGATGTCGCGGGTGATGAGATGATTTTTCGTTACGATGGTGAGGGGGTTGCGAAACTCCGCGAGCACGGAAATGCATCCGCGCGTAATATTCAGATGCCGTTCGATCGGCTGGTATGGATCCGTAACTCCGCTCATGCCGACGGGTCTCGGCGTCCACCGCGGGGAACTTAGTTTGTTTCGGAGGAGCTCCGCCGCGCGCTCTTTCACGAGTATCTTGGTCTCGAAATCGAGCCCCGCGGAAAAGCCCAGGTACTCGTGGTACGGACGGGCGTAACAGTACGCGCACCCGTGTTCGCACCCGCGATACGGGTTTACGCTCGCTTCGAAGCCCACATCGGGGCTGTCGTTGAACGTGACGATCGACCGCGTCGTATCTCTGAGAAAAATCGTCTGTGGTTTTATGGGATCGCTCTCCGGGCCGGCCCCATCCGGGTCGGAGACGTAGGAGATCGTCTCGAAACGGTTGGGCGGGTTGCGGCGGGCGCCGCGGCCCCCTATGGGCGTCCGGTCCTGGTTCACCGTCAGGATCCCTCCGCGGGAAAACGTGTGTTTCCAATATCCGACACAATACGGCGAAATTCCAGAGCATTTTTGGAACGGCAGGAAACCCGGACTTCGGCACACCAAAGCGGACCAAACCGCGTCAAGCAGGGGAACAGAGCGCGTCACGGGGCTTGGCGTGCGAATTGCTCGATCGGAGACGGATCTCTATATAATAGAGAGGCACCGAGGTGAGGAGGTCGGATCGTTTGAGGGCGGACGGGATTAATCGGGGAGTAAACATCCGGTGGTGCCGGCGCGCAACATGCTGAGAAAGAACTGGTTGCGTCGGCGAACGTTGCGCCGGCTCTTCACTCGAGAAACGAACATTCATGTGATCTCGTGTTTTGTTCTGTGGATCCGCGCTGCGTCAACGAGCGCATGTCGTGCGCAAAACTCCGCGGAGACAGGGGCCACACCGGTGGGAGGCAATGATCAATGATATCCTTTCATGCACGGACGAGTTCATCGACGCGTTCTTCGAACCACCCCCTGCCGTTGGACGGGAGGACACTTTCTCGCGTCATCCACTGGCTACGCCTCCAGTGCAAAGGAGTCCTGGGAAACGACGGCGGATCCGCCGAGACCGAGTGTGAGCGCGGAGGCGCCGCTTCCCGGGCGGAGACCGAGATTTTTGAAGCGGTAAACGTTTCCAAAAACGTTGTCCTCGCCCCGCGTGTCGAGTGGGCGGGAACGAGCGAAGCCCGCCGCCGGGGGCTTCTCGGGAGAGACCACATCGGTGCCGGCGAAGGAGCATACATCGTCCCCACGCAATGGATTCATATGTTCGGCATGCGTTTTCCGATCGACGTGGCCTTCCTGGGACGGGATGGCCGTGTCCTCCAGGTGTGTCATGCGCTTGATCCCAACCGTCTTTCTCCCATCGTGTGGCGGGCGGAAGGAGCTCTCGAACTCGCCGCAGGAACCCTTCAGACAACCGGCACGGAGATCGGTGACATCATCGAACTTCGCTAGCTCGACGCCCCTGCGTTCATTCTGCGAATCTCGTGTGTCAAAAAAGCACTTTCATCAAAGCACTTTCATCGCGACACCCGCTTGCGCGCCGTCTTGAGGAACGTTCAGCCCTACTGCGGACCTCCCGGAAACTCGAAGGAACTCGACGCTATACCCCAAGGGGACGCCCCCCTCTTTGTTGGTATTTCCCCAACTCGTTGTGGGTAGATTCCCGAAATCACCGCACAACGGCCGCGATCCCGTGAGAAGGGGTGCGGCCGCGCGCGACGCAAAATCACTGACGTATCAACGGATTAACGCGAAATTCGCCGTCGAAAATTGTTGGCACGGTCAGTTGGCGTAGGATTTGCCTTACGGTCGGGTACCTGTCGCAGTGAACTCGTACCTGCGAAGGTTGTAAATTGGCAGATCCCTCCAGATGACTTTGTCGAAAGGACAACTAATGTTCAGGAGATTTCTGCATGAGGACAAGGGGCAGGACATGGTCGAGTACGGCCTTCTTGCCGCGTTCATTTCGATCGTCGCGATTGCCGCCCTGCAGGCGATTGGGCCTCTCGTCAATGCCGTGTACGAAGCGATTCGTGACGCGCTTGGCGCTGCCTAGTCCGACGTGGTTAGGTCCGTTGGGGATACGTAGCTATCACGAGGAGACCGAGTGATCCATACGCCGATGTCAATATGGTGCATCGCACTGACTACCATCGTGGTCGCAGTGGCGGTAATAACGGATCTGCTTTGGCGGCGTATCCCCAACCTCCTCACCATTCCGGCTTTCGCTCTGGCTGTTGTTGTGCGCGCATTTTTTCAGGGTTGGACCGGTTTGGGACTGGCTCTTGCAGGCGCGGCGGTGGCGCCGGCCCTGCTTTTGCTACTCCACGGGGGAAAGGGAATCGGGATGGGTGATTTGAAGCTCACGGCGGTCATCGGCGCGGCGCTCGGCCCGGTGATGGCGGTTGTGATGGTTCTTCTTTCAGCGGTCGCCGGTGGTGTTCTGGCGATTGCAACGATGCTCAAATCCGGCGGCCAGCTGGCCTGGCTGATGAGCATGTTTTCAATTGGCCTCCCTTTCCGAAGAAAGAAGGAGGAAGACGATGCGCCGGTTGAAAGTGAGTCTTCGAGCGAGGCAATTCCTTACGGCCTCGCCATCGGCGCCGGATCGCTCATGACCATGGCGGTGTACTGGTGGACAGGAAACGAGAACTGGTTTCTTTCATTCGTAAAAATCGCGGTCAATCCGTAATCGAATTCGCTCTTGTTCTCCCGCTGCTTCTGCTGGTCTTGTTCGGGATAACCGAGTTCGGGCGGGCTTGGATGGCGGTCAGTGTGTTGACCTCCGCCGCCCGGGAAGGCTGCAGGCTGGCCGTGGTGACGGCCCCCGACGTGCCTAGGGTGACGTCTCGAGTCACTGAGGTCTGCAGTGCCGCGGGGATCACGGCTACTTCACCATTTTGTCGTCTTTCGAGCATCACGGTGACGCCACCGGCCGCAAATGATCCTGATCGTCGAACGACCGTGGTCGTCCAAGCTAATTTTCGCATCATCCCGGGAGAAATCCTGGGTACGTTTAGTGGAACGATTCCGTTGCGCGCTACGTCTGTAATGCGCCACGAGAGCCTCTGATCCTTGGTTGGGGAGGTATACAATGGACAAAAGAGGAGCCATTTTTCTTCTGGTCGCAACGGTGCTCGCCGCAGCCGCGGGTGGGGGAATTTACCTCTACCTCAAAGGCATGCCGGTCGCCGAGGCTCTGCCGCCGGAGACTGTGCCCGTTGTGGTCGCCACGAAAGACATGACCTTCGGGACGACGTTGAAAGACGAAGACCTCAAGGTCGTGCCTTACCCGAAAGAATCGGTGCCGCCGGGTTCGTACTCGTCCGCGGACAGCGTTCTCTCCCAGACGACAAAGGTGTTTCTGGCACAAGGCGAGCCGGTTCTCAAATCCAAACTCTCGGCAATCGGCGGCGGTCTCTCCGTCCGGGTGTCGCCCAACATGCGGGCGATGAGCATGGACGTGAACGACGTCACCGGTGTCAGCGGGTTCGTGCTCCCGGGGGACCGAGTCGACGTGATCGTGACTGTTGACAACGTCGAGGGTTCGAACCTGGCCGTCACCAAGACGATCCTCCAGGACGTCGAGGTCCTCGCCGCGGGTGTCAAGACCGAGAACAAAGGCAGCCAGCACATCGCCGTCCAGACGGTGACGGTGCTCGTCGAGCCGAAGGGCGCCGAAGAGCTCGCTCTGGGCGTCTTCCAGGGCAAGGTCCACCTCGCTCTTCGCAACCCCGTCGATCATGTCGTGGTCGCGGACTCGAAGACCGACACAAGAGACGTATTGGGACTTCGCCAGAAACGTACGGAACAGGTCAAGCGCACCCCGCCTCCTCCGCAGCCCGTGGTGACTCAGAAAGAACCTGTGAAAGTCGATCCGAAGTTCACCGTCATCAAGGACGGAAAGATCTCGGAGCAGAAGTCCCCGACGGGGAATCCGGATGAGCCGGAGAAGAAGTAGGAGGTACTCCAGCGTTGCTGGAGGCAGAGAGGTAACTCGGCACGATTCTCGATTGGAGTTCCACATGTCATTCCTTCAAAAGAAACACAAAGGATGGCTGTTCGTTCTTGCTGCGGTCACTTTGATTACATTCCTCCCCAACCTGTCCGCAGCGAAAAACACGAAGATCAGAGTCACGGTCGGACAATCCGTGACGTACAAAGTAGCTACTAATGTCAAGACCGTATCGATAGCGGACACGGATGTAGCCGATGTCGTCGTCGCGGGCCCCCGCGAAGTTCTCATCAACGGGAAGGCCATCGGCGTGACGACGCTGGTCATCTGGGACGAAAACAGCGTGTCGAGCGTTTTCGACGTGATCGTCCGCGGACCCTTCAGCGATCAGAAGATCGAGTTGCGTGTCAAAGTCGCGGAAGTCAACCGGACCAAAGCGCTGGAGCTCGGGTTCGATTTTCTGGTTACTACGGACCAGATCGACGATAAGGTGGTCGGCGGCACCTTTGGCGGTTCCGTTGCGACCCCGTCTGTCCCGTTGTCGATTTTTGGCGGGATTCCCACCGAGGGCGCGTCGGCGATATTCAGATGGATCCAGGGGGGCGACGACGTTCAAGCAATGATCCACGCGGCGCAGACCAACGGAGTCATCCACATCCTGGCCGAGCCGAACGTCGTTGCGGCGAGCGGTGAGAAGGCGAGCTTCATGTCGGGCGGCGAAATCCCGGTCCCGATCGCAAGCTCCGGAGCCCAGGGCGGGACGACGGTCACGATCGAATGGAAGGAGTTCGGCATAAAAGTAGCGTTCGTTCCGACGATTGTCGACTCGAACGTCGTAAACCTTCACGTCGCTCCCGAGGTGAGCAACCTCGACTACAACAACGGCGTTCAGATCAGCGGCTTCGTCATTCCGGCGATTCGGACGCGGAAAGCGGAGACCACGGTTGAGCTCAAGGATCAGGAAACGCTCGTGATCGGCGGGCTCATCATGGAAGAAACGACCAAGGTACGCACGCAGATTCCGCTCTTGGGGCACATCCCGCTCCTTGGGTATCTGTTCAGCGATGTCAAGAACGTCAAAATCGAAAGCGAGCTCGTTATCATCGTGACTCCGCATCTCGTCCGGGCGCTTCCGCCCGGAACCGAAGTGCCTCTCCCCGGAGCGAACGAGGAGAACTAGAACGCACATCACAAGGATAAACAACCATGTTTCTGCTCAAACATATCAAACGAAGAGTCGAACGCGACGGAGTCGCCGCGCTGCTGGGGAGCAAACGGGGAAGCACGATCATCATGGTCTGCGTGACGCTGACCGTCCTCTTCGGCTTCGCCGTGCTCGCGATCGATGGCGCGATCCTCATGACGGCCAAAACGCAGCTTCAATCCGCCGCGGACGCCGCCGCGCTCGCCGGCGCGTCGGGGCTTCTTACCGGATCGCAAGATACCGCCGTCGACCGGGCGATCAACTTTGCCTCGTACAACAAAGCGGTCGAACAGAACCAGACCCCCGTCGTCATCAACTCAGGAGACGTGAGTTTCCCTGAGTCCGACGTGTGCCGGGTCCGCACGCACCGAACCGTCGCTACCGGTGATCCGCTTCGCACGTACTTCGTCAGGGTGATAAGCCCCGGTTCGACGACGTCGGACATGACGGCCGTGGCGGCCGCGCAGGCGTTCGATGTCTGCGGGTCGAAGTGCATCAAACCGTGGGCCATACCCGACCGGTACAACGACGCCAACGCCAACGGCACGTGCGACCCGGGAGAGTATGATCCCGACATCACGGGCTACAGAGCGCCGGTGGACGTCGGTGTGCAAATTGTTCTCAAAGTGGGGAATCCCCACCAAACCATCGCTCCAGGTATCTTCTTCCCGGTGGACTTTCCGCCACTCGACAACGAGGAAGGGATCAAACCCTACACGGGCGGTTCGTGGTACAGGGAGTGGATCTCGGAGTGCGAACCGTTCATGGTCGAGCCGGGAGACCGTTTGCAGCTCGAGCCGGGGAACATGGTGGGTCCGACGAAACAAGGTATGGAAGCTCTCTTCGCGCAGGATCCAGGCGCCCGCTGGGACCCGGCGACGCAGACGATCGTGAACTCCGCGTACGGGCTGAGCCCGCGTATTGGCATCGTGCCGTTTTTTGACCCCACGCTGCCGCCCCACTCGGGCCGCAACTGGGTCACTGTTACGAAGCTCGGAGCCTTCTTTATTGAAGACATCGATAATAACGGTGACGTCACCGGACGATTCATCCAGGTCACGACCGGAGGAGTGCCCTGCGGCCACGGTCTGGGAAATTCGCTTGTGAAGGGCATCGTGCTGACAGAGTAAAGGAGTGAGGGGAATGGCTTCGTCGAATGGAAAGCGCTCGTTGAGACTCATCGTCGTGGACAGCGACAGAGGCTCCAGGCTCTACGTCAAACGCCGTCTCAACGCAGACGGCATCCGTGTGATAGGAGAGGCGGACAGCACACAAGCCGGTCTTCGCCTCATACGGGGGCTCCAGCCCGACGTCGTTCTTCTGGAAGTCGAGTCGCCGGCGACCCCCACTGTGGACGCCGTCAAAACAATACGGGATGAGCTCCCCGACACGGGGATCATCCTCAGCTCGCACGAGTCCTCGCCGCAAATGATCCTCAGCTGTATACGCGCGGGGGCGCAGGAGTTCGTGTCGAGACCGATGGACGTCGCCGAGCTCGAAAAGGCCATCGAGCACATCCGCAAGCTCCTCGAGAGATCGGCCCCGCAAGGGAAGAAGAGGGGAACAGTTCTCACCGTATTCTCCGTCAAAGGCGGCATAGGGGCGACATCCGTCGTCGCAAACCTCGGTGTCGCGCTCGCCGGTCGCGGAGAGACCAAGACGGTGCTCGTCGATCTGAGCTTCCACATGGGTGATCTTGGCCTGATGTTGGATCTCCCCCCGAGGTACAGTCTCACGGAGGCGCTCAATTCCGAAGGTGTCCTCGACGGCACGAAACTCGCCGGGATACTCTCCCAGCACAGCTCGGGCGTGTATCTTCTCACTGTCGCGGCGAACCCCGAGGTCGGCGAGGAGATCACCGTCGGCCACATGACGGAGCTGTTTGGCCATCTCAACACGATGTTCGATTACGTGATCGTCGACGCAGGACGCCATCTCGACGACCGGACGGTCGAGGTTTTGACGCTTTCCGACGCGATTCTCGTATTGTCGTGCCTCGATCTTCCTACGATTCGAAACGTCAAACGATACATGGAAATATTCGACAAGCTGGAGATCGATCGTGAACGGATCCATCTCGTCGTCAACCGTTTCCTCAAGAAGGGCCGTCTCAGTCTGAACGACCTCGAGACGACGGTTGGCCTCGAGACCTTCTGGACGATACCGAACGACTTTGCACCGATGAGTCTCGGGATCGATCGAGGCAATCCAGCGGTGGTCCAGACACCAAAGGCGAAGGTGTCACAGAACTTCAAGGATCTGGCCGAGAACATATGCGAGCTCTACGGAAGAGAAGTCGCGGAGAGCTCCGTACAAGCGGCCTCGAACTGAACACATTGACCCGAGGAGAGGTGAACGATGGCACTCCGCGATCGATTCAAGAACGGCGGTTCCCACGCCGAAAAAGCGGAACGTGAAGAAAGCCGGACCAAGGCGAGCACCGCCCCCGGTGATGGGAATGGAAAAGGTGCCTTGAGAACGGCGGCTCCCACGACGAGGGATCGAAGCCACGGACTCAAGGCGAGGATCCACCGGAGAATGGTCGAGCGCATCAACCTCACCAACCTGGACGCGATCGAACCGGCTATGCTTCGGGCGCAGATCGGTCACATCATTTCGACGCTCGTCACGGAAGAGAACATCCCGCTGAACGAATCCCAGCGGGTCGCACTCGAGGCGGAGGTTATGAACGAGACCTTCGGTCTGGGACCGATCGAGCCGTTTCTCCACGATCCCGATGTTTCAGATATCCTCGTCAACACGCATCGGCAGGTATACATCGAGCGGTTCGGGCGTCTCGAATTGACCGGTGTCCGTTTCGATGACGACGCTCATCTCATGAAGATCATCGACCGGATCGTGTCGAGAGTAGGCCGGAGGATCGATGAGTCCTCACCGATGGTGGACGCACGTCTCCCCGACGGGTCGCGTGTCAACGCGATCATACCGCCGCTGGCTTTGGACGGCCCGACGCTCTCCATCCGCCGGTTTGGCGTACGCACACTCAATATGAGCGACCTTCTGGATATGAATTCGATCAGCGCCGGGATGGCCGAGCTTCTCAAGGGCGCCGTAAAGGCGAGGCTCAATATGCTCATCTCCGGCGGTACGGGGTCGGGCAAGACGACGCTCTTGAACGCACTCTCCGCGTTCATACCGGATGACGAACGAGTCGTCAGCATCGAAGACG
>Ga0315274_10017427_pt1 | contig 10133 bp, 5 predicted proteins | sample YL17G02_20_MG_FD_203700 | JGI IMG/M metagenome (GOLD analysis project Ga0315274, IMG submission 203700) | Sediment microbial communities from Yellowstone Lake, YNP, Wyoming, USA - YL17G02_20 | ecosystem: Environmental > Aquatic > Freshwater > Lake > Sediment | place: USA: Wyoming | collected... | reverse complement strand
TGGAACATCGGAACCCCTCACACGATCCAGTGGTACTCGACCGGCGACATCCCGACCGTGCGAATCGAGCTATCGAAAAACAGCGCGTCGGGCCCATGGAATGTCATCCCCGGAGCTTCCGGCCTCTCGAACACCGGAAGCTGGTCGTGGACCCCTGTCGCTTCCGATGTATCGACTACCGCCAGGATCAGGGTCGTCGACACCTCCAGCACCGACATAAACGACATGAGTGACGGCGATTTCCAGGTCTTTGACCCGACAAACATAACAGTCACGAGCCCGAACGGCGGCGAAGTATGGGTCTCCGGATCGTCTCACAACATAACCTGGACCTCCGGCGGGCCGATCAATTTCGTCAGGATCGACTACTCCGACAACAACGGCGGCAGTTGGCACACCATTACGGCCACGACCGAGAACGACGGAGTCTTCGAATACTGGAATACTTCGGCGGTCGCATCGACCAAGATGCTGGTCAGAATCTACGATGCGGCCGATCTCGATCCGTACGACACGTCCGACGCCGTCTTTGCGGTCGAGAAGCTGACTCTCACCAAGCCGAACACGACTGCGGACGACTACGAGGTGGGGAAGACGGGCCAGTACATAACCTGGACGATCGGCAGCGGGACGACCGACGTTATCGCCAACATCAACATCGAATTTTCCAAGAACGGAGGCTCCTCATTCAGTCCGCTTGCATCGAATGTCTCCGCCGGATCCGGCCAGTGGCAATGGATTCCGACAGTGTGGGACCTCACGACCCAGGGACGCATCCGGATCACCGCCGTAGGCAACTCCCAGCTTACCGACACCTCCGACGCGAACTTCGAGGTCTTCCAGAAACATGAACTGACCCTTACCGAGTACCTCACCTGGTTCACCGGCGGCGCAAGAACATACCGTGGTCGTTACGCTTCCAACCTAATGAATCTCAACCAGAATTACTATAACGGGACGATAACTACCTGGGATTTCACCGCGACACCGCTTTCCACCTACGTAGGCACGAGCACTCTCCAGATGTCCTTCTCCAGCAGCGTCACGCGTATCGCGGGAGCTCCCGCATGGGGCAGCAATAACTGGGGCATGCGCACAACCATCAACGGACCCGCCGGCAGACGTGCGTGGTGGGTGTTCCAGTTCGACTCGACCGGCAATAGGCTCTACAACCGGGGGAACACCTACTACAAGGACGCCACATTCGACGATATCTCAATCCCGGGTCTCTGCATGGACTATATCTCCTGCGACATGACCGAGCAATTCGGCACGAGCACATCGAATGCAATCCAGTTCCCGCAGGACCAGAACTCGGCCGCCAAGGCCCTCGGCGGAAGCGGCTACCTCTACTGGGTCAACCATGACTGGGATTGCAGCGCCTACAATGATCAGTGGAACGTAACGTATAACTCCGGAAGCGAGTGGGATGTTGTCGCGTTCGGCAGCGTGACAACACCACATGGCGGAGGCGCCGGAACGATCTATCCGTACTGCCTTCTCATCAAGGTCAAGATCAACATCGGCGACTCAACCTTTATCGTTCACACCGGACAGCTTCTCTACCAGTGGGTCGACACGGACACCGGCCTGGTCGTCGCCTTCATCTGGACTCACAATGAAGGCAACTCGATCTCGGGCATTCCCTACACGACCGGCTTCAGCGGGGACTTTATCTCTACGGCGGGCGGCATAATCGGCGCATATAACTGACAAAGCCGAGCTTTTGAGCTCATCCGGCAGCTTATCCGGTTATCCGGTAGCTGCTACCGGAGACCTAAGGTACAATCCTCCCGATGCTCCGTTACATCGTCCGGCGGATTCTCCAGCTCATACCGGTGCTTTTCGGTATCAGTCTCATCACGTTCACGCTCTCGTTCATAATTCCCGGCGACCCGGTGCGATCGATCATGGGCCAGCGCTCCGACAGGGAAGCCGAGCTGAGGATCAGGCAGAAGTTCGGACTCGACAAGCCCTGGTACGTGCAGTACTGCATCTGGGTTCGAAACCTTGTCAGAAATCCCGGCGACCTCCCCCAGTGCAAGATGCGGGTCGAGACTCCCGAGGGTTCCGCGGTCTACCAGTTCAAACTGCGACACGACACCGTCCTGGCCACTGACGGGAGAATCCGTCCTGTCCTGGATGAACCCTTCCAGAGAAACGTCATCACTCATCTCCAGGAACGCGGATGCCCGCCCCCCTCGACAGAGTCGGGCGAGTCTTTGGCGGGAGGAAGCTCACAGACACTTGTCAAAATCGATCGGTCGCGGGCGCTGCTCAGGGATTTCCAGGGGAAGGAGACCTGGTTCGATATCGACGCGGACGTCCAGGTTTGCGCGGACGGCGGAACCGGCGGGATCGATCTTGCGCGCGACGGCCTTAGCTACATCGCGTATTTTCGTCCCGAGGGTTTTCAGACCGGACGCTTTTTCACGGCGATTTTCGACCGGGCGGAGAAGACCGTCATCGACGGAATGTACGACCAGACATCGGCCGGGACAAGCTCAGTCAGGGACCTCCAGGCGCCGCTCTCGATGACGATCAGTCGCAGAACGCATCGCGGAGGCACATGGTATTTCACACTCGAGAGCGAGAACGGTCGAGAGGAATCCTACGAAATGATGCCTAACGCGGTCCTGATGCTCGGGGGGAATCGCTCGGAGGTGGGTCGGTTCGAGCCGGGTATGACCGTAAATGTCGCGTTCGTGAACAGGGTCGATACGAGACTCTGGGCGATCTTTGACGGCGAATCCGAAAGCCTCCCGGAAGTGAAGACAGCGCGCACGAATCATCCGGACAGCACCGTCTCCGGCGGCAGGATCGCCGACATGGTCCTCTCCCCGGCGGTCTGGTTCGATTTCGGTCGATCCTACCGCCAGCAGCGCGAGGTGCGCGATATCATCCGAGGCAGCTTCAAGAACACGGCCTACCTGTCGATTGTCGCGATGTTGATCGCCATTCTCGTCGGCATCTCGGCGGGAATAATCTCGGCGGTGCGACCGTATTCGTTCGTCGACTACGTCACCATGACCCTCGCGCTTGTCGGCGTCAGCATGCCGGTATTCTGGCTGGGCCTGATGTTGATTCTCCTCTTCCAGGGACAGCTCGGCTGGATAACCGGCATCGGGTACGGCGAGGTCACGTGGCACCAGATCAATCTCGGGATTTTCGTGCTGCGAATTCCGTGGCATCAGAATGTGATTCTTCCCGCCGTGACGCTCGCCACCGTGCCGATGGCGATCATCGCCAGGATGACCCGCTCAAGCATGCTCGAGGTCATGAACCTGGATTACATCCGCACCGCGCGCGCCAAGGGTCTGAGCGAATGGACCGTCATCATCAGGCACGCTCTGAAGAACTCGCTCATACCGATCATCACCGTGATTGGGCTCGACTTCGCCATCCTTCTTGCGGGCGCCGTTCTGACCGAGACGGTCTTCAGTTGGCCGGGACTGGGTCGGGAGATTGTTGACGCGATCGAGTTCCGCGACTTCCCGGTCGTCATGGCGGGTGTTGTGCTTTTCGCGTTCGTGTTTGTGATGGTGAACCTGGTGGTCGATATTCTGTACGCCTACGTCGATCCGCGCATTAGATACCAGTGAATCAGCCTGCGGACAGAACGACCTCTCGATTTTTGCATACGCCCTTGCTTACGCGCGGGCCCCTGAATGTGAGCATAATAGACACTGAGAGTCATTGTGAGCGAAGAGAACCAGAATCCTGAGACAAGGCCGACCATCGATCCGGGGATGCCCCGGAGCGTGCGCGGCATCGCGCCCACGTTCCGAAGGCTTGCGCGATCGCGCTCCGCTTTCTTCGGGCTGATCGTTGTCGCCCTTCTCGTTCTCACCGCACTCCTCGCTCCGATCATTACGCCTCACGACATGTCCATGCAGTACCGGTCCGCCACCAAGCTCCCGCCCATGACCCGCATCCCGTGGTCCGAGATCAAGAAGGAGTTCGACGGCGTCCCCAAGGGAAGGTTCCGTGAGGCGAAAACCAACCTCTTCATTCTCGGGACCGACAAGTTCGGTCGGGACATCCTCTCGCGAATCCTGTTCGGGGCGCAGATATCCCTGCTCGTGGGAGTCATTGCCGAGATCATAGCCGTCGTGATCGGAGTAACCATCGGCGCTCTGGCGGGATATTTCGGGGGGCTGCTCGACAGCGTGCTCATGCGCGTCACCGACACGTTCTTCGCGTTCCCGTCCCTGCTTCTGGCGATCGGAATCCTCGCCGTCTTCGAGAAGCCCGGGCTGTTCACGATATTTGTCGCGCTGGGTGTTGTGGGATGGACATCGGTCGCGAGGATCGTGAGAGGGCAGGTTTTAAGCGTGAAGGAGGAGGATTTTGTCGAGGCGGCGCGCGCGATGGGCGCTAGCGACTCGCGGATAATTCTCAGACACATCCTCCCGAACTCGCTCGCACCGATCATAGTCGTCGGCACTCTCGGAGTGGCGGCGAACATCCTTGCGGAGGCCGGCCTGAGTTTTCTCGGGCTTGGAGTTCAGCCGCCGACGCCGTCATGGGGAATCATGCTCGCGGAGGGTCGCAATCTGATCGAGAGCGCTCCATGGATCTGCATCTTCCCGGGGCTCGCGATTCTGTTGACTGTTCTTGGCTTCAATCTTCTCGGCGACGGTCTCAGGGACGCCCTCGATCCAAGGCTTAAGATGCAATAGGCGATTTTCTTACGGTGGCCGTCACAAGCGAAGCGTAAGCGTAGCTTGTGGCGGTAGCAGAACACCCACAAGCACGCTCGAAGACTCGCTCAGCTTGTGGGCGGCACCCGGAATCAGCTTGTGGCGGTTCAATTCGGGAACGTCCACATGCTCGAAGACTCGCATGACGGGGCGGAAAAGAGTGCCCGGCCAATTCATGCCCCCCTATGATCCCCCCCAAGGGGGGGATGGTGCTATTTGAAATGTGATGAATCGTGGGCTCTGTAACAAGTTGACATATAAACCGTCCCCCCCTTGGGGGGGACTACAGGGGGGCTATAGACTTTTTTCCGCCGCGTCTCGCATGTAGACGCCACCGGTCTAGGAAGATGAATGTTCGGCGGCGGACGTGTTGCCTTCCTCTCTGATGAGAAAGACCCCCAGGAGCAGAAGCAGGACATAAATCCCGCACAGGGCAGGTACCCAGTCGCCCCAGCGGGTGTACAAGGTCATCCCGACTCGTTTTCCCACGGGCACCGTTATCGCATCCGACACGAAAATCTCGGTTTGTTCGATCGTCCTCCCCTGCGGATCGATGACGCTCGATACGCCGGTGGTCGCGGCGCGGCAGAACCATATCCCGTTCTCCACCGCCCGGTACGCATCGAATCGCGCGTGCTGGTAACTCGCATTGGTCTCGCCGAACCAGCTCGTGTTGGACACCAGCACGAGAATCTCCGCCCCGTTCCTGACAAGGTTCCTCGGTATCTGCGGGATGAAGCTCTCGTAGCAGATCACCGCCCCGATTTTCCCCACCGGCGTCTCAGCAACATAAAAACCCGATCCCTGGGTGATGTCGCTGTCGCCCCAGGGGTAGGCCGGGAACCAGCTCGTGACGTATTTCTTCATCGGGATGACTTCCCCGAACGGCACGAGATGGATTTTCGAGTAGACGGGAATAACCGTGTTGTCGGGGTTGAACGCCACGAGGGAGTTGTACTCCTTCGGGTCGTTTCCCCAACTGAACGCTTTGTTCAGATCGAGCGGTTTCCCGTCGGCGGGAGAGAATGTGAGACACCCCACAAGGAACGTCGCGTCGAATGCCCTGGCAAGCTGAAGGATAGTGCTCATCGTGGGCGGATTTATGGCCGCGTCGGGGACAGCGGTCTCAGGCCAGATCACGAGCCTCTGGGTATCTTCCGACTGCGCCGACGCGCGCTCGGACGTCAGCTTGTCGACCGTCAGCTTCGAGTAGGCCTCGATGGATCTCATCCTGAAGCTCTCGCCCCACTGAACGTTGGTCGGCTCGTTCCACTGCACCAGGGTAGCCTGGATATCGGCCTTTGGAAGGCTCCTTGCCAGCGACAGCGCCCCGTACAGCCCCGCAGCCCCGACAAGAATCACCGGCAGAATCGCAAGTGGGAGAATTTTCGCCTTGAAACTCCCCGCGATCAGATGCGCCAGCGCCTCATTGACATGAACGATGAGAAACGTCACGCCCCAGCATCCCGTGACCGCCGCGATCTGTATCAACGGCAGATTCTGAGATTGGGAGTGACACAAAAGAGGCCAGGGAAGAGCCGTGAACCCGATGCTCTGCTGGTATTCCAGAAGCACGAGAATGCCCGCCGGAACCGTGGCGAAAAAGTGGCTCCGATAGCGCCTCAGAATGTAGAACCCGATCAGAAACGCCAGCCCGTAGCCGACCGCGTTCATGAAGGCGAGGAGAAACGTCCAGTGACGTCCATAGGCGTTGACCCATTGAAGCGAGTAGAAGAGGTAGAGCCAGAATGTCGAGAATGCGAGGAAGAAGACCGCCCGGTACGACCGGGTCCACATCCTCAGGAGCATCGGGACCAGCGCCACAAACGCCACGGGCCAGAAGCGTCCGTCCTCGATCGGCAGGCTGAGAAGGGTCGCTGACAGCAGCACGGCGACGATGTCGGTCCCGATCATCATCAGAACGGGGTCGGTCGGGGGTTTGTTCCTTACTGCATCCGCGTTCTTGGACATTTTTCAGCGCTCGACAATCACCATGGTCCGAGCTGAGCCTCCGGCGCCAGCCTTGTGAGAAAACCCCCCCTGTAGTCCCCCCCGCCGCGGCGGGTGGGACGGTCCCTTCCGGACATCATGACTACTCACCGGCAAACAGCGCCATCCCCCCCTTGGGGGGGATTATAGGGGGGCTTCACCTGCCGCTTTCTCTACTCCCTCATCATTGGTATTTTCACGTCGTACTTCTTCGCGGTTTCGATCGCCTTCTCGTAGCCGGCATCTGCATGACGCATCACGCCGGTTCCGGGATCATTGGTGAGCACCCTCGACAGCCTCGCGTCGCACGCCTCGGTCCCGTCGCAACAGATCACCATTCCCGCGTGGATGGAATATCCCATTCCCACGCCGCCGCCGTGATGCACGCTGACCCAGGTCGCGCCCGATACCGCGTTCAGCAGCGCGTTCAGAATCGGCCAGTCCGCCACGGCATCCGACCCGTCCTTCATGCCCTCCGTCTCGCGATTCGGGCTCGCGACAGACCCCGTGTCCAGATGATCCCGACCGATCACGATCGGAGCCTTCACCTTCCCGGTCCGGACAAGCTCATTGAATTTCAGTCCCGCCTTCTCGCGATCGCCCATGCCGAGCCAGCATATTCTGGACGGCAGCCCCTGGAACTTCACGTGTTTCTCCGCCAAATCTATCCAGCGCATCAGAGCCTTGTCGTGCGGGAAAAGCTCCCGGATCGCATCGTCCGTGGCCGCGATATCCGCAGGGTCGCCGGAGAGCGCGCACCATCTGAACGGACCTTTGCCTTCACAGAAGAGAGGTCGGATGTACGCGGGCACAAATCCGGGATAGTCGAACGCATTGTTGACGCCCGCCTGCAGAGCCTGGCCTCTCAAGTTGTTGCCGTAATCGAAACACACGCTTCCCGCGGCCTGCAGATCGATGATCGCCCTGCAGTGCAGGCCCATCGCCTTCATGCTCTCTTTCGTGTAACGGTCGGGGTCCTTGCGGCGAAGCTGCAGCGCCTGCTCGAACGTCATCCCGTTCGGGACATAACCGTTAAGCGCATCGTGCGCGGATGTCTGGTCCGTCACAACGTCCGGGACAATTCCGCGCTTCACGATTTCGGGGAAGATGTCGGCGGCGTTCCCTTCCAGACCTATCGAGAAAGGTCTCTTCGCCTTGACCGCAGCGTGCGCACGCTCCAGCGCGTCCTCCAGATCGTCGGTCGCCTCCATCAGGTACTTCGTATCGAGCCGTCTTCTTATCCTGGCGGGATCGACCTCAACTATCAGGCCCACGCCCTCGTTCATCGTGATCGCGAGCGGCTGAGCTGCGCCCATTCCGCCCAGTCCGGCTGTCAGAACAAACCTGCCCTTCAGAGAGCCCCCGTAATGCTGCCGCCCAAGCTCAGCGAGCGTCTCGTACGTCCCCTGCAGAATGCCCTGGGTGCCGATATATATCCAGCTTCCCGCGGTCATCTGCCCGTACATCATCAGGCCGCGTTTCTCAAGCTCATTGAAATGCTCCCATGTCGCCCATTTCGGGACGAGAAGCGAGTTCGCGATCAGAACGCGTGGAGCCTCCGGATGCGTCCTGAAAACCCCCACCGGCTTCCCGCTCTGCACCAGAAGCGTCTCGTCAAGCTCAAGCTCCTTCAATGTGCGGACAATCGCATGAAAGGCCTCCCAGTTTCTCGCGGCTTTTCCCGTGCCGCCATACACAATCAGCTCCTGGGGTTTCTCGGCCACCTCGGGATCGAGGTTGTTCATCAGCATCCGCATCGGGGCTTCGGTAAGCCAGCTTTTGCAGGTGATCTCGGTTCCCCTGGGCGCTCTCACTGTCGTTACCGTGTCCATGTTCGATCTCCAGTTACGGTTTCGGCATCGGTACACTGTTATGATAGCAGAAACGGCATCGATCCCGCTTGATTTAACCGCGGTTAAGGGGTAGACTCATTCGCGCCAACGTGAAGGCGCCGGATTGCCTTTTCCCTACGATGTTCCGCTTCAAGACACGCAAAACTTCGGAATTGCCCAGGGTGAGTTTATATTCGGAAGCTCGTCTGCCCACATGCTTCGGGGAGTTCCGCGTCCACGTTTTCGTTAACGACCATGACGACAAGGAACATGTCGCGCTGGACGTGGGCGACATAAGAGGCGCTCGCGGACTCCTGGTGAGGGTGCACTCGGAGTGCCTGACAGGGGAAACCCTCGGAAGCCTCAGGTGCGATTGCCGCGAGCAGCTTCACGAATCGATGCGGATGATCGCCAAGGCCGGTCGCGGTCTGATTGTCTATCTGAGGCAGGAAGGACGCGGAATCGGCCTTGCAAACAAGGTCCGCGCCTACGCGCTTCAGGACCAGGGTCTGGATACCGTCGACGCCAACCATCAGCTCGGGTTCGGCGACGACGAGCGCGATTATGTCATGGCGGTAAGCATACTGAAATTCTTCGATGTCAGGAGCCTTCTTCTCATCACCAATAACCCGGAGAAGATCAGGGACCTGATGGAGCACGGGATCGAGATCATCCAGCGCGTGCCGATCGAGATAAGCCCGAATGAGTACTCGCTCGATTATCTCAGGACGAAGCGCGACAAGGCCGGTCACATGCTGGACCATCTCGACCTCGACGATGCGGGCCGGCTGGTGGGTCTCCCACTGAAGTTCTGCAGCGATGAAGACTCCTGCAAGCACGAAAGCTGACTCCCCTTAGCCATGCCGCCTTTGAAGAAAGTGAAACGCCGACAGCTTGCAGCCGAGGTCGGCGAGAACGTCGACCTTGCCCCGATGCATCCCGGCTATTTCAGGCTCACGATCGCATCTCCCTGGCTCGCCCGTGAGGCCAGGCCCGGACAGTTCATACATGTACTTCCGCCGGGGTCCGGAGAGATGCTTCGACGTCCGTTTTCCGTGCTCGGAGCCGACCCCGCGAAGGGAACGGTCACCATCCTTTTCAGGGCGATCGGCGAAGGCACATTCGTTCTCTCCCAGGTACGAGCCGGCAATAAGCTGGACATCATCGGTCCGCTCGGAAACGGCTTTCCGCTTGATGCGGGGCACTCCGCGGCGCTTGTCGGCGGCGGTGTGGGAATACCTCCCCTCGTTCTCCTTGCCGAAAAGCTGATCGCATCGGGCATGTCGACCGATCCCTCCGAATCGGAGCACATCAGCGTTTTCCTCGGAGCGCGCGACGCGGCGACCCTGGTGTGCATCGACGATTTCCGGGCGATGGGCGTCGATCCCGTTCTGTCGACCGAGGACGGCTCGCTTGGAGTAGAGGGGCTTGTCACCGACGCGCTCGACCGGGAGGGAGAATTCCAACGGGGATGCCTGGTCTATTCGTGCGGACCTCTCCCCATGCTGAGGGCGATCGCGGAATGGTCGCGTAGTCGCGGGCTCGAGTGTTTTGTCAGCCTTGAGAACAAGCTCGGATGCGGCATCGGCGCGTGCCTGGGCTGCAGCGT
>Ga0315274_10017425_pt1 | contig 10134 bp, 7 predicted proteins | sample YL17G02_20_MG_FD_203700 | JGI IMG/M metagenome (GOLD analysis project Ga0315274, IMG submission 203700) | Sediment microbial communities from Yellowstone Lake, YNP, Wyoming, USA - YL17G02_20 | ecosystem: Environmental > Aquatic > Freshwater > Lake > Sediment | place: USA: Wyoming | collected... | reverse complement strand
TTCCGCGAACAGCAAAATTCCAAGCACGCAGGCGAACGAGAGCTGCCAGTCCACCGCGAAGAGCTGTGTCGGCTGGATGAGCAGCAGCACTATCGCCGCCAGAGACAGCGTATTGAAGGGATTGGCGTGCCGCCGCAGCAGCACTGATGCGCAGAACACCCACGCGATAATAGCGGCCCTCGCCGTTGGCGCTTGCGCGGGAACCACGAGCAAAAAGACCGCTATTGCGACTGTGCACACCGCCGCGCGACTGTGTTTCGCCAGGCCCGCCGTCTTGCACACCCACCACACAATCCCTATCAATATCCCGAAGTGCATCCCCGAAAGACTTACATAGTGCAGCAGACCGGTCCTGCGAAATGCCCTGTACGTGTCACTGTCTATATCGCCCCTGTAACCTAATAGCAGCGCTTCCACCAAACCCCTGCCTGGTTCTTCAGGCGGAACGCTGCCCAATAGCGCCTCTGCAGCCACTTCCCTGACCTTAGCTCTGACCTTGGCGAACACGGCGGCAGGGGGGGTCTCCAACGGCTCAATCCCCTCCCTTGATTTGACCGACGCTGAAATGAAAACGTTTCGCCCGGCCAGATGTCTTGCCATATCGAATTGCCCCGGGTTCGTTGACGGCCCGAATCTGTCCAGCCGGCAATACGCCTGTATGCAATCGCCCGCCTTCAAGTCCAGCACAGGCCCATCAACCTGCACTCGGACGTTGCCGCTCACCTTCGCCCAGCCGCTGACGGTTTCGGCTTCTGTGAGTTTAAGATAGAAGCTGCTCGCAGGGTCCGTCGGCTTGAACCGGGCGAACTTCCAGTCCGGATTCCTGTCAACATACGGCTTGGTGACGATCACGCCGCGAATCGTCGCCGGCATCGACCCGTCGTATGTCGGCGCCGCGCCCCCTGAGACAACCGAATTGTCGTCATCGCCGCTGCTTTCGTTATTCCCGTCCCCAGGGGGTGAACCTCTGAGGGAATCCATATCTACTCTTTTCTCTGTGGTCTCTGTGCCCTGTGTGGCCAATTCTTTCTTCCCGCCTACGAAATTCCGGATGTCGTTGGCTTCCGGCCGATAGAAGCTTATCAGCCGAATCGCTCCAAGACAGGCAAAACAAACTAACGCGCAGAAGCCTAAGAGCAGCAGTGCATAAGACGTCACTTTGCCAGTCGCTTGAGCGACAAAGACCACGACCGCTGAACCGGCGCCCAGCCCCAGTATTACTAACCACAGCCATACAGCGTGTGCGCCGTCACCCTCTGCCCGCGATCCGAAAATTGCCTCTTGTATCAAAATCCCCGCAATCAAGCCGACAGCAACAAAAACAAGCGGGCTCGTCCGTACGATGCGCTTGTGAAAATCCCTCCCCGCAAGCTGCTTGTCAATGAAGGCCAGTTTCCGCTGTATCGCGTCCATAGCGGGATAGACTACAGGCCGCAGGCCCGCAACTCAAGAGCTATTCTGCAGAGGTTGACGGGGCCGTTCTTATCGTTCAAAGTCCGAGCGCCGATGTCACCGCTATTTACTGCCGCCTTTATGAACGCAGAATTCGCAGAGCAACATCGTCCACGTATTTGGGCGAGCCTAACGTCCGGGTGCCGCCGGTATGCTCGAATGTCTCCTTCTTATCGACCTGCCCCGTTTTTGTATTCACCCATTCGGCCGTGTAGTTGCCTTTGGGCAGCTCAACGACTAATTGCGTTTCGCTGCCGCCGTTGATGTAAATGGCGTACACCCGCCCGGCCTGGATCAACGCCCTCGCCGTCGCCTTCTCAGGCACGCCCCCCTTGACAACCGAATTGTCCGGCCTCATCTTGACAAAGTCAAACCCGTTTACGAAATCTCTGAGGATTCCTAATTGCTTCCACAGCACCGGCCCGCCGCCGCCCGGCGCATCAATCTTGTTCGTCCCGTCTTCGTGCCCGACCGCGAATGAATAGTCGAGGTTGTCGAAGACCGCTCCGCCCGCGATGATGAAATCCCAGCCTTCCACTCGATAAGGCTTTGGCTCGCTGCTCGAAAAACCTGTTTCATCGTCGCCAATGACCCTGTTCAGGCCATAGTTCTCGCCGACAGTGGTGGGGGGCTTGGCATAATGGAAGTTCAAAATCGAGACGTTCGGATTTGGCTCGTCCACCTTCTTGCCTTTGTTCGCGATGTTCTGAGCGATCAAGTGCTTCACGCCTAATTTCTTCTCCGCCTCGACAATAGCCTGGGCGATGCGATATTGCCACTCCAGCGTTACGCCGCCGAAGTACGGCTCGTTGCATATCTCATAGTACAGGTTATCGAAATCCTTTAGCTCTTCGACTATCCTTCGCACCATTGCATCCTGCACCGCCTGCAGTTTCGCGTCTTTGAGCGTATAGACCTCCGTCCGCTGCATTTGCCCGATCCCGTTGACGTTGTTGGCCGAGCTCATCGGGCTCAGCACCCACATGCTGTCGTTATAGAACGGACAGAACAGCACCAGCTCCACCACAACCCCGCGCCTTCCCGCCTCGGCCACAAAATCCCGCAGCCGCCTGAAATAATCCTTGTCCCACTTCGCAAGGTCGAATTTGTTGCCTCCGCCGGCGTAACCCGCCGTCTCGCTCCGCGCCCACGGACATACAAAATCACCCTTCACCGGGGCCAGGGTGTTGTTTTTGATGTTGAAGTCCCCCGGCTCCTCGCAGTACGCCCCGCTGAACGTCCTGGTCAGGTTGAACCCCTGCGATTCGAGCGTTGCAAGGTACTTCCTCCAATCGAATGCCCGATTGAGCACCGCGCCGTAATGCTCTCCCGATGTAATCAGTATAGTCGCCTTACCCCGCCAGAGAAAATAGTGCGGGTTCTCCGGGTGAAGCTGAATCGGCTTGGCCGGCGCCTCGACGCACCGAGCCGTTCCGCCCCAAACCGCCATCATTGCCAACGCGCAGATCAACCCGCCCGGCCTCACTTTTTGTGTTCGCCAAAACATATCAATTTACCTCCATACAAATTCCAGCGGCCTACAAAGACCATCTGATTTCCTTATACGATGGGATACGATTGTACAGCAATTCCCCCGCAAATCAATACCACAGACAGGACTCCCCGCGTCCTCGATCCGTCGCTTTCTCTACCGCAGTTGCCTTTTGATGGCCTTGATTTGGTCCTCCGAGACCTTTACCCCTAATTTCTGTGCGATCTGGATATGTTTCCAAGCCAGGTCGTAATTCTTCAACTGGTAGTACCCGAATGCCAGCCCGTAATGCGCATCGCCGATATCGGGGTTAAGCTCGACCGCGCTGACGTATGCGGCCACCGCCTGTTCGTAATCGCCCTTATTGGAATACGCCGACCCGATATTGTAGAAGATCATACCCTCTTGCGGCGAGACCACCGCGGCTCTTTCATACAGCTCAATCGCCAAATCGTACTTCTCCTGCCCAAAATACGCATTGCCGAGGTTCACCAGGGCGTTGAGCATATCGGGTTTGACCGCCAGGACGTTCTTGTAGGCTTCAATCTCGTCCTCGACCCGTCCCAGCTTGCCGTAGCAGACGCCTAAGCCGTAATGCGCCTCCGCCAGGCGCGGATTGAGCTTCAGGGCCTTTTTGTACTGTGCGATTGCCTGATCGTATTCCTCCATCTGGCAATAGACGTCGCCCAAATGTCCGTAGCAGTCCGCATCGTTCGGCTTCAGGTTAATCGCTTCTTTCAACTGCGCGACCGCTTCCCTGTACCGCTTCTGCTTTGTGTACGCGATGGCCAGGTTCCGGTGCGCATCCAGAAACTTCGGGTCTATCTCCAGCGACCGCAGATATTCCGAAATCGCGTAATTCATCCAGCCCCGCTCGCTGTACGCATTGCCTAAGTTGTTGTGCGTCTTCGGGTCGTTCGGGTTTATGGCCAAAGCCGCCTCGTACTGCTGTGTCGCTTCGACAATCTGGCCTCTTTTCAAATACACGTTCCCTAAGTTCGCCCGTGACTCGGACAGGGTCGGGTTTATTTGAACCGCCTGCAGCAGCGCCAGCAGCGCAGAATCCATATTGCCTACGTCGCTGTAGCTGTTGCCCAAATTATTGAAAAAGCACCCCAAGACCTGAATTTTATTCAGATTCTTCAAGTAGATGCTGTTCTCGTCCCCGTCCGGCACCTTGAACTTGTTCTTGTAGTGCTCATCGGAGGCGCTGCCGCCCTTGCTCGTCGTCTCGATATTGAACCGGGTCCTCCCATCGTCGTATCGCACAAAAAAATGTCCCGGGACAACCACCCCGTAAAGGGGCAGCCCCAGCCGCTCCGCAATTGCAAGATAAAGAACGCCAAGACTCAAACAGTACCCTTTTCTTTTGTCCAGCACCGTATGCAGAAATAGATCATTCGGATCGGTCGCCTCCGCCAGCGACTTGAATTCAAGCTCTTCGAACAGATACTCGTTTATCACAGGAATTGCCCTGTAGTCCGGCTTCAGTCTTTTGCTCTTGAGCCTCTCGCGGACCTCTATCGCCATATCGTCCAGGGTCTCCAGGTGTCTTCGCCCCGGCACTAAGTCGCTCCACTGCTCCGAGACGATCAAGACCGCTGTTGCCAGGTCAACATCCTCACCCCGCAGCCGGAGCACCTGTTCAATCGACCTTGCGTACAGACCTTCCTTGCCCTCGTTGGCCAGCGGCTCATACCCGCTCGCAGATGCCCCCGGCCAGAGAGTCAAAACGCAAATTGTCGCTAATATAGCCTTTTTCATCGCTTCCGGTGTTCTATTCAGTATTCGGCTCTTTCAAATCACGCCGGCAAAAATCGCCCACCCGCGTCAAATAATTCTTGCATAATCTAAGCACTACGGCTATGCTGTGCAACGTAATTTTCTTATGCTCGGAGAAACACTATGATTACCAGACACGCCAACGCCAATTGCACTTTCCTTCGACCGATATTGTTCGCGACGTGTTCCACCCCGCACAATTGTCTATGTGCAGTCCTGCTCATCGGCCTGCTCATCCTCGCGGGATGTCGCCGGTGGTCAAGCCCTCCTGCCCCATCTGCGCCGAATGAGCCTAATGCCTCAGCCCCCTCTACGCCCGCTGCGCCATACGAGCCAAAAGTCTTGGCCCCAGCTGTGCCATACGAGCCAAAAGTCTCGGCCCCGGCTGCGCCATACGAGCCAAACGCCCCGGCGGAAACAATCACAACGGAAACCAGCCTTTTCGACGGCAAGTCGCTCGGCAACTGGAGAATCACCGATTTCGGGGGCCAGGGCAAGGTCTATGTCAAGGAAGGCGCGATCTATATGGAAATGGGCAACGATATGACCGGAATCAACTGGGCCGGTCCGCTTATTCGCCAGAACTATGAAATCACTCTCGATGCGATGCGCGTCACGGGCAGTGATTTCTTCTGCGGCCTGACCTTTCCCGTCGCCGACAAGCCCTGCTCGCTAATCCTCGGCGGCTGGGGCGGCGGCGTCTGCGGACTGTCGAGTCTTGACTACTACGACGCCGCCAACAACGAAACCACCCGCCTTATCTCATTCGAGAACGGCAAATGGTATCACGTCCGCCTCAGAGTCACGCCCAAAAAGATTCAGGCATGGCTCGACGATGAAGAGCTCGTCGATGCTGAGATCGAAGGCCGAAAAATCGGGATCAGGCCGGAGGTCGATCTCTCCCAGCCGCTCGGCATAGCGACCTGGCAGACCGCCGGAGCCGTCCGCAACATCGTCATAAAACCTATCGCCGACTGACGCCCCCCCGATGTGGACCGGACCAGGACTTCCACACAATCCCGTGGGCGTCGCCCCGAAATGCGATATACGACATACGACATACGATATACGAAGTACGGGTACTATTCAACGACTGCTCCATCCTGAACCGGCACGGCGAGCGGCGGCCGCTTGAACAAATCTATCTTCATCCACCGGTTGCTCTTGAACCGCCAGCCGTTGGCCAGCCCCACCGCCGCGATACTCACCGCCGCCGCAGTCCACGGGCCCATATAGCCTGTCCACGGCAGCAACTCGGTCACAAGCCAGCCGCCCAGCCCCAGTATGAATGCCGCCCCAACCGATGAAACCACTCCCAGCCAAAGCGTATCCCCCGCCCCACGCAGTGCGCCGGCGTAAATAGTCCGCACCGCCTGAAAAACCTGATAGAACGCCGCGCAAACGAGGATATCCACCCCTGCCTCGATAACCCTCGGATCATCCGACCAGAACCTCATCAGCCCGCTCCTGAACACCAGAAAGCAGAGACCCACCAGTCCCATATAAGCCAGCCCGATCCGCAGGCACACACCCGTCTGTTTGGCCACAAGGTCTTTGCGTTCCTGCCCGATTGCCTTGCCCACCGCCGCCGACAGGGCCGTCCCGATTCCAACCACCGGCATCACCGCCAGACTCCCGTAAGAGAGCACCGCGCTGGTTGCAGCCAACACCTCCGTACCGTGTCTTCCCACCAGCCAGAACAGGATCATTCCCCAGAACGCAACGTCCAGCATCAGTCCGAACCCCGCCGGCAGCCCGACCTTCAGCAAGCTGCACATTTTGCCGAAGTTGACCCTTAGCGACCGCCTCGACCCGAAATCCCGATTCATCCCGCCGCCGAGAAACACCGCCATATTAACTGCGCCTGCAACCGTTATCCCGATGAACGTCCCCCACCCGGCGCCCGCGATCTCCATTCGCGGAAACCCGAACTTCCCGAAAATCAGGAGATAGTTGGCTATTACGTTGACCACCTGTCCGCAGAGCGATGCGATCATCGTGATAACGGGCCGGTGTATGCCCATAAAGAACTGGTTGCCTGACCAGTTGACCACCGCCAGAACGTGAGCATAGAGCATGATCCTAAGATATATCACCTCCATATCTATTATTCCCTCCGGCTGCCCCATAAACCTGAATATCCACGGGGCCGTCGGCCGCATAACCGCCAGCGCGACCAGGAAATAAGCCGTCCCCATCCAAATCACCTGCCAGAAATAGCTCGAGCAGGCTTTCTTGTCGCCCCTGCCGAGACTCTGGCTCACGAACGTGTTGAGGCTTGCCATCGCGCCCATCGCAAAGCCGCTCGGCAGGAAGCTGACGAACCCCGCCGGTAGTATCGCCGCCAGAGCATCAGTCCCCAGGCGCGACACCATTAACCTGTCCACGAACTGCATTATCGTGAACGACAACGTCGTTACGATCATCGGCGCCGCCAGCCGCAGCATATACTTCAGCGAAGTCGGGTCTTCTGCGCTTGCCGGCGAAAGCAGAGATGATCTGTCCGTCATCAATGGATTATCCTGTCGATGTACGATGCTGCGTATTCAGATTCAGTTTTGTCAGCAGCGTCGCGCTCGTGATGCCGCAAACCTGCACTTTTTTGACGGCGCTGCTTCGGCCCGACACTATGCCGATGGCGTTCTTCTTCACGCCAAGCTGCCCCGCCAGCAGGCTCACAAGGCATTGATTGGCTTTGCCCTTCTCCGGCGCCGCAGAGACTTTGACTTTCAACATCCCGTCCAGCAGCCCGCAAATGGCCGTCCTGCTGCTCCCGGGCACCACCTTCGCTGTGAAAACCACTCCCCCATCAGCCTCTTTAACGGATAGCTCGCCCATATATCATAAACGCCGAGCGGCGAACATTCATTGCCGACCGCTCAGCGCTATATCTCTCTAATGTTTCTGCCAATCGCCAACTGTACGTACTTTTCAATCTGCTCGGCAAGCTCGCCCGGCGATTCAAGCTGAAAATCCTCGTAGTGCCCGGTGATGAAATCGCCGTCCAGCGCCTTCTTCGATATCCGAACCCGTATAATCGAAGGCTCCGCGCCGGACTTGCTGAAATCCTTGTCTTTGTGCTCCGTCAGCTCGACTCGCCAGTCCTCGCTGATAAACACTAAGCACGTGCCGGTAAACACCGCCGTCGGAAAATAGTCACACAGCAGTCTGAGAGTTTCCACTACCTGACGTCCTTCTGCATGGGGACCTTTGAATATGCCAGCGATTCCAGTGCTGTCATGCTGGCATAGCCTAATGTTGTCATTCCTGCGAAAGCAGGAATCCATTTTCCTTATTCTCCTGATACTATGCTTTCTCTGCGGCTAATCTTTGTCTGCCGCCATCTGTTTCGACAATCTTCGCCATGCATTCATCGTCCGCTTGAGATTGTCGTAAGCGTCGCCGCCGATTCCGTAGCCCTGAAATCCTATCGGCCCGCTGTAGCCGCAGTCTGCAAGCGTCTTGAGGAGCTTGCCCACGTCGAACGAGCCTCGGTCCAGTGTCTGGATCAGCCCTTTCCAGTCCTTTGCGCCGCTATCGGCGCCGTTGATTGTCACCACAAACAGATACGGCATCGCCGCCTTTATCAGCGGTTCGACATTCTTCTGCTCATCGACCATCAGCCAGTGGCATAGATTGAAAGTCACCCCAACGTTTTTCCTGTCAACCTTCTTCGCCACTCGGATCGCGTCCTCCACCCGCTCCACCCAGAACCCGGTATGCGGGTACAGCGCCACCCGCACCCCGTTCGCCGCCGCCAAATCCGCAATCTCCCGGATCACTTCGGCCGCGCGCTCATCGCCCTCCGGCGAGGACGGCTTATCCTTATTGCTTTGGACGAACAGCCAGAGCATGGAGTTGCTCCCTTTCAATATCTCAATCGCCTGTTTCAATTCCGGCCCGTATTTCTGCTCCCCCGGGCCGATATTTGCGCCGAGATAAGCCGCAAAGAGTCTCAGCCCGTTCTTCTCCAGCTCACCGGCCAGCTCAGCCAGGCCCCCGCCCGCCGTCGGCCCTATCCCCGCATAACCGAGCTCCTTGACCATCTCGACCTGCTCTTTTGCGCTTTGGTGCTTGGCGTCTTTCGTTGCGGTATCAATCGCAAAGAACGGATTCGGCCCGGCAGGCTCGATCCGTATGTTCCGATACGCCACCGGCCCGTGATCGCCCTGGAGCATGAGCGGCCCGGCAGTCTTTTCATCGTTCCAGGCGCTCGCCCGCGTCGGCCCCGTCACTTCCACGTCCGCGTGCACCACAATCCCATTGTGCACGACCTCCTCGAATCGGGCGTTGGCGATTTTTCGCCCTTGCTTATCGAAGCGAGGCGCCCGAAAGACAACATCGAAGCTCTGCCACTGCCCCGGCGCCCGCGAGGCGTTGATGCGCGGCCCATGCCCCTCGAATCCCTGCGGGTTTCTGCTGTCATCCCACCGCTCGTAGATGCCGCCGCAGTCCGAATACTGCGGCTCTTTCACGCCCCAGCTATCGAAAACCTGGATCTCGTACCGGCCCATAAAATACACGCCGGAATTCGACCCCTTCGGCACCATAAACTCAACGTGCGCCCGCACGTCCCCGAATTCCGCCTTGCTCAGTATGTTTATTGTCCTGCCGGTCGGCCCGTTCACAATGACCCCGCTGCCCGGCTTGGCGCTCAGCAGCTTCTCGTCCTGCGGACTTGTTGAAGCATCGCCCGCAATTTGCCAATCGCCGGTGCTGCCCCGCCACTGCGAAAAGTCGCTCCCAAGCAGCTCCGCTCTGTCGCTGCCCTCGGCAATTGTCGCCGCCGTCAGACAAAATATCCCCACAGACAACAAAACCGCCCAAATCTTCTTCCTTGAAACTTCCATAATGTCTTCCTTCCCGTTACACGCTATGGTTGGCAAAACGTAATTGGTTCTCAACTGTAAATAGAAAATCGCACATAGTAAATCCTACAGGCGCCACGGGCTTCGCATCGACCGCGACAGCATCCGGTTGGCCTGTTCATCGTTCACAAATTCCTCCCTGTCGGGATTCCATTTCAGCCTCCTGCCCAACAGCATCGAGATATTCCCGATATGCGCGATCGTAAAGCACCGCTGCCCTGTCTCCGGCGGGAAGTAGCACTCCTTACGCGACTTGATGCAATCAAGAAAGTTCCTCTGCTCGCCAGCCTTGCAGGTATAAAGATGAATCTCATCCGGCCCAATCACCGAATCCAGAATTGACTTCGGCTCCGCCTGCAGCGGCGCCCGCCAGCCCACGTTTCCGATCCACCCTTCGCTCCCCTCGAACCTAAGACTCGGATTCCCCGATTTTACAATCAGCGTGGCGCCGTTGGCGTACTTGTACTCAATATGGTACTCCTTCGCCGTATCATAAAGCCCGCCTTCACAAAACACGCCCTTGCCCTCGACCTCCACTGG
>Ga0315274_10017424_pt1 | contig 10134 bp, 11 predicted proteins | sample YL17G02_20_MG_FD_203700 | JGI IMG/M metagenome (GOLD analysis project Ga0315274, IMG submission 203700) | Sediment microbial communities from Yellowstone Lake, YNP, Wyoming, USA - YL17G02_20 | ecosystem: Environmental > Aquatic > Freshwater > Lake > Sediment | place: USA: Wyoming | collected... | reverse complement strand
CGCCGTTACTCTTCGGTCCAGGGCCTCTGCTTTCATTTGTCCTTCTCCTTCGCTTTCTCCAGGGCCTCAAGCCGCTGCTCGATGTCAGCCAGCTTATCAAGTTCCCATGCTTTCATCCAGCAACCCATGAGCTGGGATATCCGGCCTGAGTACTGGAGCTCCTCACCCTGCTGGAAGGCCTTGGAGACTATCCGCTGGCAAACTCTGCGAACGTCTTTTGGCTCACGAAGGGTTACGCCTCGTGTCTGTTTAGGATTATTATTCTCGGACATTTATGAACCTCTACAAATTGAATATAGTCTTAACCCCCCGCCCTCCCTCAGAGCAGTCGTAAACTGCAGGATCATGCCGAGGCCTCCGGTACATTGATCCCTAGCGCCTCCTCCAGCCATCGCGCCACTATCCTACGGTGGCAGAATTGGCTGGGAGGGCAGTGACACAATAGGATAGCCGCCTCTCCCAGATCTTGGAACACCTGGTCTGGGTCTAGACGAGAGAGAGTCTCTTGATAGAACCGCTCTGTATATCCCTCATTAGAGACCGTTCCGGCCTTCCAGGCTCTAAATAGGGCTACCGATGGAGCCAGAGCATAGTATCTCCGACCACGCCAAAACATGGGATATCTGGCGATCGAGACGGCCCCAGGGTCTTTCCCATGCAGCTTAAACGAGGACGTCATCATGCCGGCCCTCCAGGTTGAACACTCTTTTTTGTTCGTGAACGTTCACGAACCCGGCCAGGCCCGGGGATAAGGGAACTCACGTGTTCACCTCGGCGAGCATTTCAGCCAGATGGTACCTTTCCGCTACTTCCTTCTGCTTGACAACCTTTAGAGCTACCAGGTCCATCCGCTTCTCAACTTCTTCTATGATACGTGCTTTTAACACGTCTGCGGGAAGAGCATCCAGTTCAACTGCCACATCACCGAACTTATCGACAAACTTTTTGCGTCTAGTGTCAGATTGCTTCGTGAAGTCAGGAGGGAGGTTATATGCCTGTATATCCTCTGGCACAAGAGCGCACTTGATTATCTCAGGACGACAATCGAAGAAGCTTAACCTCTCTCGGAGGCTCCTTACCATGTCCTCACCCGACGGGTCGAGGTCCCCGAAGTACAGAATTGTTGCGTCTTTGCCCGAACCGAACCGGCCGGCCGCGTTGTGGATGCTGTCCCATCCATCATAACCACGACCTACATTCAAGGTTACGCCGTAGGGTTCCAGAAGCTCCTCAAATATGCCGCTCAGAGCGTCCTTCTCCAGCCAGACCTCAAGATAACCAGGCTGTGAAGTCCACACATCTCTTCTATAAGCTTGAATGACAGTCTTCCCGAAGTGTCTGAGGTCGGTCCACATACCAACTGCTCGAGGTCTCCTCAGCCTATCTTCGATCCATTCCCAGGGTATGAAGCCGTCTTGCCTAGCATGAACAAGAGCATTGCTGACCGCTTGGTATTGGCCCCGATTATTTTCTATGACTTGTCTAGAAACTAGCTGATAGTAGACCTGCCTCACAGTCATAGGGTGATGAGCGGCCAGGACCCGAGCAGCCTCCACTATCAAAGCTAGGGTTTTTGCGTGGAGGGTCATGCCGAAGCCTCCCCTAAGAGGTAATCAACGTCCAGGATTTTTGCCACTCCTCTAGCCCGCCAGCGTATGGCGCGCTCCAGAGGTGCCACACACTCGTCTCCGGCCAGGTAAGAGATGCTTTCGTACTCACCATTCCCACGCGGCCACTCGGTTCTATAGTCCGTCAGGAACTGCAGCAAAGCCCGGAACTCTTCTTTTTCCACGTTCTGCTCAGGTATTGGCATGTCTCGGCGGGGATGGGGTCCTATGCCGGTCTTCACCTCATCTATAGGGTCAGTAATGCCCTCGCTCAGAGCCTTCTTGAGCTGGCGGCATACTAGGACTTCATCAAGGTACTCTGGAGAGAATTGCTCTTCGGTTCGCTGGAGATCGGCCTTTTCGCGTCCATACTTCAGGCCAGCGGCAATAATTTCCTTAATGGATATCCCGGTGAGATCTGGTTTTGACTCTGGTGTCCTGAAGTGCTCTTCCTTCTTCCTAGCCTCTTCGGCTCGGAGGAGATCTGCTTTGAGATCGATGATGCTGGGATCTGATCCCATGTTTTTCCCAGGCATGGGAAGGACCATACCCGTATCAGGCTCTCGCGTTTTCCCAGAGATCCCAGAAATCCCGCCTTTTACGGAGAGAGAGGGATTGGGAGTTTTGTCTTCAATTCCACCCCCATCCCCTCCTTTAGATTTGAATCTCGCTCTATCCTCTCTATTATGGGATTTTATATCTTTTTTATTTGGATTAGGGGTTAAGGGGTGGTCTTTTTGGTCCTTCCCATCCTTTGGGATTTGTTGGGATTTTATGGGATTTTCCCGCGCCTGTTGTGGATTTTTGAGTGTAACCACGCTGCTATAACAACCAAGAGAGTCAAACTTATCAGGATTGAAAGTGAACTGCAGAAACACGGTTGTTTGTGTTTTCTTGGTGTCCTTGTTTCGATCTAATTTCCCTTCGCTGATCGACTTCTTTTCAACAGTTAGAATACCTCCCTTGAGTTTTTCGAGCAACCCATAGCTTCCTCTGTCTTTTCGGCCCAATAACCGGCGTTCAATTGTTTGTGGTGATAGTCCCTTGCCATCCTCCCCAGTATACATTCCCGCGATCCCGTTAACGGTGAATTGAAACGGCTGATTATCTATAGATTTGTCTTTCAACCATCTGATAAAATGAAGATCAGAATCAGATAACTTGGTTGTCAGATTCTCGGCCCTGGTTTCATAGAGATCTTTTGCGGAATTGAAATCTTCAATCGTTGCGATAACCTTCTTGTAGTTTCCACAGTCAATAATTTCTCTCTGACCAGATCGAAGAATGGCATAAGAGGCCAATAGATCCGAGAACCGGCCGGGGTTACGCCTCTCGGATGGGTTCCCCCAGTTCACGGCCAGCTCTTCACCATCCTTTAAGAACGGAGCCCACACTATCCATTTATCCACCTTGATGATCCGTATGATTTCTCGACAGATCAGAACATTTTCAGTGACAGGAAACTCTTCTCTGCCCTCGGCCAATGGCGCAAATGTTAGATCTAACGCCCGCAAATCCTGCTCGGCAGATTCATCAACCCCACCACTAAAGAACCTATTTCTGAGCTGCTCTTCCTGGTCATCAAGAACACTGGTTAACCACCATACGATTCTTTCTGGAAGGGCTCGGACTTCAACTTCGTGATCTTTATTTAATACCCTATATACTGAAGGTTCTTGAAAATTTGACATACTTTTCTTTAGGGTATCTTCCATTTCCTCATGAATACGCACGTCATCCGAAAAGATGATCATTCCCGGTTTGATATCACTGGCATACCATAACGCCTTTGGGCTGAGGCTGGTATAAAGTATCCATTCTTTCGGGATCAAGTGCCTGAGAGCTTTACAGAGGTGGGTTTTCCCTTTTCCAGATCCACCGCTTAGTTTTGGCTGAGTCCCGAATGCATTTAGGCAGTTTCCTTGTACGGTTGTGCATAAGAGAAGTTCGCCGGTTTTTCGATCACCGGCATGAAAATCTTTCAATGTGTCCAAAACGAAGTCGATAGGATTCCCATACACCAGCACCTCCAAGGCGTTTGCCTTGATGTCCTCGGGAGTATCCGGTTTGGGTTCCTCTGTCCTCTCATCACCCGTTTTTGCTTTGGCCAGTTCCTCAACGCGTTTCCTTACTTCGGTCTTGGCGGTCCGTGATATGTCCAGTTCATCAATGAAGAACCCATATTCGATAGGATCAGATCGCTTGAGATCCACCAAGACTTTCAGGGCGGCGGGTTTGTTGATCTCCCTGGGATTTGTCTTAACCCGCGCCTTAAGGATAATTAAGGGATCCTGGCCATGCCCTACCCATTCACATCCTTCACATCTGGCGGCCGGGATAACTTCGGTGTCTCTGAATGTCTTGCATAGCCAAGTCTTGCCGCCTTTGCCCTCCACAAACTTACTCAAGATCTGTTTTATCTGGGCGGCTGTTATCTGGCGGTCGTAATCCTCCAGCCTTGAGAAGAACTCGTGCAAGGCAGCATCAGAATAGCCAGCCAGAATCAGCTCGGTGGCTATGGCTACCCTGCCCTTATGCTCATGGGCTGCAACCTCTTCAAGCCGCAGGATGTCCCCTTTCAGGATTATTTCTTTTAGGCACGGCTTGATGTCTTGATCGTTTTCGATCTCGGATAGTGGTTTAACTCTGCTGTCGGTTGGTGCTGACCGTGGGGTTTCGTCCTCACTCTCGCTGGCATCAGAATCTGATCTTCTTCCCGCGTTGATTAGACGCATTATGCTATCGATCTGGACAGGGTCCAGCATCATCTCGGGTGCTGAGATCAACCTGGCCCGTCTATGTGGCCTCTCGGGGGTTCCTGGTCCCTTCCTGGTCATGGTGCCAAAAACCTTGGATATCCTCGGCCTATCAAACATGGCGCCGTCTACATCAACCAGGCCCTTGAGGTGCGCTGGCAGCAGGCTATTAGCCGCCTTGAGTAGCCTCGAGAGCAAATCTTCTGTCTCCTCGGCCGCCGGGAGATCAGTTAAATATCGAAGTGTCGCGCCATTGCCGGAAGATCCCATAACGGGTTCAGGCCACCCCATCAGCGACAGCCGATGTTTCAGGGAGTCAGCCGCGTCCAATCCGACTTGATGTTCTTCAGCAGTGGTGCTATCCTTCTTATCACCATGTCCTCTTATCGGGTCCAAATCAAACAATATACCCGTGACCCTGGAAACATCCTCGGCATCGATTCTCAGCCCTGGAGCGACCCTATTACCCACTTCAAGGTGATGGTCTGGGCGCTTGAACGCTTCTGGCTTTATTTTGTTCAGTGCTGTATAAATGGCTAATACATCGTCTCGGCTGTCGTATTTCTCAATTTCATCCAGCAGCTTCTCTATATTATCGAAATGGCCGGGTGATATTCCACCTGCCTTCTTCAACACATCCAGCTCGATAATCCCATGATCGGAGGGATAGAGGATCTCCAGACCGCGCAGGATCTCGGCTCTGTCTACTGTGGAGGCCATCTTACCCCACCTCTTGCATCAAAATTATCGATGCGAGGGGGTCACGGATAATCTTACCCGATTTTGTCTGAAAAACCAAGACATTATTACCTTCGACAGCAATTAATCGGGAGACAAATTCTCGATGCTTTTTGTCAACTTTAACAATTTTTCCAATATATGATTTCGCTTCATCGAGTGAAACCTTTAAATCTAGACATGTAGTAACATCATCTTGCATATCAAAATCAACTCCAATGCGGGGCCGGTAGTGCGGCCCGCCGCTTCTTTTCAAACTGATAGCATTAACCTAAAATTCGTCGTGACCAAGGGTAAGGGCAGTAGGTTGTCACGAAAATTGTTCTTATTGGTTCAGCCTTCGGCGTTCTCTCACTATTACTATACGCAAAATCGGGAACGATTGCGGGCGACAGTCTATGCCAATTCCAGGAAACTGTCTGCCGCTATTTTTGTTGAATTACCCAATTCGACCAGGACCTGGATGGCAGCTGGCTGTTTAACTATCACCGCAGCGATATCCGCGAGATCCATCAGCTTTTTCGATATCTTGAACAGTTCCAGGCTGATATCTTCAGCCCCAACCTCATCCAGAACATGATCCTTTTTCATAGAAATCTCCCATGGTTTGTGACAAATATTTCTCTCTCAGCTTTTTAATCTCCTTTTTACAAGCCTCGTGTCCTTTTTTAATCCTGATCAGGTCGAGTCTGGCTTTTGTTTGGTTGACTTCTCGACGCGACCCTTCGAAAAATGAGAAGATGCGGTCTCGATCATCATAGGTTATTAGCGTACATCGAGGTTTCCTTCTGGTCAAATCTTCGTCCTCATCATCACCAGACTCATCAGGCTCGAAATTGGCACGGTCCGTAATTGCGGCCTCTTCATCTTCAATCATCTCGGGTTCGCTGAGATCGTCTAGACCGCTAAGATCTTCATAATCCACATTGTTGCGTTCTCTATCGGGCACATCAACGTTACCACCCTCCCGTCCGGCCAACAGCATATTAGCCGCCTTTTTCAGTTTATGATCCAATTCTGGTGAAATATCACCATCTTTGGGAATGGATTTTAATAGCGACAGAAAAGTCATACATTCTCCTGGGCGCAAGCCTTCGGCGTTCTCTCACTATTACTATACGCAAAATCGGGAACGATTACAGGCGGCTCGATGAAATACTGATAGATCGTCTTGCCTTTCTCTTTCTTTTCCTTTCTTTTGACTCGGCCTTGGAATACCAGGTCGTTCTCAAGAATATCCAAAATGGTATCCCACTTTCCGGTGATCATCTCGCGTATTCGTGGCCGTCTTATTCCCGGTTCGTCCCTTATGAGATCTTCAATTTTCTTTGCCGTGTGGTCTCTATTATGTGCTGAATTTCGGTTTGGTTTGGCCCTCGTTGGCAAATATAGCCTCACAGAAGCATCATATTCATGAGACAAATACCGGCAATAATATCTATTTTGCTGATTCCTCTTCGACTCGCAATCGTAAGGATCTTCGTCAGGACAGAACCGACAGATTACATTTCTCACATAGTTGCTGGTGTAGGTATTCAAACTGATTTTTTCATGAATGTATATCCTGGTGAGTCGTTCCAACTTTGCTAGTGATAACTTCAATCGCGTGGTGAGGTCGTTCTTTCGCTGAACAGTTCTGCTTCTACTACGGCTAGCCGAAAATATACGATCGTACGCCATCTAGACCTCTGCCTCCCGCGTCGGGTCGGTCCTCTTTCCCGTTCGCCCTAATTTGGTCTGTCCTTCATCAACCTTAACCGGAACTTTGCGCAGACATCGCGGGCAGGTAGCATAATATTTCGATTTGCCTTTGTAGCTCCATCGATAACTACAATGCTTGCACTTCAGTGCTTTCCCTTCAGTCATGCTTGGTAGATAGTTAGTTTTAGTATATATAATTATTTGTCAATCTCATGTAGAAGATGGCCTCTGCTTATCGATTTTTTATTGTATAAAATTAACTAAATCGTTAAGTGTTGGTTGAATCTTCTACTACAAGAGATTCGCCGAAAAAGAAGAGCCCAAATAGCCCCGCCGCTCCTCGTTCCTCGCACTTGGTTCTCGTCTCCACCTGGGAAGTTTTGGCGAAGTTTAAGCGAAGTTTTATGGAAGTAAAATGGAAGTTTGACCAGCATCTGGCGGCTTAGTTCTATGGCATTTATCTAAATCTTTTCAACAATGCCATAGAACTTTTTGAGGTGCAAAAAAGGGCATCTCACCGGCCAGCCTCCAGATCCCAGATCTTGATCAGTTCTGCTTTTAATTTGGAGCGTAGATACCGCGCGCGTTGGCTAACTTGCTGCGGTGTTAGATCTGGGCAGCATTTACGAATTATATCCCCACGATCATCAATATCGTCTAAATATTCGTCCACAGTGTGATATTTGGGGTTCGGGACCCTGAGTTCAAAACACTGCTTGCAGACCGCCTTTTTCATGTATCCGCCTTCATTCCACTCATGGCGCGACACCCAAAAAATGGGAAATTGTCTTCCGCAAACGGAGCATTTATACCAAAATGATGCCTTCTTTGTCATCTCTCCCTGCCTTCCATCCTCAAGGCCTGGATCTCCCGGATCTCCTTCAAATTCCCTTTTTAGAGGGATAAATTATGGCATGAACATCTGCAAAAAAGGATCGGCTAAATCTGCTCAAATCTTATGCCGTGGTCACCGGGGTAGGGCTTGCGGTGGTCAAAACCATTAAGGAATATATCCTCCGGTATCCCGGCAGGGAATGCCCGACACGTTACAGGCTCCCCCTTATCCCATGTTAAATGTCTGCAGTCCATGCAGATAGGACTCGGTCCCGTTGTCATAGAGATACTCACCACTCCGCTAGGATCTCCGCGTCACCTCCAGCCTAACACGGAATAGCCTTCTTCCAGGCCTTCAACGTGGTCACCATTGGCATTAAGGGCGATCTCCAGGCCACACTTTGAGCATTTTGCACCGACTTGAACACCGCCATGGGCCGCAGGATTACAGTTATCCGGGTCCAAGCAATGCGAAAAGCATCTAGGATCTCCATGCATCCAGAATTGATGTATACAGGTGCTCATGCGGCTTCCTCTTCTGCTTCAGTCATATTTTCTCAATCCACATTCTTTTCTTTCGCTCTGCCAGGCTATCAACCTGTGTAGCTTTGAGGGAAGCGGGCGGTACCGGGTCGCGTACGTGAGCTACTGAAAAGCGCTAACAACTGATGCAATGGATGTTTACTGCCAAAATGAATCCCATGCATTCGATTCTCGTGATGATTTTCAGTAACATTCACCCACAACCCGAAATCCTCAATAGATAATTGTGGCCGCGATCAGCGACGGATCAGCCGGGATGTTCATGCCCGGCAACTTGGCTAAACCAGGGAGCGCGAGCCGGTGGCCGGAGTACCAGCAGTTATAAGTACCATGCGACCCCATAAAACAGATAGAGTGGTAGCATTATCACAGAATCGAAAATAAAGTAATTAGTTTAAAATTAGAGGAATTAATCTGAAGACAACGATAGACGGAGAATTATTGGAGTTTAAATTGACTAAGCTTTGGCCATTGCTGGTGATTTTTGGAATCGTTATAGTTGTATTCTTTGGACCATTTTATACTATTGATGCAACGGAACGTGGTGTACTTCTGACCTGGGGAAAAGCCAGTGACAAATCCATCGATCCAGGAATGCATTTCCGAATTCCAGTCATGCAGAACGTTGAGCGGTTCAATGTAAAAACCCAGAAGTATGAAGCAGAGGGGACAGCGGCTTCCAAGGATTTGCAGATTGTTAACACCAAGGTGGCTGTAATTTACCATCTGAGGCCGGAAAGCGTGCCGAAGATCTATGCAGAACTTGGACAGAATTACGGTGAGAGCATAATCCAGCCCACCGTGCAGGAAGTGCTGAAGGCAAGCGCTGCCAGGTTTAGCGCAGAACAATTAATCACAGACCGGTCGACAGTGGCCAGCACCATCCAGGATTTGTTATATCAAAGACTTTATATCTATGGAATTATTGTAGAGTCAACCGCAATCACTGACTTTAAGTTCAGTGAATCTTTTACACAGGCCATTGAAGCAAAGGTGACAGCCTCACAACAAATGCTCAAGGCGGAAACGGATCTAAAGCGCATTCAGGTGGAGGCACAACAAAAAGTCGCTCAGGCAAAAGCAGAAGCGGACGCATTGAATTTGCAGAAGCAGGCCATTACTCCCGAACTGATTGAACTGCGCAAAGTTGAGATGCAAACCAAAGCCGTTGAGAAGTGGGATGGCAAAATGCCGATGTACACTGGTGGCGCTATGCCCTTCTTGGATGTAACATCGATAACAACAGCAGCTAAAACAGCATAGCTGCTTGTTACCACTATATCTGAAGATCTGAAAACCCGGGTCATTAAAAGGTTTCGCGGATTAACCGATCCTAAGCTTAGGATTGGTTCGGACGCGAATTATACTTTTCTAGGTCCTCTACCAGATCGTAGTCGAAGCCGTTCCGCTCCAGGATCTTGAGGGCGTTGTTCCTCTCGCCGGTGGTCTTGAATTCGAAGCGGTATTGATCCTTATGGTAGTAGTCCAGCAACGCATTGAATAGCTCATGGTTGTCGAAGAACTGCTTGAAGACCCAGAGCTTGCCGACCTTGAATACCACGAGGCGTTTTCGTTTTGGGATGACATCGAAGGTGTTTGGCATCATATCACTTTGATCTTCATGCGTTCAACATAAATTAAATGAGAGATGTCAATGTTAGGCTGGAGGGCGGAGGGTGATTAAGACAGAGAAGGAGTTATTGAGGCTAATATGGAAAGAAATGGGGCTGGGAGGACACAATGCAGACTTAAAGAGAAGATCAGGAGCCGCAAAAGAGGTTCACAAGGCTGTAGATTACATGATGAATAATACAACACCAGATGAGAAAGAGTACGTGTTCGATGCGCTTGCTTCGTTGTTTTTATCGCGTATAAATGAGATGGGACGTGAGGACTTTACTAAGATATTTTATCAAGAATTGTTATTAACTATGTCTAAGAAGAAGGGTTGAGCT
>Ga0315274_10017423_pt1 | contig 10135 bp, 11 predicted proteins | sample YL17G02_20_MG_FD_203700 | JGI IMG/M metagenome (GOLD analysis project Ga0315274, IMG submission 203700) | Sediment microbial communities from Yellowstone Lake, YNP, Wyoming, USA - YL17G02_20 | ecosystem: Environmental > Aquatic > Freshwater > Lake > Sediment | place: USA: Wyoming | collected... | reverse complement strand
GACCGAGAGGCCGGTTCTCGGACATTGGCGATACCTGTAAGCCTCCTATTGGTCATTCCACTGGTTGTCAACGTAAGGTTGGCATACAATTTCAGTCGGATCTTCCTCACGCTGAGGCGGATGCCGCCGGGAGTAACGGCAAACCTGGACGCACTACGGACCCCTTCGCTGCAATGGGTGCAGCCAGTTATGGGCGAGCAGTACTGGACCGAACCCGCGGTGCGTATGGGCCTGAAGGTGACTGGCGAAAGCCTGCCGTGGTGGACGGGGACGAAGCAGTTTCCTCCCCCGTACCTTGAGCTCACTCGGAGTCCCCTTCCCGAGGGCGAGAACACTGCCCTGGTGAAAACCATGGAGAATGAGACGCTGTACGAGCATCCCCTATCGGAGTATGCACTCGTCGTCTCTTCCGGCGGCCAGAGCATGTGCACGGCGACGGGCACAGCGGGTGCAATTGACATCGAGTGCGAGAGTAAGGCTTCGGGGACTTTGGTGGTTCATGAAAACGCCTGGAAGGGGTGGAGAGTATTGAGGGATGGTCAGCGTGCCCCGCTGACTGGAGAGCAGTGGCTTGAGGTAAGCGCTCCGCCAGGCAAGCACCGTTTCGAATTTCGTTTCCTTCCCATCGACGTGCCCATTGGCGTTGTTCTGAACCTGATCGGGATCGGCGCATGCGGCTGGATCCTTAGACCCAAATCGGGAGTGCACCGTTCCGTGGGATTCGGCTGAGGCCTTGTCCTCCGCAGAGAGTTCGGTCAGGCGGTAGGGCTGGCGGGCCGCCGGCCAATGTAGGTTGGCGATCGCCTGCCATCTCATGGGGCCCCCCCTTTAGTGCCCACTTGCCCTTTGTGCTCCACTTCTTGGCTTGGACCTGACTATGCAGCCTACCAGCCTCATTCCCGCAGAGCCGGGAGTCGAAATCGGCAGGCATCACATTCCCGCGCAAATCCCGTAGCCGGGACCGATGCGAGTCCGGGTGGCAGGTGTCCTTGCAGCCCTGGAGCGTGTGCCCCTGATACAAGGTCGGCCCTATTGGGAGCGCCATCCACTTCGGTTTCTCCCGCCGCCCGAGCGAACGAAGGCTCATAGGAGGGCAGGGAGAAGTGCGCCAGGAGGGGCACCCATCTTCCTCTCGATTGCCGCTGAGCTAGAATTCATGGTGTTTGCCCGCCCCGCTCAACGAGTACCGGAATTACTGGCCACTGCAGGCCTTCCCAAGGACGACGACTCGGGGAATGGGAAGCCTGGCCGCCTGAGGGAGGTATGGAATAGGGGCGGGAGCCAGATTTCCCCCCGGTCACCTCTCCAAGGATGGATGGGTTTGCGGGGCGGGTCAACTGGCTCTGCGACAAGACGGAGAAGACCAAGTGATGCCCTCGCGGGGGCCGGTAAGGAGAAGCGGGGCCACGCGCTGCGCGGGCACAACATTCGGGTCTGTACAGAGACCGACCTTGGCAAGCGGCAGCAGCTGCCCGAGCCGGGCCATGATCTCGCGGGCCGTGGCCCAGTGCGCCTACGAGGTATCCCTCTCGCCATGCGTTTCCAGGCTGACACGTCGGTTGCCGCAATGAGGCGGCACCTGCGGTGTCCTGGTCCTTCCGTGTGCAGGTAACCAGCGGGGATGTTTCGATCAAGCGAAGAAGGACCGGCCTAGGGAAGGGGCCGCATCGTGCCCGGCGCGAGCTCGACCCAAGACCAAGGCCTGGCTCCTAACGAGCTGCTCCCCACAGGGTCACCGCGCCCCCCTCGGTCGCTGAAGCCAGCAGCGAGCCATCGGGAGAAAACGCTACCGCCGTGACAGGGCTCTTGTCCCCTTCGAGGGTAGCCAGCAGGGCGCCGTCCGATGTGCGCCAGATCTTCACCGTCCCATCGCGCGAAGCCGAGGCCAAGAACCTCCCATCGGGTGAGAAATCTAGATCGTTGACTCGATAGAGGTGGCCTTCGAGCTTCCTCAGCAGCGCTCCGTCCACAACCTGTCGGAGCTCAATGGCCTTGCTCGACGTCGCGATCGCGACCAGGGAGCCGTCGGGGGAGAAGGCGAGATCCTGAATGGCCGGGCCGTTCCCCCTCAGTTTCCTCAAGAAGCTGTAGCTGCCCTCGTCCCGAGCATACAGTTGCACGCTTCCTCCGCAGCAAGGGCGACCTTCCCCTACCGCGAGCAAGGAACCGTCGGGCGAGAAGGATACCCCCCAAGACGCCACAGAGCCGTCCTTGAAGACGCTACAGTATGGTTGGGCCAACGTTCGGGCCAGGAGGCCATGCCCCGCGTGCCTCAGCTCGACCATGCACAGGTTCCCCCCAACTGCGAAGAAGGAACCGTCCGGGGAAAAGGCTAGTCGGTAGGCTCGGTCCGCCAGCCCCTGAATCGTATCCAGAAGCTGGCTATCAGCGACCTGCCAAATCCGAATCGCGCCGTCGTTCGAGGCCGCGACAAGACGATCGCCCTCTGGAGCGAAGGCAACGCTCCACACCTCTCGGCCCTTGCCATCCAATACCACAGACGCACCCTTGTTCTGGGTAGACCACAATCGCACTGTCCCGTCGGAGGCTCCGGCCGCCAATCGTTGTCCGTCCGGCGAGAAGACAAGGCTGTTGATCCGTCCACCATCCCCCTCGAGCGTGCGCAAAGCCACAAGCTGCTCGATCTGCTTCTCAACGATCGGTGCCGGGATAGAGGGGGTAGGGGGCACAGCCGTTGCGATGGGAGTCGGTTGAGTGGTAGCCGCGGAGGTCTGCGTCACCTTCGGCCGCGGAGTCGTTGTGGGTTGGGCACTCCCCTCGGCCGGAGCTTGTCGGCCCATGCCACAGGCTCCAACCAACGTTGAAACGAGAAGGAGCAGAATAGGTACTTGTCTTTTCATGAGATCATCTACCTTAGCTCAAGTAACTGGATGTGCATCGTTCCCCGTTTGGCGTCAACGTGGCGCAAGCTCGTTCCCGGGGACGGATGTACTGGAATCGGAATGGAAAGCGGACCCCTTTCTACTCATACCGCAAGGCGTCAATCGGGTTGAGACTGGCGGCCCGCGTGGCTGGATAGATGCCGAAGAACAGGCCCACAGCCATCGAGAAAACGGTTGCCATCAGAATCGTGTCCACCCCAACCACCGGCGTGATCCCCTGGGCCCCCATGGGGATCCCGCCAATCAGCCGGGATACCAGCCACCCCAGCACGATGCCGATCACGCCGCCGAGGAGACTGAGCACGGCCGACTCCACCAGGAATTGGAGGAGAATGTCTCTCCGTCGGGCGCCAACCGCCTTGCGGATGCCGATCTCGCGCGTGCGCTCGGTCACCGAGACCAGCATGATGTTCATGATGCCGATTCCTCCCACCACCAGGCTGATGGCGGCGATCCCGCCGAGAAAGAGCGTCAACGTATCGGTCACCTGCGTCAAGGCGCCGAGGATGTCGAGTTGGCTCTGGATGGTGAAGTCCTCCTCTCCCTCCAGCACGCGGTGCCGCTCGCGCAGGATGGCACTGATCTCCTCCGTGGCCTGGTCCACGAGCTTGGCGTCGGCCACTTTCACGTTGACCACATTGATGCTGCTTGATCGGCCGAAGAAGCGAGCCCCCAGCAGGCGTGTCTGGGCGGTGGTCAGGGGTATGAGCACCTGGTCATCCTGATTCATGAAGCCGCTTCCGCCCTTGCTCTTGAGGACGCCGATGACACGAAAGGGCTGGCCGTTCAGCCGGATCGTCTGTCCAACCGCCCCCGCCGTGCCGCCAAACAGGATGTCGGCAACCGCGCTCCCCAGCACGGCGACGCTCGAGCGGGCCGTGACGTTGGTCTGGGAGAGGAACTCTCCATCGGCCAATTCGAAATTGCTCACCCAGGGATATTCCGGCGTGACCCCTAGCACACTGGTGTTTGTGTTCTGACTCAGGAAGACCACCTGCGCGCGGCCATTGACCACCGGCGACACTCCGACCACCGACGGAGCGCTCGCCAGCGCAGCGGCGTCCTCCAGGGTCAACGAGGCGGCCGCGCCGGCCGCACTGAACGCGCCTCCCTCTTGCAGCCTTCCCGGGCGGACGAAGAGCAGGTTGGTGCCAACACTCTGAATCTGCGACGTGATAGAAGCCTCTGCGCCGCGCCCAATGGAGACCAAGGCGATCACCGCCGCGACCCCGATCACGATGCCCAGGACCGTGAGCCCTGAGCGCAGCTTGTTGGCGTTCAGACTGGTCAGCGCAACAAGGAATACTCTGCGGAGCATCATGGTTTGCCACCCTTTGCAGCGGACAGATCGGGCGTGGCCCCATGTCCCATCCCGTTTGCGGCTCCCTCATGGTTCTCGATCATCCCATCCTGCAAGCGAACCACGCGTCCGCTCCGGGCAGCGATCTTGGGGTCATGCGTGACAAGAATCAACGTCAGGCCGCGCTCTCGGTTCAGGCCGAGAAGAAGGTCAAGAATTTCTGCCCCAGTCTTTGAGTCCAGGTTGCCCGTCGGCTCGTCCGCCAGCATGATGACCGGGTCGTTGATCAACGCTCTGGCGATCGCCACGCGCTGCTGCTCTCCTCCGGAGAGCTCATTGGGCCGATGGTGCATACGGTCCGCTAGACCTACTGCCTCCAGCACGGCTTTGACGTGCTCCCGCTGGCCCTGGTCTCTTTTTCCATACAGCAGTGGAAGCTCCACGTTGCTGTAGGCGGTGGTGCGCGAAAGGAGGTTGAAGGTCTGAAAGACGAAGCCGATCTTGCGATTGCGGATGGCTGCCAGGGCGTCGTCGTCCAGCGCGCCCACTTCCTCGCCGTCCAGCAAATAGCGGCCCGTCGTGGGCTTGTCCAGGCAGCCGAGGATGTTCATCAACGTGCTCTTGCCCGATCCGGAGGGCCCCATGATCGAGACGACTTCGCCGCGCTCGATCGCCAGCGAGACGCCCCGCAGTGCGGACACTTTGACGGCGCCCATGTTGTAGAGCTTGGTGATGTCCTCGACCTTGATCATCATCCCTGCCTAGGGTTGCTCGGCCAGGATCTGGATCGACATCGCCGTGATCGTGCCGTATTCGGCGCGCTCCCCAATGACAGACACGCGTTGCCCCGTCTGGAGGTCCTCTCTTCCTCCAACCACGAAGCGATGGATTACGGTCTGATCGTTGAGGATGACCGTTGTGACATCCTGCGGGGTGCTGACAAGCAGCGTATCGCCCTCGATGCTCTTCACAGTACCGGCCGCGCCCCGGCCGAAGCCGCCTTGCCCCGGAAGAGCATTCGGTGCTCCAGGCTGGCCGAAACCCTGTAGTCCGCCCTGAAAGACAAAGCCCTCGGTGCCTTCAGGGCCTCCACCGCGTTCGGCGAAGAAGCGAGCCTGGAGATTCGCCCGCTGCGAGCGATCGTACACCATCCCGCCGTAGAACGCTCCGCCGGCCACGACAAGTACGGTCAATACCCCACCCAGAATGACAGCCAACCTGCGCATGTGTGCACTCCTTCCCAAATGAAGGCAAACCGGTTGCGATCAGCGCCTAGTCCGTGCCCATGAAGTACCCGCCACCCATCATGCCTCCGAAACCTTGAGCCGAGTTGGCCGTAATGGCCTTGACGACAACCGTGTCGCCTTCTTTCAAGCTGCTCGCTACCACTTCGCTGGTCGTGTCGCCCACCAGTCCAAGCGTCACCGGCACCGAGATCTGCTGGCCTTCAAAGAGCACCGTCACGGTGCGCTGGCCGCCACTCGCCACCAGGGCACGGTTGGGCACGATCAATACGTTCTCACGAAGGTCCGTGGTGATACTCACGGCCGCTGTCATGCCCGGCCTGAGCGCCGGATCGGGTTTGTCGACAACTACCGTCACGGGATAGGTGACCACTCCCTGGTTCACCGACCCCATGAAGGCCACATCGGTCACCCTGCCGACGAAGGTCTGTCCGGAGACGGCATCCAGCGAGAGCTCTGCTTCCTGACCGACCGAGATACGATTGACATCCAACTCGGAAACGTCGACGCTAACCTTGAAATGGCTGAGATCAGCCAGGGTGACTGCCGCGGTGCCGCTGCTGACGGAATCACCTTCCTGGACGGAGATCGCCACGACCGTTCCGTCGAATGGGGCCACCAGCCGAGCAAGGTCCACCGTGGCCTGCGCGGCGGCGACGCGCGATTCGGCGGCGAGAACATCCGCGGGATCCGGGCCGTCCACTAAGCTCTTCAGGTTCTCCTTGGCATCGTTCAGCTTGGCCTCGGCCACGGCGACATTGGCATCCAGCTTCGCCTGCTGCAGCTCGGTTGGGCGGCCGGTGTACCAATTGAGATTGCGCTGCACCGAGTCGCGATTCTGCCGGGCCGACGTCAGCTTGGTCAGCGCGAGGGCGCGAGCCGGGTCGTCCTCCGCCCTGCCCGAGTACTCGCCGTAATTCCTTTCGGCCCCTTCCACTTCCTGTTGCGCGACAACCAGCTTGGCCTCTGCCCCGAGGACCGTGTCCGAGCTCGCCCGATACCCTTCCTGTTGGACGCGCCAGGCGTACCGAGCATCCTGCAGTTCTTGCCGGGCATCGGCGACGGCGAGCTGGGCTTGCGCCAGCTCGAGATCGGTGGGTCCCGCGCGCAGGTCGGCAAGGTCTTGCTGGGCCGCGATGAGGTCCGCCTGCGCCTGGATCACGGTTCGGTCGAGAGAGGAGGGGTCCAGTTTCATCAACACATCACCGGCTTTCACCGAGTCGCCGAGCTCGACAGGGATGGAGCTAACGACCCCCGAAGTTCTCCATGCGGCCACCGCGGCTTGAGGGGCCTTAAGGGTGCCGGCGGCGTCAACCGTAGCTGTCAGGGTGCCACGTTCGACAGTGGCAGTCTGGATGGCGGCAGCCTCGGACTGCGAGGCGGCGGTGAGCCTGCGGTAGAGAAAGAAGCCCACGACAACCACGCCCAGCGCGACGAGAAGAAGGATGCGAGTGCGCTTATTCATGGCTGATCTCCTCGCTGGCCCGAAACTCGGCAAGGGACCAAGGTCTGCCCGTTCCGAAGCGAGTGGCGACAACGACGCCCAGCGAGACGGCGCCGAGAAGTGCAACAACTACCCAGCCGGCAATAGGGATGCGCCCGAGGGTGAAGACAACCAGCGTGCCAATGGCAAGGTCAAGGATGGGCGAGGATTTGGCCAGCCCGAGCCAGCGATTTACGTTGCGGCCCAGGGCCAAGGATAGGGCCACCATCCCGGCCCAGAAGGCCAACAGCAAGGCAGAGAGCAAAAACAGGGACACCGGGAACGAAACAAAGGCGAAGGCGCCTAGAGCTGTCAGGGCAATGATGGCAAGAGCGGTGAGCACACCAGCCCCTAGAAACCTCAGTCCCTCCCTAAAGCCGCGTCCGAGCGCGTCTCTCGCGACGCGCAAGTGCCGAGGGAACGCGAACAATGCCAGAACGCTTGCCAGGTATAGGAAGCAATACGATGCTAATGCGGACACGATCCCGTGCAGGCCAGGGACGTGCCTGCCGAATGGCCCTACCCGGTCCAGTGGCCAGGGACCGAAATCTCGAGGGAGTCCAAGGGGTCGCAGGCGCATGAATTCGAACGGAAAGCGCTCCGCGGGGTAGGAGGAGAGGACGATGACGGCCAGGCACGTCAGGATAAGCAAGACGAGCAGGAGAGAGGCTCTTCTAGACATCGGCTACCTTCCCATGGGGTGAGAATACCCGTTCGCGGGTGGGGAGGGTTGGAGCAATCGCGCCAGCCCTCCAAACGCAGCTACTGCAAGCAAGACCATTCCAAGCGAGAAGGCTATGGCGATGCCCTCCGCCAGGGCCGACTGCAGCGAGATGGCCGATTGGACCCAACCAGACACCGACTCGAGTGGAGAGGCGAGGAAGGCCTCGATAATCTGTGAAAGGCCAGACCCATCCGGCCCGGCGAGGTTGGATGCCAGGAAGGATGTGGCTTCTGCCCATGAGAGCACAACCAGGGCGCCCCCAACGGCCAGGCCAACGGCAGCCATGAAACCGATCTGACGCCAGCGTGCCTGCGTGCGTCGGCGGTTATGCAGCGCGGTGACGATCCGTGCAACGAGATCCGGGGCAGGGGGCTCGCCCGGAAGGTGTGCAAGCCATTCGTCCATTCTGTCATTCATGTTGAGACTCCATCGCCTGCCGAAGCTCCTGCTTGGCACGATACAGCCTCGTCCGGACCGTGTTCAGAGGCAGCTTCAGCACAGCGGCCATCTCCTCATAGGACATCTCCGCCTCGTAGCGCAACGCGATCACCATGCGGTAGGGCAGCGCCAGCGACTGCACGGCGAGGGCAAGCTTCTCGAGTGTCTCGGCCTTTTCTACCCATTCCTCTGGCCCTGGAAGAGTCGAGGCGACTTGCAGAGGCTCCTCCGGCGGCAGATCCGCGAAGTCCAGCGGACGGGATTTCTTCAATGCATCCCGTGCGGCGTTGACCGCAATCTGGATCAGCCACGGCCGGAAGGGCCGGTCGATCTTGGATTTTGGCAGACTCTCCCATGCCCGTAGGAAGGCCTCCTGCGTGATGGCTTCGGCTTCAGCCCGGTCGCTGCACAGCCGACGGACGATTCGATACAGCGTCGGCGTATGGCGCTCGATGAGGAGATGGAAAGCCTCGGCATCTCCCCGAAGGGTCCGGCGCACGAGCTCGTCATCGGGTAGGTTCACGGCTCACACCGTTAACACGAGCAGTAGGTGAATTAGTTCCAGACCAATCCGGGGCAGAATGTGGCGCCCATCGTCCAGTTGGCCGAATACAACCTCTGACAGCGGGAGCCGCGCGCGGTGAATTCTCATCGCGCTCGTACCTGTCAGGCAGACGCCCCCCAGCGCCCTGCACGACGGGTTCAGCACATCCGCGCTTCGAGATAGTGTATGCAGCTTCATCGGCATGTAGGTTTCGGCCACATGCGGGGAATGCGCGGACCGCGGTTGTTATGATTTGCTGGCTTCTCTCGCAAGTCGTCAGAGGCGCGCCGGGCATGGGCTACGTGCCAGACTAGGCCGGTGCCGTCCGCTCTTGCCCTGACGGCGGTTCGGCACCAGTCACCGGCCGTCAGGTTCTCCCTGGTTGTTTCTCACGACCCGCCACATTCCCCTTGGGCTGGAAGCTTGAGCCCGCGACTGACCTGTGTCTCCGCTACCTTGGCCCAAGCGCATTCCTCACCTGAAGCATCCGCACCAGCAGATAGGCTGCTGCCGCCGCAAGCAGGTGCTTGAGAACGTGGCCGCTGATGACGCCGTCAAATGCCTGGAATATGGGTGCATCGACAAGTTCGAGGGCCTTCGCCCCCAGGTAGGCAGCCGCGACGCCGAAGAGCCTGCCTGCATGACTGTAGCGCGAGGGGAAAAGGGCTGCGATCAGCAGCATCCCGAAGATCGAGTAGTATTGGACGTCCATGTAAACTCGAAGATCGCCCGACCCCTTCAGCTCGGTCAGGTGCCAGTAGATTACGCTGCCGAGTCCCAAAGCCACGTAGGGGAAAAGCAGGATCAGGCCGGCCTTACGGTCTATCCGCTCAGCCACTACCGCGGCAAAGAGGGAGGTGAAGGTCAGCGTCATTGGAAGACGATCCCAGACAAGCCGGCCGTCGCTGGGCGCGAGATGGTAGTAAGCGGAGCCGAAGGCTGTGAGCCCCACACCCACAAACAGGATTAGATAGGGAAGCTTCTCGGCGCCGGATTCGAAGACTGCTTGGCCTTCGGCAACTCTTGGGCGGAGCACGAACCTCAGGCCCGCGAGTCCCACGAATAGGAATGGGAGGTTCGACATCGCGTCTTCGAAGTTCGGGACCCCGAGAAAGACACGGCGATCCGCGAAACGGTTGTAGCTAGGATTCTGGAGGACCGGCGCCCTGGCCAAGCTGCCGACAACGATGATCAGGGTGATCAAGCCGAACAGCCAGAGCCGCGCCGCTCGCGGCAGCAGTTTCTCGAGACTCTGCATCTCTGTCCTCTCCGGACGGACCCCCGCAGGAGTTGGCGGCATGAACCCACCACCCGCAGTCATCGTTGCCGACCGTCGAGATCGGCAGGCTCAGCGCCTGGGTCCTCTTCCTTGCCTCTTTATACCTTCGCTGCCAGTCACAGGCAAGCTACAGGTTTCTCTTGGCTGGAGAGGATCTCTCCGGAGGCTGCGGGACTCCCCTCCACCATTGAGACCTGGGAATTCATGCTCGAGGACGCCG
>Ga0315274_10017421_pt1 | contig 10135 bp, 10 predicted proteins | sample YL17G02_20_MG_FD_203700 | JGI IMG/M metagenome (GOLD analysis project Ga0315274, IMG submission 203700) | Sediment microbial communities from Yellowstone Lake, YNP, Wyoming, USA - YL17G02_20 | ecosystem: Environmental > Aquatic > Freshwater > Lake > Sediment | place: USA: Wyoming | collected... | reverse complement strand
TACCTGAGAGGCTCAAACGGATAGGGGAAAGGCTGGTCAATGGGGAAAGGCTAAATACGGCAGATAAGTCTTACCTGTCAAGGCAGAGAGCCAGACTTTTGCAGGATTACAACTACCATGTCGGCGACACCGAGGCGGAGCGGATAAGGCGACTTCGGGAACAGGGGTTATCCAGGTGCAAGATAGCTAAAGCTCTCGGTAGAAGCCATACGACAGTAAGTAAGTATCTCAAGAAGATGGCGCTGGCCTAAAGAGAATTAAGGCAAGGGAGCCTCTAATGCAGTAGAGGTTCCTTTGCCTTTTTTGTGCCCATTTTAGGGGGATAGTCCGGGGATGATCTGGGCTATCCCCTTTTTTATTCTCCATTAGCTGTTATGGTACTGAAAATACCTCTGTTCAGCCATCGAAACTAATCAACATCACATAATCATTGAAAAACGCAGGCGACTAAGACTATGATATAGGTGCATGAAGCACCAGCGAAATCTTGCTCCAAACCATACTCTATACTTGGGTTTCAATCTGGGAACGCTGAAATATTCGAAAAGCATCTTTCAAGGACTCGTCGCAGGAATATACCACAAGGAGGCGCTCTAGAGATGACTACAACGATGGCAGCTATAACACAATTCAGTATCACGCTCATTTGTTTCGTAGAGGTCTATCAATCTGTTCGGTTTAAGCACCGCAATGTATTTTATATCTTGGCCATTCCAGGCATATTATCACTTATTTTCGGATTACAGATACTGGGCATAATATAAGAAGAGTTGACCAATTAAAAAATAATGACCATAACCAGCTCCTTTCGAAAAAGGACTCCATCGAAAAGCTCGGCGATAATGGTAATAATACATCCAGCACGGCTAACTCTATTACCATAACCTAAAACGATAGGGGGATTCTTTATCCGGGAATAAAATATGGGATTTTTCAGGAAGAAAGGTACTCAGGGACTCCTAATAGTAGGTATTTGCGGGAGAAGTTGCTCCGGAAAAGGTGCGCTTACTGAGGCGCTGGCTAGTATCAACTGGAGGGGTGCAGTCCATTACGATGATAGATAATGTCAGCTTGATCGAGGGTCTGCTTGCGCAGGGTATAATACGACTTGGCGACTGTGAGTTCCTGTATAAAAATCCTGAGCCACTCCCACCAGACTTCAATTTTAACAAGGTCGAGGGCATGTTACTTGGGGTAGCTATCGGAGATTCGCTGGGGGCCACTTCTGAAGGACAATCACCAACGGAGAGACTCAAACACTACGGTGAGATAAGAAACTATATTCCAGGTAAGCGCTCAGAAAATAAACCTATTGGTGTACCAACCGATGATACTCAGATGACCTTCTGGACACTCAAACAGCTTATTTTGGATGGTGGGCTTGTTCCCGATAATCTGGCAAAACGGTTCTGTAGGCATCATATTATTGGCATCGGTACCACAGTTAAAAGCTCCCTTAGCAATTACAAAGATGGCCATAAGCCTTGGTACAATACTGGACTGGATTCTCTCGGTAATGGCGCTCTGATGAGAATATCGCCAATAATTTTACCCTATATTAGGAAACCACACCGGTCTATATACGCTGACGCAGCCCTGGATGCAATGATAACTCACAACGCCTTTGCGAATACAGCTAGCTGTGTTGCGTTTGTTAATATTTTGTGGTCGCTACTATCCATGAAATCTCCACCAGAACCGCGCTGGTGGGTCGACAGATACTGCTCTGTAGCAGAGAAGCTAGAAGGGAACACACAGTATAGCCCACGCGCTTCGCAATACACCAGTTACAAAGGGTCACTGTGGCAATTCACGGAACGGGTGGTAACCGATGCTTTGCGAAGGAGACTCTCGGTACTAGAAGCATGTAAAGAGTGGGGTTCAGGAGCCAACCTGTTTGAAACGGTTCCGTCAGTTCTCTATATTCTAGCCAAACATGCTCAAAATGGGGAGGAGGCTATTATTCGGGCGGTCAATGACACCAAAGATAATGACTCTGTTGCAGCGATAGTTGGTGCCGCGGTTGGAGCTTTACACGGTTTAGATGGTATCCCTGACCGATGGATAAAAGGACTAACAGGAAGGACAAGAAGCGAGGACGATGGTGAGGTGTTCAAGCTAATATTAACGGCTAAGAGAAAGTTCTGGAATTAGTGGTATCCCTCGTTTCATGACCACAAAGGATAGATTTGTAAATGGCAGTGTCATTTCTGGTAGAATTTCGTTTACAAGGTTATGCAAAGAAGTATGCAAAGTGGGCCTCAGCTCGTACTTTTAGAGAGGCTAAAAAGCTCAGAATAAGAGAGCTACCAGGACGAAGGTTCGTATCACACATAACCTTGTTCGGCTCCGCGAAAACAAATAACCTTAGCCGGGTAATTAGTGAGGTAGAAAGAATTGGTCGTAAATATACTCTAATCCCTTTCAAAATCAAGGGGGTCAGTAGATTCGATAATCTGAACAAGAAAGTAATTTACCTTGATATAGAACCATCCCCGATACTTGAGCAGTTTCGCCGGGAGCTAGCGGAAAATCTGGTCAAGCTATCATTTGAATATGCTCCATGGGATACAAGGCAAAACTACGAATTTCATTCGACAGTGGGGATGTTCAACCCTACAGGCAGAAGCAATTTCGACAGACTATGTGGCTACGCTGAAACCCAGTGTAGCTTAAAGACTTTTCGACAATGCAGAACTTCTATATTTGGCAGATTAAAAAATATCATTAAGAAATATATCTTCCGAATAGAGGAATATGACCCCATCATAAATTTATATCTCCTAAGAGTCACAGTTTTGGGAACAGGAAGCCGCATACAATGTGAATATGATCTGGTCCTTAAAAGATTATTATCTCGTAGAGAAGCGCTGAGCAGACGTTGGTGGAGAAAGACCATTGAGAGGCTAAAAGAATTACGAAGTCCACCACAAGAAGAGCACCTGCCGATCTCTAATAAATCTGTATATTTTATTGGAGATACTCATTTCGACCATAAAAATATAATCAGATATTGCCACAGACCTTTTTCTAACGTTACCGAAATGAACAAGGTGATTAAAAACAACTGGAACAGCACAGTGGGAGATAATGAGACAGTCTATTTCCTGGGTGACTGGACTTTCGGATGGGGACACAAACCTGCAGAATATTGGAAAAGACAACTTAAGGGGGTTATAGTTTCCATCCGAGGAAGTCACGACCGAGAAGCGAGGGGTATAAGGTTCGAAAATACCAAGGTGTTACACGTTAATGGGTATAGCTTCTTACTCATACACAATCCAGAGGATAGAAAAACCGAATGGCACGGATGGATTATTCACGGCCACGTTCATAACAACAAAATGGATAGATATCCTTTCATAAACGGCGAAAAAAAGACGATAAATGTTAGCGCAGAGTTAATAAATTATAAGCCGGTGAGCCTGAGCCACCTGTTATCTTTGGACTTAGATTCAATAAAAAGGATGCGGACAATTAATGACTCGCCCGAGCGAAAGTAAGGTATTACTTTCAGTCCTATCTATCGTGTGAAGCGTTAAGGATTTCTATGTAGCCGCTTATCTCACCTTTATTACCACACCATGGGCAGGTGACAACCTTGCTCTCACCATCCCAGCAACCAACTTTACCACAGCTTCCACACTTAAAAAGCGCACGTGCATTACAGTGTGGACATCCCGGATAGGTATAATCGAGTGAGATTGAGCCGCCTATCGCGGTTTTATCGTACCCCTCCCGTTCAGCACTGGCCTCTTTTAACTCAAAAGCCCAAGTACCTACCCAGTTATTTCTTGCTCTTTTTTCAAACCTTAGACCGGAACTCTTACGAACGCGGCTACAGCGCATTACGACAATCACCACGTTAGGTTGTTCATTCATTTCTAGTGCTAACCTCGCCGGTTTGAGCTATGCCACCTTCTTGTCTGTTATCCGGCGCCACCTCACTCGAATTTTCATCTAGTTCAATTTTAGGTTCTGACGGGATAATCTCTTTCGACTCGGTCAAACTAGTCTCAGCTGGTTTCCTGGGGGTTTCTGTACGACAGATGATTCCAACAGTAATATCATCACCACTACCACCCGCCGATGCAGCACTCAGCCACTTGCCAAGGTTATCGTTTACAACATCCAGCCCCTTATCCTTTATCCATTTGAAATAGTCTGGTGCTATTTTCAAAAACGCGTCATCATCGGTAAAAGAATTTGAGTAGCCATCTGTACATATAATGATTAAACTTGGAGGGTTTTGGGATAATGGTGTTAAAGCCACCCGAAATTCCCGCCATGCATTTGGCAAGCATAATGACGTTGTCTCGTCACCTGCTAATTCTTTATCCTTAGGAATAGCTCTTTCCACCCTAGCGGCATCATCCTCCACCTTAAGAATATCGCCATCGCCCAGCTGTAAGTATAATATATAGTTGCGGGCAACGAGTGCGCATAGGAGCGTTGCACCGTACGCAAGTGTAGGCTGCAAGACGACCTGACGCATGCGAGATATTCCCTTGGACATCTCGAGCCTGGCGAGTTCTTCATGACTGATTGGATTCTGATAAACGTCATCCGCCACCAAATCTAGCCATTTCCGATGGATTTCCCGTGTTAAATTACGCTGAGCATTCTGCATAACGACCTTAGTGTCCTTCTCATCCTTGGATACTTCTGAGAATTTTGCCAGAATGTCTATAGCAGCATCAACAGCGAATTTTGCGCCGGTGCTGCTTCTGAAATGTGCTTCACTTCCATGCCCATCGGAGACGGCAAGAACGAGCGGCAAGCCAACACCTGTTTCGGGCCACCAGCATATTTCATCTTGTCTAGGAAGCCCCTGCCTTATGTGTGCCGAACCGGCGATTGCTTTTCCGATTACTCGCCAATCAAATAAACCATTCTGCTGGCTCATTATCACCATACATCCGATTTATCAGAAGTCATAACTTGATCTGTATCAACTGGTTTATCACCAGACACTTTTTTAATAACCACGGTACTCACCCATTTTATAAAAGCAGTTAGTGCCTGGGCATTATTAGCATCCAATACCTTCATCTCTGGATTATTAACAAATTTTTGCAGTACATCTCTATCAGCGTCTTGTCCTACTGCAATCGCTATACGAACAGACTTTTGTCCCCATGGAAGTTTATTTAGTTTCTCCAGACTACCCTTCCAGTCATCAGTAGGCTGGCCATCAGATATCAACACAAGAACCGGCGGCTTCGCACGATCACCCATTTTCCTGGTGTCCAAAGCATCCGTGACCAAATCAATCGCTTTGCCAAGGTCTGTAACACCATCTGCGCTTAAATCTCTCCACTCAAAAGTATCTACTGGCGTTTCTTGAGAAATGTGCCACTGTGCACCACTAGAAAATTTTATTGCTCGAACTTTGACCTCGACTTCCGGATGCCCTTTGGAAGCATCGCGCATAGCTGGGATTGCATCTCTGATAGCCGAATTGAGCGCTTGAATTTTCCCATCAACGCCCATTGAACCAGAGCAGTCTGCCATCCAGATAAAGTGCAGTGGGCGATGAGATAATGCTCCTCCAGGCATTTCCTCTGATACTCGGTCTGCCATATTTTGGTTTCCTCCTTCTTGTATTCTTTCTATGTCTTAGAACCCGCCGAATACCGCTTTCTTGCTATTCGGTAGCTTCGCATTGCCAAATGGGAATCGGAAACCTATTCGGAACTATACTCGAATTTCACCTTCTGACTTGCCAAAGTTCAGCTTGGCTCCTGCCTGCAAAGATACACTACGCTCCGGTTCAACATCTTTGATGGTCCCATCACTTAATGTTGCCACCCACTTCTCATTTGTGAGGTTCTTGATTCCCCATATCTTGGGATTACTAGGATGCTTTGTTATACAGGCCACAGGTCTAGAAAAATCCCACATCTTATCGCGGTCAATATGATGAGGAAAAAGTTGAGTGTCATGGTTAAGCATTATCAAGTTTTTGTCGATGCGGATTCTAGGAGGTAACTTGAGTTGTTTCTTACATGCCCAGCAGTTTCCAGGAACACTGCCAGTTCGTTTCAATTCTTCACCGTCGTAAAAATTCATTTTGCCGCATGAGCAGTAAAAAATCGAATCACGCAAAGTTACCATGGCTTGGCGCCATTCACTTTCCCGAATGCGCTCGTCTGGATTGAACAAGCCTCCCGTAAATGCCTTAGTAAATAACTCGCGCAGAAAAGCTGGATATATACTCCAATAAACAATGGCGTTGTCCTGATATCCACGCACTGGACGGTTAGACATGTCAGTGGGATGCCAGATAAATACAGGCTCGGTACCATACAACTTGCCCATTGCTTTGTCATCAAGGCATTTAATTTCTGCCTCTCTTTTGCCGTGAAGTGGATGGTGTAACATAAAAAGCAGAAATAGAAGAACTGCCAGAGAATAAAGGTCTGTACGGCTGCTCGGCAATGCAGAGCCACGCACAATTTCAGGAGCCATAAATCCAGGCGTACCCGGCTCCTCACCACCTCTTTCTCCGTCAACAGTCACATTATCATTATCGCAAATGACTATGTCACCATTTGTGGGGTCGAAAAACACATTGCCGTAATTAATGTCTTTATAGCACAAACCAAGAGCGTGAAGTCGAATGAAACTGTCTGCCAACTGAAAACCCGATATTGCGAGAGCTTGAAAGCTTGGAGTTATTCTTCTTGATAGCCAGTCAGGTATCGACCTATAACGAGGTTCCCTTAATGCCATAAGATAGCCGAATCCTGATACTCCTGGCGCAGATAATAAATCAATAGGCCACAAAAATTTCGGACTGGGTGCGGCCTTCTTGATTAAAGTCTCAAGCGCTTTGCGTTGTATGGCGTTGGCTTTATTAGGCCACCACCACTTAACGGCAATTGGTCTACCTTCAATAGTGGCCTTATAGACTTCACCTTGGCCACCACTGCCCAGGTCCGACTCAATCACACATGGTAGATTGGAGGAAACCGTATATACAGTCTGCTTTTGCGTGAGTATTTGACCCATTCCAGTTCCCCTATCAGGAAACCACGATTATGTCAGTAACAATTATTATCCTAAATACCCCAGGATTGCAAGGGGTGAGTCAAAAATGATGTGCATCGCAAACCAGGACATAACCGTTGTCATAACTATACCTGTGTGCTAATATTACGGCAGGCATGGCTTTTCTCGCAGAGTAGCACGGAATCATGAGCAGGAGAAGCAAGCAGAAACAAAATGTATTAAGTTACAATATTTCCCTGCCGGTGACGATGGTTATTTATGATAATTGGGGATAGATTATGGAATCGCTGAATGGGCAGCTTTGGCAGAAGTTACAAGAAATAATAGCTACTTACGGCGCCGACATTTGTGATGAGCCCGCGCGCCTAGAAGGACTGCTTAGAGACCAATGCGGCCAGTACAAAAGGGAGATTCGTCTATTGATTAACACGCTCAAAGAAGGGGTAGTCAGTGAGCTGCGTCTGGGAAAAGAGAGCATGCCTGTGGAAGTGTTGATCCCGCGGCTGTGCAAGAAGATTGAAGAAAACCTCTTGCTTTCTCCTGATGCTGCCGAATGGGCAGTGAAATCTTGGGCTGTGGCGCTTGGCCTGTCTGAAAGCCTCAGACAGAAGGCTGAGGAGGAGCTTAAGCACGTAAACAAGGCCAGGACTAAGGACGAGGTAGCAGTTAAAGTTGAACTTCAGGCGAAGGCTGCATCCGGGCCGGGTATTCTCGGTAGGGTTAGGAGCTTCTTCGGAGGAGCGAAGTCAGCGCCGACATACATCCCTCCCCCAATTCCGCCGAAGCCGAGCTCGAGGGGGCCGAGAGGTGGGTACAGGGGGAGGTTGCCTAAGAAGATTTATCTTGATGATTTGGTGACGGGCAATGCATGGCATCCAGTTGATTTTAACCACTTAAGAGGGTGGGCACAGAGAGCGAAAGCCAGGCTGGATTCAGGAGAGGTGCTTCAAGGAAGTCATTTCATGTATCGGAGGAACTTTCGTTCAGGTACTTATGAGATAAGGTTACGCTCCCAATATACTAGCTGTCAGTATAGGTGGTAACCGACTGAGGGACGATGTAATCAATTATGATAATTGGGGATAGATTATGGAATCGCTGAATGGACAGCTTTGGCAGACGTTACACGAAATAATTGTTACTTACGGAGCTGACATCTGTGATGAGCCCGCGCGCCTAGAAGGACTGCTTAGAGACCAATGCGGCCAGTACAAAAGGGAGATTCGTCTATTGATTAACACGCTCAAAGAAGGGGTAGTCAGTGAGCTGCGTCTAGGAAAAGAGAGCATGCCTGTGGAAGTGTTGATCCCGCGGCTGTGCAAGAAGATTGAAGAAAACCTCTTGCTTTCTCCTGATGTTGCCGAATGGGCAGTGAAATCTTGGGCTGTGGCACTTGGATTATTACCCAGCCTCCCGGTAAGTCTTTCTGCTAGAGAGGAGTTGGACAATATCCTACGGTCATCAGGCTACACTCCTGATAAACTGCTTGAGTTCTTTAAACACGACTTCAGGAAGGAATTCGCAGCAGATGCGGGGGTATGGGAAAAATATACCATAGAAAGGCACACTTTGATGGTCATGCATCAATTCGAAAAGTATTTCAGTAAAAAGGCTCTACCTGGCGATTTTAAGACAGATACGTTTCGAGTCATATTGGCTATGCACGATATTGGAGTGTCCCTTGCAATTGAAGAGGGTACGAAACGTGGTATGGAGGTAAAGGAGGCTAAAAAGGTAGGGCAAGCCATATATACAACCAAATTGATGGAATCTGCAATGGGGAATCTCGGCTTTGACGGAAAAGAAATAGACGTTGCAAAGGCTCTTGTGTCAGACGACCCAATTGGCAGCTATCTTCGGAGTGGCAACTTCCCAACAGCTTCCATACGAAGAATGGCACGTGAATCGGGGATGCCGTTGGTCGATTTTTTTGATTTACTCATAGTCTTCTATATGGTAGATGCTGGTAGCTATACAGAGGATGCGGGAGGCAGGAAGTCACTTGATTTTTTGTTTGTCTTCGACAAGCATCGCATGCAAATGATATTCTCACCGGAAACGCTGAACAAAATTAATAAGTTAAGGAAATCCATCGAATGGTAAATGCAATTGCCTAGAGGTTCATAGATTAGCATTTTTCTTTAATTTTTTACTATTTCTCAAGTTCTTTTTGAATAAACTGCTGGAAAAGTCTCAACCACCAAAGATTATTTGTCAACAGGGGAACTCATGTACTGGTTTTGGGCGTGGTTAATTATCGCAGGTATTATACTCTTACTGTTAATCAGGAATAACAAGGCTCGAAAACAAGTCTATAGGTCAGTAAGATTACTGCACAACCGCTTTGCTAGCCTTAAAGAACGAAGGGGAAGCCGGCAACTCAAAGTTGTAAATGAATACCGTAGAAAACATGGCTTACGACCGCTAAAAGTCTATTACGAGTTGGACAGAATCGCACGAGGTCACAGCCATTATATGGCAAAACATAGGAGTTGCAACCATGCCGGGTTTCCCCACAGGGCTGCTGATGCTCGGAGGGTTACTGGTAGCGGCTATGTCAGTGAGAACTGCTTTCGGTATCCAGCCCGCGTCTACAATACGCATGTTGCCAGAAGGCTTGTACAGGGGTGGATGAAATCCCCCGGACACAGGGCAAACCTGATGAATCCTCGTTACACTAAAATCGGAATCGGAATAGTTACAAAAGGCGGCTACGTTTACGCGACACAGATTTTTACGGGTTAAATATTCTTTTTTTCGCTGAAAAGGTACAACTGGATATTAGCCCAGAAAAAGTGATAGAATCTCATCTACTTAGGAGGACACAACTGGCTGGCATTTTGCCAGCAGGCATACAATGTTAATTAATGATTGGCAGACAACTACCCCTATATTGATTGCCTTAGTGTTGGCTTTGCTCAAGGCCATGGACTACTCAGTAACTTGGGGCAGACTCCAGAAGCGTACGTATGTTCAAGCCGAGTTTGAACTGCTGAAGTTAGCCAGAAAAGAGCCTCAACGAATTCCTTGGCGTGTTTTTCTTAACGTAGTGATACTAGCCTTTTCCTTACTGGTATTCGTTTATGATGGGTTCTTTGTAAAGGCACTAATTGAATCTCGG
>Ga0315274_10017415_pt1 | contig 10136 bp, 13 predicted proteins | sample YL17G02_20_MG_FD_203700 | JGI IMG/M metagenome (GOLD analysis project Ga0315274, IMG submission 203700) | Sediment microbial communities from Yellowstone Lake, YNP, Wyoming, USA - YL17G02_20 | ecosystem: Environmental > Aquatic > Freshwater > Lake > Sediment | place: USA: Wyoming | collected... | reverse complement strand
CGACCGCAAACAATACCGCCGCGCCGCCCGCCGGCGCACTCGAACCATCCCCTGAACCCATAGCGACGAACCGCACAATTACCCGCTCCGCGGCTGACGAGCCTTATGGTCCTGATGGGCGCTCACAGTTCGGGCGCGGGCGACGGCGAGGGGGGAGCATCGTCAACCTTCATCCTGAGAGTCCCAAGGGAACGTGTTTGCCTGACCGGTCCGTGCATGCGCGCGGCGTCGTTGTTGGAGGTGAAAGGCGCGGCCAGTAAACTCAGGTGAGCCATTGCGGTTCGCTCCAATACAGCGACCGTGAGGGTCAGGGCCGACCCGGGGTTCCCGCCCTGGGCCGGCCCGTTCAATATGGCCGATCGGGGACGGTTTGTCAAGGGGCAAGGCGACGGATCACGAACGATGCCCCGCTTTCGGGCTGCCGGCCGCGGAACTCGCGGCGTGAACTCGTTCCAGCAACCAACGGATTGTATCGGCGATGGTCTCCACGTGTCGGCCGCATGTCAGCTGGGTATGACGATCGCGGAGTCCGTCGCGCAAACGCGCCACGGCCTGAGCCGAGTGGGCGTCGCTCGGCGAGCGGAGGGATACCTCGATCTTGCGTGGGGGTAGAGAAACCGGGGGCCACATCCCCCAGAGGAATGGTCAGACTTACCTCTAAACGGATTGGTGGCTCGGCAGCAGACGCGGTTGGATGACGGGTCGCTGTTTGGATCCTCATGGCGATTTTCCGTTCCCGTCTTCGCCATAGACTTTATCCTCGTCGAGAGTCCGCGGGGAGGCCTCGGGGAGCAAAGCGAACCTCCGAGCCGGTTTCCGGGTCATAGAGCACCAGCGTTCCCCCGCCGTCGCGGCCTGGGGCAAGCGTGCCCACACAGCGGCCCTCAGAATCGACTACCCGGAACCCGTGGGTGGTGATTCCGCCGGGGCCGGCCATTACCCGGAAGGCGGCCCCGATCGTCTCCATCGCCTCACCCACGTTTGCGGACATCGCCGCCACGTGCTGTTCAAGGGCCTACACCCGGCGTTCAAGGGTGTCGGTGGTCGTCGTCTCCGCAAGGTCGGGCCGCTTCATCGGTCCTCACCCGCCGGCACCATCGCCGGGCCCCCGCGGAGTTTCGAGGCTGCATCGCCCAACGGCTCGGTCCCCTTTTGTAGTTCCTCACGGACGACCTTCATCATGTCGTGCCAGCGCTCCGTCTCAGTGCTCTTCCATCCGCGATTTTCTTCGGGGCGTGGATCCTCCAAGCCGGTCATGGCTCTTTCAAACCACGACCACAAGCCCCACGGGCCGATCATCGCCATTCTTCCGCTCTCGTCGACCAGACGCCCGCCAAGGATGCCCCGCCGCCTTCCTATCCGCGTTAGTGCTCCCCCCTTGACGAGCAATTCAGTGTCCTCCGCGGACATCGTTTCCGCCTCGGGTCCCCATGCCACTACCTGCTTTGTCCCCACCGCCAGACGCCGCTTTGCTTCCTCAGTTTCAAACTGAGGAACTTCTCGGACCATTTGGGCGTGCCGTGCTTCGATTGCCTCCTCGGTGCTCAGGCCCGGCAGCCGATCGCGCAAGTCCACGATCCGCGGTTGCGCTTCAGCAGCCAACGCCAGCAACTCTCGCTGTTTAAGATCCAGCCCGCTCTTGGCCAGCGATTCAACCGTGGTGAAGCCGCGATCATGAAGACGCCCCAGGGCGTCCATCAACGGTGCGCCTTTGCCGACGCCTTGTTTCTTGGCCCAGGCCGTGAATTCCTTCGGAGCCCCTTCCATGAACAGCCCCGGCAGCTCCCCCACAGCCGTCGCCCCGCGAGGGCCAAGTTGTTTCGCCAAGGTCGCTTGAGTTGCTATCCACTCCTCTGCGGCATTCGCCCCCGTGAAGGCCCCCATCGACCTCGCCCCGCGCATGATCGTCTCAGCGCTGACTTTGCGCTCCATCCCGGCCATCGCCACTTCGCGGACGAACTGGCCCTCATCCATGCCCTTCATGCCCGCCAGCGATCCGAGTTCGCCAAGTTCTGCCAGAGGAGCGTTTGTCACCCGTTGCACGGCCAGGATTTCGCGGGCCTCCCGTAGAGCGCCGACCACGTCCCCGCCCCTCGCCGCCTGCAACCCGCCGACCAAGCTCGGGACGGCGCCGAGGTCTTCGATTCCAAACTCCTTGGCCAGGTCGCGGACGGCTTTCAATGGCCGAGCGATCGCGCCCTCACCCTTTCCGGTTTGTAGGGCCGCGAAGTTCTTGGATGCCTCGACGGACTCTCGCGTCACTTGCGTCGTTTCGCGCAGGACGCTTTTCCACGCTTCGTGGGACGCCATCGCAATGTCGAGCGCCTTGCCCACGGACAAGTATCCCGCGGCCAACCCCGCCACTTCCCCGATGACCCCCGACCCGATGTGCAAGCCGCTTTTGGCTTCCTCCCCCGCGGCTTTGATGCCGCGCAGCGAACCCTTGAGTCCGTCGATCTCCTTTTGCTGCCGGGCGAACATCCGCGCCGCGTCCGCGTCGTTCCCCGTGAAGGTTATGGCAATGGTCGGATCAGGCATGGTTCACCTCGAATGGTCCCGGATGTTCACCGTCGGCGCCCCCAGCAAAGGACGATACTTCTTCATCCTCGGCGAACGAGGGCGCGGCTTCGTCGAAGAATCGGTCAATCGCGGCGTCATAGCCGTCCAGAGCCAGGTTGTAGATTTCCAACGCCCGAGCGTCGCAGTCCTGTTTGAGCAGCATCGCCCCTTGGCGCAATTGCTCCCCGGCCCGTTGCAGGACCTCTAGCACCGCGCTGACCGGGACCATGACCCCTTCCAGGCCCAGCCGCTGGACGCGCACGGTCAGCGTGCGTTCCTTCCGGTAAGCGACCAGCCAGGGTGTTTCCGCCCCCATCAACAGCGGGTCGATTTCGCTCTCCCGCTTTCTGAAGTGCCATTCATATTCGGCGAGGAAACGGAAGAGCCAGTGACAGACTTCCGGCACGCTCCACGTCGGCCCCTTGGCCGGCAGCCCATAGCGCAGGGCCGCGTTGTCGATCTGCCGGTAGTCCACCTCGCCCCATTGGCAGAGATACTTCTTGGGAACCGCCGCTGCGAATGCGAGTCCGGTCCTCAGTTTCTCAGATTTCAGATATCGTTCGGCGGCGCGGGTATCGGTCTGGGTCGATGAGGCCCCGGAATTCCTGTTCTGCAAGACGCGGATGTAGGCAAGGCGATCGGCGTCGGAGGCGATGCGTTCGACAACCGAGCCGCGCTCGACCTGCCGATCCTCCACCTGTTTCTTGTTCATCACCACATCCGCCCTCGTTCGCCGTCAACGCCGGCGTTCAGTCGCAGTGCCGTCGCGTGGCACTTTCCGCCTTGCCCGAAACCCGAACATTCGCGCTAACTGAATCCAAAAAAACACACCTGGAACGCGTAAATCCAGCCCAATCACCTCCGCGAAGCGGTGCCGGGTGTACCCTGGGAAGGACCCAGCCCATTTTCGGCGCATTTCACACCCTAACGGAGAACGAACCTCAGAGCTACCCGTCATGACATTCGCCCCCCACATTCTCGCCACTTCCGAAACCGCCGCGCCCACTCTTCCTGCCAGGCGATCGAAGCCAACAACCGCACCCCCGCAGGTGCCGCCCAGACTGGAAACGGGGGTGCGCTTCGCGGCGGGCCTGAGCGGCGCGACGCGGGGGCGGCGAAAGGAGTACGCCGCCCCCGCAGGCGGAACGCGATGACAGTTGATGGACGATTCGTTTCGCAAGGTCGAACGCTCGGGCACGGCGATCATCTAGTGGCACACGACAGGCGAACCATTTCCGCTTCCCAGCCGGCGGGGTCGAGGATCAAATCGACACGGGACATTACCTGCTGAAGGTACCCACTGACTAAGGCCGCTTGCATCTCGGACACACTCATATTGAGGAAGAAATCCCGGGCCACCGCCCAGAATTGATCGCCGAGGTGGGTGGTGAAGTTCGCGGCGCGATCCCGGAACAGCTCCACAATCGCCGGTAGGCTCTCACGGGCGAGTCTCTCGCATTCGGCGAACGCATCCGCGGTGAACCGCTGCGCGTTGTCGCGTTGCAGGCTTGCCTCAGCAATCCTCGAGTCGCAGTGGTCCAGTTGCTTCCTGACCCGTGCCACATCGGCGGCACTCGCGTCGGGGCCTAAGCTGGTCTTGAGCTCCACGATTTGCTCGCGTGCGGAATGGATCGTCAGCTCTGATTCCGCGATCCGCTCGCGGAGGCTTCGCAGGCTGGCGAATGGTGGAAGGGCCGCGATCTTGCCGATCTCCCGGTCGATGTCGGCCTGAAACCCGGCTGCAACGATCTTCGCCGCGGCCGCTTCGAGGTCTTCCTCAGCATCGAGGTTCAACTGAATATTCTTCCCCCGAACGGCCCACCAACCGCCCGTATAGCCGCTCTTCGCTATCTCAGGTTCAACCGGCCTTGCCACCGCCTCGCCACTTCTCGTTAGGGTTTTGGTTGCCATCTCGTCTCCTATCGTCTGCAAAACTTTTCGTCGTCCCCGCGTCGCCGTCGTCATCCCGTGCCCGGCTGTGGCCCGGGTCCGAAGATAAGTGGGTACGTTTTCTCGCACCTCTGCCTCGCCGCTTTGTCCGTCAATCCCTGCCCCAGCAGCGGGGCCATGCACTTTTTCTGCAGCGTCTCCAACCCGGCCCGGTAGTTGCCGCCGGCGGCTTTCACCGCTTAGTCGATCATGCTTCGTTCGTCCATTCTCAAGCCCTTTCTGCATGGCGGTGTTTCAGCGTCGCCACCATACGCGCCCGCCAAATCCCGGCTTCGGTTTCACGCGGGCCCGGATTAACCGCATTCCACTCATTCTACGAGCTGCTGTTGGTCGCTCTCAAAGGTCACCATTCCCATGCTCAGTTCGGCATGACTGACCAGGTTCTGAATCCAGAGATCGACCAATTCGTCCGGCCTGTGGAGGGACGGTATAGACTGACAGTAAACGGCTCACCATCGAGCCAACCGTCGATTCCAGCACGCGGGATCGGCCATACACGGGTGGTCTTCATCACCAAACCCCGTCCCAGTTCCTTCGTTTATCCCAATCCATGTCTACGCCGCCAGTCCGCTGCCGTCAGCCGTTCTCGACGTGCGGCCTCACTGGCACGATTCGCCGCTTCGCGTTTCGTCCAGGCGTCCTTGCTTTGTGCGACCGTCATGCAGTTTGAGCGGCACTCCGCAATGAATTCAAACGAGACCGCGGCGGGCAATACCGACCGAAGTTCGCCGAGGGATGCCGGTTGCGACGCTTGGCGCCTCGCAAACTCCCCCGCCGCGTGCTCAGGACTCCAGTTTTCCCTCCGCGCTTCCATGAGGAAACCCGTGTCCGCAGAGGGAACGGCCGCGCGCAGCTCGCTTAGGGTCGGTTGCGGGCCCATCCGCGACGGCGCGGCCAGTTCGGTCAAGACCGATTCCATCGAACCCACCGCGTCGATCAACCCCAGCTTGTTCGCTCTGCCGGCGGTGTACATGCGTCCGTCGAAAACCGCCGTCACGCGATCCATCGCAAGGCGACGCCCGTCTGCCACGCGGCGCATGAATAGATCGCCCGCCGCCTGCACGATGCGCGTCAGCTCTTCGATGTCCGCCTCGGTCACCGGCTTCCCGGCGACTCCCATCCCCTTGAGGTCCGCAGTCCCGACGACGTGCACTGTCACGCCCGCCTTGGTGAACTCAATCGACCGATCCGCCAGGATGCTGAGAACGCCGAGCGATCCGACCAACGCACTCTCCGTTGCCACGATCCGGCCCGCCTGACTGGCGACGTAGTACGCGGCGCTCGCCCCCATATCCTCGATGAATGCGACGACGGGCTTTCGTTTCGATGCTTCCCGAACGGCGAGGGCCAAGTCATCCGTTCCTGCAACCTCACCGCCGCCGCTGTGGATCCGCAGGACGATACCGGCAACGGTGTTGTCGGAGGCCGCGGAATTGATCTCCTTGCGCAGCTCGAATGTGCTGACTCCGCCAAGAACCCAAGTCCAGAAGCCGGCGTACTTCAGCATCGGTCCGCGGATATCGACGATGCGAATGCCGCCGTTCATGATCTGCGGCGTCCCTACGGCGGTCGGTTGCGGCCTCTCTGCGGCCACATCGACGCGAGCGACTTGAGCGAGCAGCTGTTCAACACAGCGGGGCGTGGCGAACCAAGCCTCACTGAGAATCGGTCCCGGTGCCGGTGGAACGGAATCGACTGCGGCCCGATGCTCTGCAACTGTTTGTGTCATACCGCGGCACTCCGCACGATGCGATCAATGATGACTTCGATGTTGGGGAGGATCCCGTCGATCAGCTTCGCGCTCTCGGCGCCCTCTGAGGTGAGGAGCCCGCCGGCGAGAATAGCGTCCACCGCCTGTCGATCCGCCGTTGGTCGCAGTTGTAGGAATCGCTCCCTCATATTGGCCGTCAGAGCGTCGGCCAGCTCCCGCAGATGGGGCTCACCTTGGCTGTCCATACCGACCGGCCTGACTCGACAAGTCCCCATTCGAGCCAGCGGGGCCGCGTAGACCTTGTGACAGGCGACCGCGATCGCAAACGCACTCCCGCACCCCTCGCGTCCGATGAATCCCAGGATTTTCTTGGGGGATACGCGAATGACCTCGGTGACCATGTCCAAGCACGCGCCCACGTAACCGCCGGGCGACGCGATGTCGATGACAACCACTGGCACCTCTGCATCGTTCACCGCCTCGAGCAAGACCTCCAGGAAGGTCCGTAGAGCGGTGGTTTCGTAGTCGTCGTCGAAGGGAGATTCGTACTTCGTAATCAGGCCGTGCAGTTCGATGACCACGACGTTGCCCTGCGCCACCGACGCCGACCCCGCAGTCGCCTTTTTCTTCGGCGCAACGTTGCCGAGCGAGCGACCGGACACGACCACATCGGGAGACCAGGGTTTCATCGTGTGCATTGTCTCACTCCGCATTCATAGTCCGCAAGCGGCGAGCCGCGTTTTCTTCATCGGCGTGCGACACCCATCCGCGCCGTTTGGGCCAGTTCCGAAGCCTCTCCGCGAATAGTGCGGGCCCATCTCCATTCGGGACCCGTAGAACGCTCTCTGCACAGGCAACGAAATCGAGCCGGTCAGCATGGCAGTCGGTGACGGTCCCACGCTCAGCGTACTTTGCGAAGAGCGCGAGCAACTTCCCCGTGTCGGCCAGTGCGTCGCTCAGGATGGTAATATCGTCGGAAAATCGACGCCCAACAGTCTCTTTAGAGACACCAAGTGGGTTGTTACCAATAGGTTGTTGCGCGTCGGAATTTCGACGGTGGTCCGAACGGAAATCCGACGGTGTTATCCCCCCGTTCACAGGTAATACAGTCGGTTTTCCGACGCTGTTACTGCTATCAGCGTCGGAATTCCGCCGCTGTTGTGGAAGGATGACCCGCCAGACTGATGCAATGCCGGGGTCGCCACGCTTTCGCCCACGACGCCCGCGCTGCTCTTCGACGATCAAACCGAGGCCGCGAAGCTCTCGCAAAACCGCCCGCGTTGCCGAGTCGCCCAGGCCGATCGCCTGCGCCAAATGTTGAACCCCGGGCCACGCGAACCCGTCACGGTTGCGAAACTTCACCGCCAGTACGAGGTAGGCGATCGTTGCGGAGTTGCTGAGCTTCGCTACGGTCCCGCCGTCGATCATTTGACGGAGCGCGGCGAGCACGTTGGGAGATTCGCTCATCGAATTTCCCCCGCCGCAACCCACACGACCGCCAGACATCCGCTCGGGGTTCGTCGTCGTCGGCCGCTGTCCAAAACCGCACCGTCGTCGCGCAGGCGGAGTCGACGACTACGAACCGTGTCCGCGAGTAGGTCCAATTCCGCCGCGAGTTCATGGTCGGTACGACCATATCGCCCTGCAGCGAGGATCGCACTCAGGACGCGGTGTGCGACCGTTGACCTGTAGGGGGCGATCCGTTTCGCCGCCATCCTTGAGGTTTCAGATTCGGTGATTGACGGAGCGTCGTCCGACCGACGCCGTGTCCACGTCGGGATTCCAAAAAGAGTTTGTTGGCGGGGGATATCCCGACCGTGGCGGGGTGCGGCGGTTGGTAGCGTGAATAAATCGAGCATTGTACCGCCAGCTCGCCCGGGCGCTGCCGTCGCCCGGAGGGTTTAGAGATTCAAACGCCGGCCGCAACGAGGCGGGCGTGCGAGCGTGCGACGGATCGCGCATGGCGTGCTTTCGATCGTCGCTTCGGTTTCACCAACGGCCGTCTCGACGCGCCGCCAGTGGGATCCGCCGGCAACGCCGCCAGCGCCTTACCGAATCGTTCCACCGCCTCCATTGACGTTACAAAGCGCCCGCCGATGCGCAGACAGTCGAGGCGTACGCCACGCAAACCTTTCCGGGCCCATCGCCAAACCGATGTGGAGTGAAAACGCTTTCCGTTCACTGGTGGAAGTAACTCGGCCGCCCGGCCGAACGTGATGATTTTTTCGTCTTGCAGCATTCGCTACCCTCGCAACCGCTACAACTATCGGCACGCGGAGGGCGAGTTAAAGGGACGAGGCGCGGGACGTGCGCGGGACGTGCGCGGGACGTGCGCGGGACGTGTGCGGGACGTGTGCGGAACGGTGATCGAGTTACTTAAGCCGAGGCCCGATAGTCCAACTGATGCCCTCGTTTCCGTCCGCCGTGAAGATGACCCGCCTATACACTTGACGCTCGTTGAGGGCGCGGACCGTCTCACGTAGGGTCGCTGATGCCGACGCCTTGTTTCCCTTCTTTCCCTTGCGAGGGGGCAGGGGATCGTCTATTTGCGACGGCCACTTGTCTTCTTCAAATCCGAGGAGGACGCATTCCTGATTGCTGGACTTTCGGCGGAGTTTCTTAACCAATTCCGACCCGACCCACAGCTCGCGTTGCACCGAATCGTAGTGCGGTGTCGCTGGAACATCGGGCTCGGCGTTCAGCAGGACGGTTATCCCGTGAACCCCAGCGAGACGGAGATTCAAGGCCGAGGTGATAGGGTGAGTCCAGTCGGCGGCGTGAAGCTCCGTGGTGTGACGCGCGATGAAAAGCGGAAAACCCGGGGAGGCGAGTCCGAACTTAAGAAGCGTGAACAGCCACGTAGTCGAGGTGACGATCGTTGTTTGCCCTGGCCAGGTGACGCCGGGCGGCGGGTTCGACAAAAGGGGGATCATCGACTCCGAGATGTCCCGCCATTCCCGGTACCCGTCGCGATCCCGGTAGAAATACAGCTTGCCCTCGCGCAAGTAACACATACTGATCGGGTGGGGTTGGGAGAGCATCGAATTTTGCAAACGGAATGACGACCCGAAAGGGAACAAGTATTTAAGAACCCGCATCGGAGGGCCGGGCCAGTGGATGCGTTCAGACCTAGAATCCTCGACGAAGACCACAAAGAAATCCTCGGATCGTTCGCTCAGTGCGATGTACTGGCGTTGCACGTTGCATAGGAATTCGCGCCATTTCGGGACCGTTTGGGTGATTGCGTCCGGCATGTTCTACCCTTTCAATCGGGCGAGCCGAAAGCGACGACTGGCAAGGGTAGCAGCCAGCCGTCGCCCTCGACCCTTCACGCGGTAGCGAACCGCGCGCCCGTTCCTCGAAAACCTATCCGATCTTGGCGATGACTTCCAAAGCCTTCGCATGGTCCCGCTCCGCATACAACCGCGTGATCTTCGGTGAGGCGTGCCCCAGGATGATCGCGGCCACGTCCAGGCCGAACTCCCGTTCCAGCATGGTCGCGGCGTTGTGGCGGAGACGATGCGGACTCCACGCCGGCACCTTCGCGGCCTTGCACGCGGTACGGATGCAGCGTCCGTAAGTATCTGTCCCATAAGCATTTCGGGGTTTTCGTTGCGGACGGCGACGCCGGTTCGTCCCCACCGAGTTACCGCAGGACAGCGGGGTCTTGCGGGCTGCCGTCAGTGCCTCCCGCCGCTCAGCGACGGCCTCCGCCGGCGAGAACAAGGGGGCGTCAACGGACCGCCCGGCGAGAAATGGACGGATGATGCCCTGAGCCTGCGGACCGATGTATACTCCGCGCGGCCTGAAATGAGGTTATTGCCTGTTGGCCGATTTGGGTTCTAATCTACCTTCCCGCCAGGATCGGCGTGGTTGAAGGAGAAGCCAAGGATGGCCCAGCGTAGCCCATTGATCG
>Ga0315274_10017414_pt1 | contig 10136 bp, 11 predicted proteins | sample YL17G02_20_MG_FD_203700 | JGI IMG/M metagenome (GOLD analysis project Ga0315274, IMG submission 203700) | Sediment microbial communities from Yellowstone Lake, YNP, Wyoming, USA - YL17G02_20 | ecosystem: Environmental > Aquatic > Freshwater > Lake > Sediment | place: USA: Wyoming | collected... | reverse complement strand
CGAACTGGTGGACCGGGTCTATCGCGCCTGCGGCCTTCCGCCCTGGCTTGACCCGCAAGGCGAGACCTTCCAACCGAATTGGTTGACATTTGTATAGACATCTATAGTAGAATTCAGCGCTCCCCGCAGAAGAGGCATACGCGTCTCGTCTAACTCCCACAGGACGACAGGAAAACGCGACGATCGGGGAGGACGGGGCCATGGATCTCCAACTGAAAGGAAAAGTCGCGCTGGTAACCGGGGCAGCGCGTGGCATCGGGCGGGGGATTGCGCTCACCCTGGCCCAGGAGGGCGCGCACGTCGCCGTCAACTATGTGAACCGGGCTGACGCCGCCGAAGAGGTGGTCCGGATCATCCGGGAGGGCGGCGGCGAGGCGTCTCCTCTTCAGGCTGATGTCGGTCGCTACGAACAGGTTGAGCACCTGGTGGCTCGCACGCTGGAGCGCTTTGGCCGGATTGACATCCTGGTCAACAACGCCGGCATCGTGAGCCGGAAGCCCATCCTGGAAGTGCCCCTGGAGGAATGGGACCGGGTGGTCCACACGAACCTCTACGGTTGCTTTTATTGTTCCCGCTTGGTGGGCCAGCACATGGTGGCCCGGGGTGGTGGCGGCAAGATCATCAGCATCTCCTCGATACATGGCCGCGTGGCCAAGGCGGCCCTGGGCCCCTACTGCGCCACCAAGGCGGCCATTGACATGTTCAGCAAGCAGCTCGCGGTCGAGCTGGCCCCACACCGGATCAACGTGAACGTGGTCGCCTCCGGGACCATTACCACGGACATCAACATCCCACTGTACAGGAGCACCCGGCCCGAGGACATCGCGCTGCGCCAGGCCGTGCTGAAGCGCGTCCCCTGGGGAGTCATCGGCGATCCCGAGGACATCGGGCGGGCCGTGGCGTTCCTGGCCTCGGACGCCGCTCGCTACATCACGGGCGCCGTCCTGTACGTGGACGGCGGGTACGTGGCCGATGGCACCCCCCGGGCGTAAACGGACGCCCGGGGGAATGAAAAATCGAAAACCGACAATGGAAAACCGGTCAGTCGTACAGAGCCGAGAGCCAGCCGTGCGCAGCAGCGCTCTGGTGCTTCTGAATTTCGCATTGTCGGTTGTCAGTTTTCCATTTTGCATTGAGCGAGGCCTATGGTGAGCGTGTGGACCATCACGATGTTGGATACGGGGACGCAGACCCAGGACAAGGGGGTGATGACCTACCTGACCGATATGGGTCAGCAGATCCAGATCCCCGTCACCGTGGCGTTGATCGAGGGTCCCGAGAAGATCCTGGTGGACACCAGCTTCCTTTCGGTGGAGCGGACCTGGCAGATCCGGCGTCGGAAGATCACCCGCGCCCCATCACAGGAGCTGCTGGCGGCCCTCGCCGCCGCTGGAGCCCATCCAGACGAGATCACCACCGTCATTCTCACCCACCTGCACTACGATCACGCAGGCAACAACCGGTTGTTCCCGAAGGCCCGCTTTTTCGTTCAGCGGGAAGAGCTGCGCTACGCCCTGGCTCCCACCACCTTCGACGCCACGGCCTATTTCGCCCCCAGCCTGGGAATCACCCCAGACTACCTGGGGACCAAGTTCGAGCTGCTGGACGGCGATGCCGAGATCGCCGACGGGGTTCGTGTGATCACCACGCCGGGCCACACCCCTGGCCACCAGTCGGTCATCGTAAGCACCGCGGGTGGGCGGTACTGCGTCGCCGGGGATGCGGTCATGTGGTACGAGAACATGGAGAAGCGCATCCCCCCGGGCATCCACACGTCGATGATCGACTGCATGGGGTCCCTCGAGCGGATCGCCCGGGAGGCGGACCACGTGCTTCCCGGCCATGAACCCAAGGTCTTCGCGCGTCAGCCCGCCCGGTTCCCGTGAGGATCCCGGTGGGCCTTGAGGAGGTGAGGCGACGGGGAGGGTAGTTGTCAGTTGCGCTGAGAGTCTGGCACGATCGTGGACACGTTGTTGAGGAGGGAATGCATCATGCGAAGCGTTTTGCGGTGGGCAGGTGTGGCCGTCATAATCCTGGGCCTGGTCGGCGCTCTGTCGCTTCCCGTCGGCCCTGCCGAGGCGGCGGCCAAAACCATCATCAAAATCGGCACGGCGGTGGCACCGGACCATCCGGAGAACATCGGGGCCCGGAAGATCAAGGAGTTGGTGGAGAAGCGGGCCGGCGATCGCGTGGAGGTCCAGGTTTTCACCGACAACCAAATCGGCGACCAGCGAACCATGGTGGAGAACCTGCGCAACGGCACCCAGGAGATCACCTGGGTCACCGTAGGCTTCTTCGGATCCTACGAGCCGATTCTGAACGTCATCGAGAGCGGCTACCTGTTCCGGGATAGCTGGCATTCCTACAAGGTGTTCGACGGGCCGATGGGTGACGAGATCCGCGCCCTGGTGGAGAAGCATGGGGTGAAGCTCTTGGGCTATTACGAGGCGGGGCTCCGCCACGTCACCAACAACGTGCGGCCGATCAACAATCCGGCGGACCTGAAAGGGCTGAAGATCCGGACTCCCCAGGCCAAGTACCACCTGAACACCCTGAAGTACATGGGGGCGAACCCGGTGGCCATGTCCTTCGGCGAACTGTACACTGCCATGCAGCAGAAGGTGGTGGACGGCCAGGAGAACCCGCTCTCCAACATCTACAAGGCGAAGTTCTACGAGGTGAACAAATACCTGTCCCTCACCGGCCACCTGCACCTGACCCACATGGTGATGTACAGCGCCAAGCTCTGGGACAAGCTCCCCGCCGACCTGCAAAAGATCGTGCGCGAGGCGGTGATTGAGTCCCAGGAGACCGAGCGCAAGGCAGTCCGGGACGACGACGAGACCCTGCTGAAGGAGATCAAGGCCAAGGGGATGCAGGTCAACGAGGCGGACCGGGAGGCCTTCCGGAAGTCGGTGCTGCCCCTCCGGGACGAGGCAGTGAAGGAGTTCGGCCCCAAAGCCAAGGAGTGGATCGACCAGATAGAGGCCACGAAGTAGCGTTGGCTGCGGTGGGGGCGCGAGAATTGGATTCCTGCGCCCCCGCGAACGCACTGGCCGAAGGAGCGAGCCACAATGGGGAATGTCCTTAGGCTAGCCGAGCGGGTTGTTGATAAGGTCGTCCGCTGGATCGTCATCGTGCTGATGCTGGTCATGACGGTGACGGTCTCCATGCAGATTCTCTTTCGCTATGTCTTCAATATTCCTCTTGGCTGGTCGGAGGAGATGGCCCGCTTCTCCTTCGCCTGGGTCTCGTTCTTCGGGGCCAGCGCCCTCATGCGCGTGCGGGAACACATCAACGTCACCGTCTTCCTGGGTCGTTTCCCGCCGCGAGCCCAGGCGGTCGCCGTATTCCTTGCGAACATCTGCGGACTCGTCTGTGTCTACTTTTTCCTGGTCGGCGGAATCGCCCTGACCAGCAATGAGTGGCGCCAGTTGGCCCCGGCCATGGAGATCCCCATGGGCTGGGTCTACCTGGCGATCCCGATCTCGTCTGCGCTTATGGCGATCTGGATCGTGATCCAGACCATCGAGTCGGCCATGAAGCTGCGCGGGGAACGGCAGCCATGATCCTGATCATCTTCTTCGGCGTTTTCTTCATCACATTGATCCTCAGCGCGCCCATCTTCTTCAGCCTGGCTTTGAGCGCCCTGGCCCTCCTGTGGAACAAGGGGATGTTGGTCCCGCAGCTCGTGGTTCAGCGCATGTTCGCCGGCATTGACTCGTTCCCCATGATGGCCATCCCCTTCTTCATGCTGGCGGGGGCCTTGATGGACACGGGCGGGATCTCCGCGCGCCTGGTTCGGTTTTCGAATTACCTGGTGGGGTGGATCCAGGGGGGCTTGGCCCATGTGGCGATCATGGCCTCCATGTTCTTCGCCGGCATCACGGGCTCGGCCGTCGCGGATGCCACCGCCATCGGCTCGACACTGATCCCCCTGATGAACAAGCGGGGATTCCCCACGCTGTTCTCCGCCAGCGTGGTGGCCGCGGCCGGCGTGGTCGGGCCGATCATCCCGCCCAGCATCCCCATGGTCATCTACGGGGTCATGGCCGGCGTCTCCATCGGTGCCCTGTTCATGGGAGGGATCATTCCCGGGATTCTCGTCGGGCTTGGCCTGATGATGGTGGCCTACGTAAAGGCCAAGCGCCACGGGTACCCGCGTGAGACCGTGCGGCCCACCGTGCGGGAGTTCATCCAGGCCACGGTCAGCGCCTTCGGGGCCATCCTGATGCCGCTGATCATCCTCGGGGGGATCTTCGGCGGGGTCTTTACGGCCACCGAGGCCGCCGCGGTGGCGACCGCGTACGCCTTCCTGATGGGCAAGTTCGTGTATAGGGAACTCGAGTGGCGCCATCTGCCGGAGATCGTCTACAAGGCCGGACTGAGTACGGCCATGATCCTGATCATCGTGGGCGTGGCCAACCTGGTCGGCTACATCATGGCCGTGGAGCGAATCCCCTTGATGGTGGCGGAATTGTTCCTGAGCATCACCACCAACAAGTGGGTCATGCTCCTGCTGATCAACATCCTGCTCCTGATCGTCGGGTGCTTCATTGACGGCGCCTCGGCGCTCATCATCTTCACCCCGGTTCTGCTTCCGCTCATCCACAAGCTGGGGATTGACCCGATCTTCTTCGGCGTCCTGATCACGGTCAACCTCATGATCGGCACGATCACCCCGCCCGTAGGGCTCTGCCTCTACGTGGCCTGCGGGATCGCCGACGTCCGGCTGGAGCAGATCAGCCGGGCGATCATCCCGTTCTTGCTGATAGAAATCGCGGTACTGTTCCTCATAACCTATGTGCCGGGCTTGATCATGTTCCTCCCGAACATGTTTGGGCCCAAATGACCAGCGCGAAGACGTTCGGCAGTCCGAGAGTTCGACTGTCTCCGCCCCGGACCGCGGAGCGGAGCGGGGTCGGCAGTTCCCGGACAGCCGAACGTCCGAACCGCCGAACCGCCGAACGCTCTTGGACAAACATATGGAACGCATCGTCTCAGTGAGCAGCGTGGCCTTTGATGGGTATTCGCTGGAAACCGCCCTGGATGAGCTGGCGGGACTGGGCGTCCGGTACGTCGAACCGTCCAGCGTGGACAAGGTGTTCCAGCACCTGGTGGAGGAGGACTTCTGCGACACGCGCGCCGCCTGGCTGAAGGAGCAGATGGCCAGCCGCGGCCTCGCTTGCGTCTCCCTCTCCGCCCACATGGATTTGAGCCGGCCGGATTCCGTGGACCGATTCCGCCGCCGTCTGGAGTTTGCCCATGCCATCGGGGCGCGGATCGTGAATACCATCGCCGGACCGGTATCGGGTCTGGAGGGGTTCCGGGCCAACATCCCGGCCATCGGAAAGCGGGCGGCCGAGCTGGGCCTTACCCTGGCGCTGGAGAATCACGGGGACTTGGTGGATCGCGGACGCCAGATCGTGGAGTTTATTGAGCATATCGGAATCCCTGCCGTCCGAGTGAATTATGACACCGGGAATGCCTGGTACTACGCGAAGGGGGAACTCGACCCGGCAACGGAACTGGCCGAGGTTTCGTCGGTCGTCGCCCACGTTCACCTGAAGGATCCTCGGGTGGAGGACGAGCTGATGCGCTGGGTGGCCCTGGGCGAAGGGGTCCTGGATCTTCCGGCGATCGGCCGCATCTTGCGAGAGCAGCCCTCCACAATCCCGGTCAGCATCGAGCTGTCACTCCGCCAGCGCTCCAAGGATTTCGAGCCGCGCTGGCGGACGCCGGACTTCCCCTCGCCGCCCGAGATCCGGGGGATCATTGCGCGGTCGCTCCAGGCCGTCGAGCGTGTCTTAGCCGAGGGCGACCGCTCGCATAGCTTTTGGCATTGACATCTAGATGTCTATACAATACGATTCCCCCGTTTCCGGCGGAGGCAGCATGGGCGCTGAGGACAGCTTCATCCCCGTCTACTACCGCCTGGAGAAGTTCCTGCGCGATCAGATCCGCACCGGCGCCTTGAAACCCGGCGATGCGGTCCCGCCGGAGTCCCAGCTCGCCCGGCAGTTCTCCGTCAGCCGCATGACCGTCCGGCAAGCCCTCTCCCGCCTGGTATTCGAGGGCCTTATCGTGCGACACCGGGGACGCGGGAGCTTCGTGGCCGAACCCCGCCTGGAGCACACCAAGATGTTCTGGAGCTTCGAGGAGGAGATGCAGGCCCGCGGTTCCCGGACCGCGCACAAGCTCCTGGACATGCGGTCCGTGAAGGCCGAGGGCAAGGTGGCGGACAACCTCGCCCTCTCCGAGGGCACCCTGGTCACGCGACTGGAGCGGCAGCGCTTCGTAGACGAGCAACTCATCGGCTACGAGATTCGCTATCTGCCGAGGCATATCGGCGAGGCCCTCACGCAGGACGAGATCCACAATCAGCCGCTAGTTCCGGCGGTGAAGCGCATCCTGGGCAGAGGCCCCACGCGCATCAGCCTGCGGCTGACCTCCTCGGTCGTTCGCCGCGACGAAGCCAAGATCTTGGAGACGAAAGTCGGCGCGCCCGTCTTAATCCGCGAGCACACCTGGTACGTGGAACCCAACGGGCCGGTCCAGTACGGCAAGTCTATTTTTCGTGGGGATCGATACCAGATGGTTGTCGAGTTCACCTCGGTCCCGCCCGCGCAAACCCCTGGACCTTGAGGAGTCACGCGTGTCCTTCCGGCTCGGCCCTCATCAGTGTCTGCCGGCGCCCCGTCTCGGGGGATTTGCTCGTCGGGTCCTCGAGACGGTTGGTGTGCCCGAGGAAGAGGCGGCGCTCTTCGCCGACATTCTGGTGGAGGCGGACTGCCGCGGGGAGGTGTCCCGATCTGAGGAGGGTGTGCGGAGAGAATCAGAGGCGCTGGGCCGGCGCCTCGGCGTTCCCTGGTAATCAAGGCCCGGCAAGCGGGCAACCCGGCAACCTGGCGATCAGGCAGCCTTGCAGTGCCGGGGACCAAGTTGCCGAGTCGCCCGATTGCCTGATTGCCAAGCCGCCGGATTGGCGATTTGCTCGATGCGCTGACTCGCGACGGCCTCGGATATTAGGCGTGGCCCAGGCCGGACAGTCGCTGGCGAGGGGCCGGCGGCCGCAGGATGGGCCCTCGAACCAAGGAGGTGTGGTCATGAACGCGCAACGCATGGGTGTACTGGGACTGGTGTTCGTGATTGCAGCGGCCGGGCTGCTGGTCGGTCCGATCGGCGGATCCGTCGCAGAGGCCCAGGTCCTCCGGATGAAGTTCGGGCACTTCATGGAGGAGGCTCATCCGGGTCACCAGGCGGCCAAGAAGTTCGCCGCCGCGGTGGAGGAGCGGACCACGGGGCAGATCAAGATCGACATCTTCCCGGCGAACGCGCTGGGGTCGCCACCGGAAGTCGCAGAGCAGGTGCGTTTGGGCGTCACCGACATGAGCAGTCCGACGTCCGGCCAGCTCGACAAGTGGGTCAAGGCCTTCGGCGCGGTGATGCTCCCGTTCGCATACGACGACTACGACCACGCCCACCGAGTGATGGATGGACCGTCGTTCCAGTGGTTCGGCCAGATGGCCGAGAAGGAAGGGTTCATTCTGCTCTCGACCTGGGAGTACGGCTTCCGGCAGATCACGAACAACAAGCGGCCGATCAATACCCCGGCGGACGTCAAGGGGCTAAAGCTGCGCGTGCCCCCGGAGGTCCAGATCCAGTCGGCCTTCGAGGCCATGGGCGCGGTGACCGCCGTCGTCGCCTTCCCCGAGGTGTACATGGCCCTCGCCCAGGGGGTGGTGGACGGCCAGGACAATCCCATCCCGGTCATCTTCTTCAACAAGTTCTACGAGGTCCAGAAGCACCTGGCCATCACCCGGCACATCTACAATAGCAGCATCCACACCATCAGCGCCAAGACCTGGGCCAAGCTCACCCCCGAGCAAAAGGCCATCTTCCAGGAGGAGAGCCGCAAGGCCGGGGACTTCATGCGGCAGCAGATCGTCTCCCAGGAAGAAGACCTGATCAGCAAGATGGAGAAGGCGGGTGTGCAGGTAACCCGGCCCAATCCGGCGCCGTTCCGCGCGGCCATGGGCCCGGCCTATGAGCGAATCGGGAAGTACGCCGGCGAGGAGAATGTGAAGAAGTTCCGGGAGTTCATCGAGGCCGCGCGAAAGAAGTAGGGGGCGAGGCAGAGGGGGCAGAGGAGAGGAGCGCCCATGGTCACGGCAGCCGTCTTCGGGGTGCTGGTGGTGCTCATGCTGCTCGGCCTGCCCATCGCGGTGAGCATGGGCCTCACGGCCATCCTGAGCTTCCTGGCCCTGGGGAACTCTGCCCTCCTCAGCATGGTGCCGCAGCGGATGTATGCCGGCACCACCAGCTTTACCCTTCTCGCCATCCCCTTCTTTATCCTGGCCGGCAACCTCATGAACACCGGAGGGATGACGCAGCGACTCGTCCGCTTCGCCCAGTGCCTGATCGGGCACATCCGCGGCGGGCTGGGCCATGTGACCGTCGTGACCAACATGATCATGGCGGGGATGTCCGGCTCGGCCGTGGCGGACGCGACCGGCACGGGCTCCGTCCTGATCCCCGCCATGGAGCGGGCCGGGTATCCGCGGAAATTCTCCGCGGCCCTGGTCGGCGCGGCCTCCACCATCGGCCCCGTGATCCCGCCCAGCATCCCGTTCGTGATCTTCGGCAGCATGACCGGCACCTCAGTGGGCCGCCTCTTCCTCGGGGGATTCCTCCCCGGCGTCCTCATGGGGATCTTCCTCATGGTCACCGTGGCCATCATCGCCAAGCGGCGAGGATATCCCCGCGAGCAGCGGGCCACGCTCCGGGAGCTTTTCGTCAGCAGCGTGCAGGCCGCGCCGGCGTGGGGCGCGCCCATGATCATCATCGGCGGGATCCTGGCCGGGATATTCACGCCAACGGAGGCCGCGGCTGTCGCCAGCCTCTACGCCCTGATTTTGGGCATGCTGGTGTACCGGGAGATCAGGGTGTCGGACCTCCCCCGGATCCTGTGGGAGACGCTCCGGAACACGGTCCAGGTCATGTTCATCATCTCGGCAGCCAGCGTCTTCGGCTGGCTGCTGATCCAGCAGCGCATCCCCACGACGATCGTGGAAGGACTGATGGCCCTGACTGGAAGGCGCTGGGTCGTCCTCCTGATCGTCAACGCCATCTTGCTGATGCTGGGCTGCTTCATGGAAGGGATCGCCATCATGCTCCTCACGATCCCGGTCTTCATGCCGTTGGTTGCGCGGGTGGGGGTGGATCCGGTCCACTTCGGGGTCATGATGACCTTGAACCTGATGATCGGCCTCCTCACGCCGCCCGTCGGGATGTGCCTCTACGCCGTGTCGAGCATCAGCCAGGTCCCCCTGTGGCCGCTGGCGCGGGAGCTGTGGCCCTACATCGTGGCCCTGACGGTGTGCCTCATCCTGATCACCTACGTTCCGGGCCTCGTCCTCTGGGTCCCGAATCTCATTATGGGGGCGTCGCGATGACCACGTCCGGAGCATCTGCCGGTCGGTGGGCGCAGGCCGAGCGTGGCCTGGGCCTTGCCTTGCGTTGGGGGGCCACCGCCTCGTTCGTCGTCCTCCTGGTGCTGGTGACCGCGGAGATCCTGATCCGCTTCGTCCCGATGTTTTCGCTGGGCTGGGCGGACGAGGTCGTGGAATTGGCCTTTGCCTGGATGGTGTTTCTGGGGACGGCGGCCCTGTGGCGTGGCAGCGAACACATCACCATCGATTTCATCCCGCAAGGCCTGGCCGGCTCTCCCGCCGGCCGCGCGCTGGAGATCCTCGTGAGCCTGCTGGCGCTGGGATTCCTGGCGGTCTTCACCTGGGAAGGCTGGCTGCTCACGCTGCAGGCGGTCGGAAACCGGACCCCGATCCTGGAGCTGCCCAAGCCCGCATGGTATGTCGCGCTCCCGATCTCCGGCGTGGTGATGATCGGGTATACCCTGCACCGCTGCTGGAGGGCCATCCGGTCGGGTCGACCGGGAGGAGAAAGCCGTGGCGTCTCCGGATAGACACAAACGGGCGGAGGGCACATGCGTATCGTTGACCTGACCCGGGAGCTGGCCGACGGGACGCAAAGCCACCCGGCGCACCCGCGCTGCGTGGTGATCGAGTTCGCCAGCCGCGCCATGATCGCTACCAGATGTTCGTGGAGTTCACCTCGAC
>Ga0315274_10017413_pt1 | contig 10136 bp, 6 predicted proteins | sample YL17G02_20_MG_FD_203700 | JGI IMG/M metagenome (GOLD analysis project Ga0315274, IMG submission 203700) | Sediment microbial communities from Yellowstone Lake, YNP, Wyoming, USA - YL17G02_20 | ecosystem: Environmental > Aquatic > Freshwater > Lake > Sediment | place: USA: Wyoming | collected... | reverse complement strand
CCGACTGAGGCTCAAACGGCTTCACCGGGGCAAAGCAAATCACGCTCGACTCTTCTGAGCATCCGGACAGAAATGCTCCCAGCAGCAGAACAGCGATAATCTGTGGTCGTCTCATGTTATTCGATACGTCCGGACTTCTGATTATGCGATTTCTGGATAACTGCCTGAATAACGCTGCAATTATAACCCTGCGATGAATTGCAGGGCAAAATATTGGATTCACAAAATGATTATTTAAGCCAGGTGGGGCCGCAGTTGACATCGACTTTCAGCGGGACATCGAGCTTAATAGCTTCGCTCATTTCCTTGCGTATCCACTCGGCATGTTTCTGGGCTTGGGCGGCGGGCAACTCGAAAACCAGCTCATCGTGAACCTGCAAAATCATACGGACGGGCAGCTTCTCGGCGTCGACCCTGCCCTGAATGGCGATCATGGCAATCTTGATTAGGTCTGCAGCGGAGCCTTGAATAACAGTATTGACTGCAAGACGCTCCGCCTGGGCACGCTTGCCGCTATTCTTGCTGCTTAAATTCGGGATTTTTCGCCGGCGATGCAAGATAGTTTCAGCGTAGCCGGTGCGTCTGGCGTTGGCTATGCAATCATCCATAAACTTGCGGATCGAGCTATAGCGGGCAAAATAATCCTCGATAAACTTCTTCGCCTCTGTTTGGCTTATCCCTATAGAGCGCGACAAGCCGAAAGCCCCCTGCCCGTAAATGATGCCGAAGTTGACCGCCTTGCAGCGGGAGCGCATTTCGCCGGTGACATCTTCGATCGGCACATTATAAATCTGCGAGGCAACGAAGCGGTGAATATCCTGGTCCGCGGCAAAGGCAGCCATCAGCGCCCGGTCTTTTGAAAAATGCGCCAAAAGGCGAAGTTCTATCTGTGAGTAGTCCCCGCTGAGAATGCAGTCACTTTTATCTTTCGGAATGAACGCGGAGCGAACCTTGCTGCCGATTTCTGTGCGTATGGGGATATTCTGCAGATTGGGGTCGCTGGAGCTTAATCGCCCGGTGGCGGTGACAGTCTGATTAAACGAGGCGTGCACTCTACCGGTTCGCGGATTGACCAGCATCCCGAGCTTGTCTGTGTAAGTACTCTTTAGTTTGGTCAACATCCGGTACTGGAGGATCGGCTCAATGATCGGATGCTCGCCGCGAAGCTCTTCCAGGACAGCGGCATCCGTGCTTCGCCCGGCTTTGCCGATCCTTGCAGACTTCAGGCCCAGTCTGTCAAAGAGGATTTCAGAAAGCTGCTTTGGCGAATCAATATTGAATACGCAGCCCGCATGCCCATAGATTTGCTCGGTGACTTGCTTCAATTCCTCAGTCAGCACGCCAGACATCGTTCTAAGCAACCCCGTGTCGAGCCAAACGCCGTTATGTTCCATCGCCGCCAAAACCGAGACTAAGGGCATTTCAAGCTCCACAAACAGTTTTTCAAGCATCGGCTCTTTTTCGAGGCGGCTTTTTAGATAAAGATAAAGCTGATAAGTTATGTCGGCATCTTCAGTAGAATACTCACAGGCGGCGGACGTATCTACCATATCGAATGTAAGCTGGTTTTTGCCTTTGCCGATAAGTGCTGAGATGGGAATAGATTCGTAGTCGAGAAAATCCAGCGCCATCTGGTCCAGCGAGTGACTGCTGCGGCCGGGGTCGAGGCAATAAGAGGCGACCATTGTGTCAAAGTGGCCCCCTTTTATCGGCATCCCGGCATTTTGCAGCACCAGCATATCGTATTTTATATTCTGGCCGATCTTCTTGACGTTTTCGTCTGCAAGTATTGGCGCCAGCTCCCGCCGGACCACCGCTATATCAAGGTGTTTTGTGCCAAGCGGTGCTTTAACGGGCAGATAATAGCCGGTGTGCTCTTTCCAGGAAAAGCTGATGCCGACCAGGTCGGCTCGCATTGCCTGGATAGAGGTCGTCTCGGTGTCGATGGCAAAAAGTTTTTGCTTTTTGAGCTCGGGCAAGAATCCGTCGAATTTTTCCTGTGTATCAACCAGCCGATAATCGTGACCGACCGTTTTAGAGTCGGAACCCCACGTAAAACGCGGGGCTAGATATTCAGCCCGCGGTTTCTCCGCCGCTTTCTCGCCCGCCAGGCCCAGCTGCGTTAGCAGACGATTAAAACCAAGCTCAGTAAAAATCCCGCCCAGCTTCTCTTTGTCGAATTCCTTTATGGCCAAATCGCCATAATCTATTGTAAGCGGGACATTGCAGTCGATGGTCACCAGCTTTTTGCTCAGAGCCAGCGAGTCTTTGTATTTCCGGAGGCTGTCGCCGCGTTTGGTCTTTATTTCGTCGATGTTCTGCAAAAGATTCTCGATTGTGCCGTATTGTCGGATCCAACCCATCGCGGTCTTTGGCCCGACATCCGGTATGCCGGGGACATTATCCGACGCATCACCCTGCAGAGCCAGACAGTCAACAAATTGGGCGGGGGTGACGCCCATCTGTTCAACCATAGTGACAACATCGGTGCGGGTGTCGGTCTTAATGTCAAAAGTGCTGATGTGGTCGTCCAGCAACTGAAGAACGTCTTTGTCGCCGGAACAGATGAGGCAGTCATATCCATCGGCGGCGGCTTTTTTAGCCACCGTGCCGATCACGTCATCAGCTTCGTAACCATTCACCCGTAATATGGGGATACGCATCGCCTCCATAATTTGCTCAATTCGATTTATCTGCCCGGGCATATCGTCAGGCATGGGCGGACGTTGGGCTTTATATTCCGGGTAAATTTCCTTTCGGAAGGTCGGCGTCTTGCTATCCATTGCCACCGTGAGCATATCGGGTTTTTGTCGCTGAATAAGGCCGAGAATTGCGGTGGTAAAGATATATGTGGCCTTGGTGGGCTCACCCGATGGACTGGTCAACCTTTGGCTCATCGGGGCAAAATAACCGGCGTAAATATGCGCGTGCCCGTCAATTATGAAAAGCCTCTTTTCCATCGGCTCCACTTTACGTATTGCGGCCTGGGGTGTCAAGGCTGCGGCCGGTAATTCTATCAGCCGGAGCAATCTCAATCCTCCTTCCCCACTAAAAACTCAAAACTAAGAACTCAAAACTGTATGGTTTTTTCTTGAAAATCCCGCTGGAGTGGTGTATATTTCTCATTAGCGAGCGCATCTCGGATTTATGGTTCAGGATTAGGGCGTCTGTGCTGCAGAGAGGCTTACATGTTGAGGAAAAACATGTAGTATACGGACACTGGGACGGCTACGGGTTCTTATGCGGAAACCATATAATGAGTACTTAGATTTATGAATCCGAATTATAGATTACTTTGGGAGCAGGCAATTGATATTGGTATCAAGGTCGGCCATGGTTTAAGAGAAAAGTTGAACTTGGATGAGGATAATTTCCGTTTTAGAGCTCCATATTCTCATAAAAACTCAAGGAATGTCTATATATATCGAGCAATTGATGAAGCCCAGAAAGCAGCAATGTGCTTGATGAGATGGAAAGAGTTCTTCTTAGACGATGAAAAAGGCAGTTACAATAAAGACGTTGAAAAGCAGATGATGAGAATTACACGACAAGCGGTATTCGACGAGCAGTCCTTAAGATGCCGTAAGCTAAGAGAGTCACTAGTTGATACCATTCTGTTTCTAAATACCAATGAGGACATTTATTTCAAGGACTATTTCTATTTTTACGAGTTATTTGAGTATCAAAGTGCGCAAAAGGATCGCAAAGAGTTTTACAATTTTGTTAATCGAAATTCAGAGTACTGCATTGAAGATCTCAAAAAGTGTATCCTCAAACTGGAGCATTCTGGGATCGACATAAATAAGAGATGGTATCTTCGTGAGAAAAAGTCCATCACTTCGTTAAAAGAAGTTGCCTTATCATCATTTAGAGCGAAATATAAGCAGATATCAGTTGAACAAGGCCCTGAAATTATCACACTACTGGCAAAATCCTATTCGCAAGCCTACGGTGAATCTCGTGATATCCATTTTTCTCCAGATGACACAAGCTATAGGTTCAACAAGGACTCTGCTACACTCGCGGGTACCAAGGTTGCTTTACTACTGATTCATTTAATACTCAAGCTTCAGGAGTTGTCACTTATAGACTCTGAAAAGTTTAATGATATTCTACCAAGAATTCGAGATCATATTGAAGATTGCAGGCCTTATACAGAGTTGACTACTCCCCAAGTGAGTGTTGGAGATTATGTTCTTGTATGGGAAGATTTAGGACAAGTCATTGAAGAACGACAGAGTAAATATGGATATCATTGCTATCATGTGAGATATATTGATAAGCCGCCAATTGGGTCCATCAAGGATGACTGGTTTGCTTCTTTTGAAATATTCAGACTTGGCAACAAGGAAGTTCTTCTTAAGAAGGTGATTTCAATTATATCTAGGCACAGTGATCAAAAAATAGATGATAATGCAATTGCATCTATAAATGACATGCAGTTTGAGCAGCATCTTAGTCACACTGTTCGTGATGTACTTAAACTAATAAGGAGACAATCTAACAATTCAGTGGACCGCACACCTTGACACGTGCCCGGAAAAGTAGCGACAGCGCGCCACTAATCGCTGGGGCGAGTGCACAGGAAACGGTGACTGTGCCTAATTGCGCCTAATTGCTCAAAAACCTACCGATTTCGCCGGCTGAACCGGCCTTGACTTTCTATCCTAAAATGGGTACATTGTCGTTATGAACAAAAGACAAAAAATCGCTTTGTTGATTATTGCAATTGTCTGGGTCTGGATAGCCTTTGGCGGCCCTTATAATGCAAGAACTTATACTGTCCGGGGCCTTGTGAAGTATGCGACTCCTCAAATTGAGATAGTTTATTACTTTGATGCGTTTACGGAGATTCTTCAAGGTTGGATTGCCCTGCTCATTCCGGCTGCTATTAGTATTTACTTGCTGAAAACGCACAAATAGCTCCCCCCTCTGAGACAAAAAGGTCTCAAACTGGTCGTCCAGATTTTAGACAAACCCTTGAACTTCAGCGGGCGATTATTAGAATAGTATGACAATGTCAACCTGATTTGAACCAACGGTTGTACATCCGACAGTGAAGTTTTTGTTGTGAAAGAATATAATTGTGGACCCAGTTACACTTATCTCTTCGGCCTTGACAAGTATTAAGACAGCGACTGAGATTGCGAAGTTCCTGAGAGACACAGACATCTCTTTGGAAAAGGCTGAATTCAAACTCAAGGTTGCTGATTTGGTCAACTCGCTAGCAGACGCAAAGCTCCAAATAGCTGATATTAAGAATATAGTCACCGAGAAGGACCAATTCATCAAAGATCTCAGCGAGAAACTGAAAATCAAGGGACAGGTCAGTTACGAAGCTCCGTTTTACTGGTTGAGTGATGAAGGCAAAAAAGATGGACCGTTCTGCCAGAAGTGCTATGACACAGATCAGAAATTGATTCGTCTGCAAGGTCAAGACAATGATATATGGCATTGCTTCACCTGCAAGAATTACTTTTACGGACCTAACTATCGCCCCTACGACCCACCGACCACTCAACGACCTTACGGGCCGTGGGGAATGTAGTTCGTTCGCTGATAAGACGGACAGACACGCATAACGGCTGGGGCGAGTGCACAGAAAACGGGGCTGACTGTCCCTAATAAACCGAGGGGAATAGCGGGGATAATTAGGAAAAGAGATAAGAGATATGTAAGTTATTTGCCGGCAATTGCGGCTTTTGGAGGTTTATAATGAAGGGCCTTACTAAAGCTCTCAAAATTATTGCTATTGTCCTGAATATCATTTTGCTGGCTGGTCTTATATGTTTCCTGATAAGGCTTGGTGCTCACCCTCAAACCCTTAGCGACTGGGCGGGATTCATATCAATGTTTGCGTTCCCTCCCATAACGCTCATTACTATTGCGTTGACATTTTATAAAAAGTTCCGGATTCTTACTTCTGTTCTCAGGATTATTGCTGTTATTGTAAACGCCTCTTTTCTGCTTATCCTTATTTGTGTTACGGCTATAGGCCGTGTTCATCTCGAGGGCCTTGCCATGTGGCTGCTCGGCTTAATGGGTTATGGATTACCTGTTCTAAACGTCTTGGCTCTGGCATTGACTTTTAGAAAAGGAAAGGAGAAAATTGCGGAGAAACTAGGGACAGCCACCTGTTAATGGCTGGGGCGAGTGGACAGAAAACGGTGAGTGTGCATAATAACATAAAATAGACAGACATGCGAAAGAATAGGCTTCAACCTGACAAACTTTACCAAGCAATCGACTTTTCAGAACGTCTTACAGACACGAAATCGTGGCTCAGGATGGCTGATGATCTGATTGCAGCCGCTAATATTCTCGAAGTAGAGGTTATAAAATACTGGTCTGAAATACAGGTCGAAAATGACCGGATAATCAAGACTCCTAATCGTAAATACGTCCAAGGGCCATTTTCCTTGTTGATCGCGTATGCTTTGGAAAACTACTTTAAGGCTTTGCTAATTCATCGAAATCAAAAGGATTTGAAGGGTTGGCTTCTTACCAAACTTCCGACATACCTTAGTCAGCATGATCTCGTCAAGTTAGCATCCAAATTGAAATTCAAACTAGATATTTCAGAGCAAGAGCTTTTATACCGATTATCTCGTAGCTCTATTTGGGCTGCCCGATACCCTATACCAATAGGATCTGAGGCACTTACTAATGTGAAGAAATTCTCAGATGGACGATCTTATCTCATAGCGTATTATGCGCCCCAGGACATAAATCGAATCCATAATTTTATTGATCGTCTTCGCAATCAAGTTTTAACTGAAATTGAGTAGTATAACGGACAGCCACCTGTTAATGGCTGGGGCGACGGCGAAGGGATAGTTAATTTGTTGATTAGGGATTTCTTATTAGACGGTAGGACGGATACCGGTTCTTATACGGAAACGAACAATCGGTAGGTCGGTGACGAAGACCAATGGTTAATAGTGCAAACAAAGTCCTTCGCTTCTTACTACTTGGGCCAATTGCTGGTGCCCTTGCAGGAGGGTCTGTTACATGCGCTGGAGTTATAGTATGGGTTTTCTTCGGCGAACCACCGGATTTCTACTTTCGCGGCTGGTGGTGGGTAGAGGCAACTTTCATTTTGCAGCTAATCGTTGGTAGCATCGTGGGCGTGCTACCTGGTGCAATTTTGATCACGTTCGAACACGAAGCTCGTCGTGTTGTCCGCCTCTTGTGGTTCCTGGTTATGTTGCCTCTTGCGGCATTTGTCATATCGGTTCCTTGGGTATATATTGAGTTTATTAGACATCGCTCGTTTTTCCCGTTGTGGCCACAATCACTGACTGTGGTTCTCTGCTGTGCGCTTGGGCCACTATTATCAAGAAGCTGGACCGAACGGGACGCTCCCACGCCGAAAGCTAAGGGACAGCCACCTGTCAATGGCTAGGGACAGCACAGAGGAAACAGCGACTGGATTCCCGCTCCCCGCTTACGCGGGGAAAAGTTTACCCCTCCGAAGGCAGGGGCGGGAATGACCCCGCACCAAATGACGGCAAACGCCTATTTCGTGCGGAGCAAGCAAGGGATGATGGCCTGTACCTGCCATTTTTTCTAAACTGAGGCTTGACATGAGCCGAGTATTTTGATAATTGTAATTATTGCTTAATCGTTCAAGCGATGAATTAGCTATGAATAATATCGTCGACAGTACTGAAGTGATGAGAATCTGCCAGGCTATGGGTCTGATAGGCTGTCGCGTCATGACCTTGGCGATCATAATTATTGAGGACAGATTAAAGCTGCCCTGAGAAAGGCAATTTGAGGGTGATTCAAGCCTTCCAAAGCAGCAGCTTCTGGAAGGCTTTTTTGTTGGTGAGGGAACCACAGATTTCACAGATTTGCAATGGTGAATGGTAATTGTGAATAAGGATCGCCACGGCCCCGGCTCGCCGGGGCCGCGCAATGACAGCGAGGTGAGGTTGACAAGAATGACTTGGGCATTTATTATACGCAATCCAGTTTGCGAAAGAATTCGAGGATTAGTTAGATGCCGGACAAACAAGACAATAAAGAGAAATTAACCCCAGATGACACAGATTCCGCAGATAAAGTAAAAAAGGACGAATCAGTGAGATCGGTGAGGGACCCCGCCTCGCGGGAACCCAAATCCGCGGCTGACAAGGGTTATCGTGACACGCTGAATCTGCCAAAGACCGGCTTTTCTATGAAGGCTGACCTAGTGCAGCGCGAGCCGCAACTGCGTAAAGACTGGGCGAAGATGAATATCTACGCCAAAATCAGGCAGGCTCGACACGGCCAGCCGTTGTATACACTGCACGATGGGCCGCCCTACGCCAACGGCGACATCCACATGGGACACGTCATCAACAAGGTCCTCAAGGACTTGGTGGTCAAATACAAAACTATGGCTGGCTTTGACGCCCCTTACGTTCCGGGCTGGGACTGTCACGGCCTACCCATCGAATCAAAGGTCGTAGCGGACCTCGGCCAAAAAATTCATCAGATGAGCAAACTTGACATCCGCAAAGCCTGTATGAAATATGCCGGCAGGTACGTCAAAATCCAGAGCGAGCAGTTTCAGCAGTTCGGAATATTCGGCGACTTCGAGAACCCTTACCTTACCTTCAAGCCCACGTACGAAGCGGGAATCTTGGAAGTGTTTGCCGAGCTCGTTGATAAGGGCTTGGTTTATAAGCAGTTAAAGCCCATTCACTGGTCGATCGGCGCCCAGACCGCACTGGCTGAGGCGGAACTGGAATATAAAGATATCGAGTCGCCGAGTATCTTCGTTAATTTCCCTGCTGCTAAAGAAAGTGTCGAGCGGCTGATTGGGCTTGGTGTGATCAAGCGAGAGGAAGCTGAGAATGCACGGGTTTGCTTTATGATCTGGACGACAACGCCTTGGACGCTGGCAGCTAATCTGGCTATAGCGGTGCATCCGCATCTGGATTACGTAGCGCTAAGTTATGAAAGAGACGGGCAGCAGTTCGTCTCGATAGTGACAACTGAGCGGCTCGAGGCTGTTGTTTCAGCAGGGTCTCTAAAGCAAGGCCAGTACCGACTCAGCGAAAAGGTCGTCAGAGGTCGAGACCTTGAAGGCTTGCGGTACGTGCATCCCTTTGTAGAAAAAAATCCGACAAGTAAAGACGCCTATATGATTATCCCTGCTGAGTATGTCACCACCAAAGATGGCACGGGCCTGGTGCACACAGCACCGGGACATGGCGTCGAAGACTACGTCTCCGGCCAGACGTACAACCTGGAAACTTATTCGCCGGTGATGGCTGACGGACGCTACGATGATACCGTGCCGGATTGGCTCCGCGGCAAAAGCGTCCTGGAAGTCGACCGCATAGTAGATGACCGCTTGCGAGAACATGGGTGGCTCTTTGCTGAAGATAAGATTTCGCACAGCTATCCGCACTGCTGGCGGACGAAAGGCCCGGTTATCTTCAGAGCCACCGAGCAGTGGTTCATCAGCGTCGATAAAGAGCTGCCGGGCGTCGGGAAGAATCTGCGCAGCCTGGCGCTGGAGGCCATCAACAATGTCACCTGGATTCCTGCCTGGGGCGAGAAACGTATCGCGGGAATGCTGGAGTCCCGCCCCGACTGGTGCATCAGCAGGCAGAGGTGCTGGGGATTGCCGCTGCCGGCTTTTATCAACGCAGACGGGCAGAGCCTGATGACCAAAGAGTCCGTGTTGGCTGTGGCCAAGCACATCGCCCAGAAAGGCTCGGACAGTTGGTTTACCGATTCGCCGCGCCAGATTCTGGGTGAGGATTTCAAATTGCCGGACGGATTCGATTTTGACGGGCTAAAGAAAGAAGAAAACATTTTTGACGTTTGGTTTGAATCGGGCTGTAGCTGGTACAGCGCCGCCTCGAAAGGAGGCTGGCCAATACCGGTGGACCTGTATCTGGAAGGTTCAGACCAGCACCGGGGCTGGTTTCAATTGTCGCTGCTGCCGGCCCTCGGAGCGACAGGCAAGCCGCCGTTTAAGAGCGTCCTGACCCACGGCTTCACAGTGGACGACAAGGGAATGAAGCAGTCCAAATCTCTGGGCAACTACGTCAATGCCCAGGATGAAGTAGTTAAGTACGGCGCGGATATTCTGCGGCTGTGGGTGGCGGGCGTGAATTACCAGGAGGATATACGAT
>Ga0315274_10017412_pt1 | contig 10136 bp, 8 predicted proteins | sample YL17G02_20_MG_FD_203700 | JGI IMG/M metagenome (GOLD analysis project Ga0315274, IMG submission 203700) | Sediment microbial communities from Yellowstone Lake, YNP, Wyoming, USA - YL17G02_20 | ecosystem: Environmental > Aquatic > Freshwater > Lake > Sediment | place: USA: Wyoming | collected... | reverse complement strand
GTCGATTGCGGATGGCGGAGATGCGGTGCAGGGTGCGCTCGATGCCGGCTCGGTTGTCCTCGGTGAACGCGCCGACGCGCGCGACGACATAGTCGATGTCCTCGCGCGTGACCGGCTCCGGCGAGAGACCGACCGCCTCGCCTGGAAAGCGGGCCTCGGGCTGGCGGCCGAGGTCGAGCACCACCTCGAGCAGCTCGTCTCGGCGATTCACGTCGCGCAGCCGCGTGACGACGCGGGGCGGCAACGCGCTGAAGAGAAGATCGAGATCGTCGGTTATCTTGAGTTCACGCATGGTGCCTTCTGTAGGGCGGCCATGCGAGTTCTCTTCAGAGAACGAGCAGCGCCGCCGGCCGTTCTGCCAGGAGGCGGATTGCCTCTATTATCCCCGATTCGGGGGCGCGAATCCAGCGCGTATGAGTGGCAGGGGATGCAGGTCGGCGACAGCGGACCCACGGAGACGGGAGGGCAGGCGTGGGTAGGCCCGCCCTACACCACGTCGCCGAAGACGTTGAGGGCTATCTCGATCTGCTCCCTGCTCACATCGCAGTGCGTGACAAGGCGGATGCGGTTGGTGCCGGTCGCCTGGCACAGCACCCCCTTCTCGGACAGCGCGCGGGAGAGCTGCGGCCCGGTCATGTTGACGGGCGTGGTTTCCACGATCACCATGTTCGTCTGAACGAGCAAGAGGTCGACGCATCCCGGGCGGAGGGCATGGATCCCCTCGGCGAGCCGGCGGGCGTTCGCGTGGTCTTCAGCGAGGCGACGGATCATGGTCTGGAGCGCCACGATACCGGCTGCCGCCATGTGACCGATCTGGCGGACGCCGCCCCCGAGACGCTGGCGGAAGGGCCGGGCCCGCTCGATCACATCGGCGCTGCTGCACAGCAATGAGCCATAGGGCGCGCCAAGGCCCTTGCTCAGATCCACCATGACTGAGTTACACCCCGAGGTGAGGCTGGCAACAGGGACCCCGAGCGCGACTGAAGCGTTCCACACGCGGGCGCCGTCCAGGTGGACGGGGATGCCGCGGGAGTGTGCGATCTCCCAAAGGCGGTTCATGTAATCGGGGGCGAGGCACGCGCCGCCCGCGAGGTTGTGGGTGTTCTCGGCGACGATCAGCGCAGTGCCGGGGATGTGGGTCGTGCCCGGTCGGATCTCCGCGGCGAGCTGATCGAGGTCCATCCGGCCGGCCGTTCCCGGGAGCGGACGCGGGATAGCGCCCACGATGGCAGAGATACCACCGGACTCGTAGTGGAGGAAGTGACTCGTGCGCTCGGCGATGACCTCCTGGCCGGGGCGCAGGTGGCAGAGGAAGGCGATGAGGTTGCCCATCGTGCCGGAGGTGCAGAAGAGGGCCTGCTCCTGGCCGGTGATCTCCGCCGCCATCGCCTCGAGTCGATCGGCGGTCGGGTCTCCCTCGCGGATCTCGTCCCCAACCTCGGCTTCGGCCATGGCGCGGCGCATCTCAGGCGTGGCCTTGGTGACGGTATCGCTTCGTAGATCGACAACAATGGGATCTGGCAAATCGCCGCCTCCTGCGAGAACTACTCGGGTGCGGAACGCGTCCTATCATTCGGCATGCCGCGTCGGGTTTACCTTCTGCTACATCCCCGAAGGCGAGTGACGGGTTCAGTCGTGGTATAATCCTGCGACGCACCGTGGCGACAGACGCCGCGCCGGCGGGGCTGCACAGGCACGGCGTGAGCACTGGTGGAGGAGCGAACGGATGACTATCATCCAGAAGGGGTACGGAGACGTCAAGCTCTTGGACGGAGAGGTGGTCCAGGGGGAGATCACTCTCTTCGCTGAGGGCTGGATCTCGGTGACGGCTGTCCCTCCGGTCGAGCAGGGGGAATTGCGGTGGTGTCCGCGGGAGCGGGTCGCGGAGGTCGTCTGGCGCAAGAGCGTGGCGGTGAGGCGCCCGGGCTGAGGGGCATTCTTCAGATCAGAGGCAGTAGAGCATGTTGCGAGTCCGGATCGTGCCGTGCGCCAAACTGGCGAGGAACTCGAAGGTCAGTCGAGAGGGCAGTGACGTGAGTCTGCCCGACGGGGGCCGAGTGCGCGACCTGCTCCAAGAGGTGGGCCTCTTCGACGAGGAGGTCAAGCGGGTTGCGATCAACGGCCGCCGCGCGCGACTCGACACTTCGCTGAAACCCAACGACGTGGTGCAGGTCGAGGCGTAGCCCGCTCGAGGCGCAGCCCGCAGAAATCGGCGACATGAGCGCCGCCCCCCCGGGGCGGCGCTCCCGTTCCGGATCAGTTCCCGCCCCGGAAAATTCCGTTCGCTTTCGCACTGAATTCACACCCGCCCCCGACAATGACCGTAGCCCCGATCTCGGCGCTATGTCTGCAGACTCCATAGCGCGTCGCCCGGCAGCTCTCTGTGGTGCAATTGGTTGGCCTGTGGACAAGTAGGCGCGCAGACGCGAGCGGGTTCCGCCTGCGGCCGGGGAAGCGTGTAGGGTGATCCAAGAAGGGAGGGGAATGGCTATAATGATCAGGTACGGCCTCGCCGCCTTCATTCTCATGCTGGGGGCGGGTGTGGTTGCTGGCGCGGCGGCAGCCGGCGAACCGCGGGTGGAACCACCCGCGATCACATCCCCAGCGCTCGATTCGTTCATCGCCGAGGCGCTCGACAGAAGCCAGGAACTCGCCGCCATTCGGGCCCGCATCGAAGCCGCTGAGGCGAAGATCAAACCGGCGGGCGCCCTCCCCGACCCGATGGTGTCCGCAGGTTTCCAGAACATCCCGGTCGGGCAGGGCGTCGCTCTCGACAAGGACCCAATGAGCAGTTTCGCCGTCATGGGGTCGCAGGAGGTGCCGCCCGCGGCTATGCGGCGCAGCATGAGAGCCGTGATGAGCGATGATGTTCTCATGCTCCGCGCGACGCTCGACGATACCCGCAACGACATCGTGCGCAAGGTCAAGCAGTCCTACATCGACGTCCAATACCAGGACGAAGCGCTGGCTATCGCCGAGCGGAATCGCGACACCGCCAAGGACATGCTGGCCACCGCGGAGGCGCGCTATTCCACGGGCAAGGTGATGCAGCAGGACGTCTTCCAGTCACAGGTTCGCCTCTCGCAGATGGTGGACATGGTCGTGATGCGGCAGCGCGAGCGGGCGATGGCGGCGACGCGGCTCAATCGGCTGCTGTACCGATCTGAGTCCGAGCCCGTGCCCCCACTGCCTCCGCTCCGTAGGAGCGATGTTCACATCGCGATCGCCGACCTGCGCGCGCTGGCACTCGAATCGAACCCGCGACTCCAGGAGATGAGCATCAGAGTCGGGCAGGCGGCCAGGTCGGAGCGCGTGGCTGCGCTGGGCATCCGGCCGATGTGGTCTTTCTCGGTCGCGTATATGTTCAGGCAGCCCGTGGAGATGAACCCGATGTCGGGCGATGACATGTGGTCGGCGACAGTCGGGATGACGCTGCCCTGGGTGTACCGCCGGGACAAGGTCGACGAGGAGGTGCGGAGAGCGAAGGCGCAACAGCAGGCAGCGTCACGCGATCTTGAGGCGATGCAGAACGAGGTGTGCGGCATGGTCGAGGAGACCGTGATCGACATCGGCCGGGCGGATGACCAGCTCTCACTGGTCGAGACAGGCTTGCTGCCACAGGCGGAGTCGGCCTACGCGGCATCGCGGGCGAGCTACACGACCGGCAAGGGGGAAGTGCTCGACATGCTCATGAACCAGATGAACCTCTACAACCTCGAGCTTCAGCGGGTGATGCTGCTGATGCAGCGCGGGCGAGCGATTGCCGATGTGGAGTACACCGTCGGGGGCTCGTTGACAGCGCAGGCGGCGCAGCCGGAGGTGAGCGGTGGCCAGCAATAGAGGCCGGGCCTGGGTCGCGCTGGTGGTCGTTCTGGTAGTGGCCGCGGCCATCGGGTTCGGAGGGTACCGGCTCTACCGCAGCAAGGCGAAAAGCGGAACCGTGAAGGCAGTCCGGCTCTGGACTTGCCCCATGCACCCATCCGTGATACAGGACCATCCCGGCAACTGCCCCATCTGCGGGATGAAGCTGGTGCCACTCGAGGAGTCCAAGCCCAAGGTGCAGAGCCAGGTCGAAGGGCATGGCGTGGTGGACATCGCGACCGATAAGCAGCAGTTGATCGGGGTGGTGACGACCAAAGCGGAGGTGCGCGATCTGAAGACGCTGATACGCGCGGTGGGCCAGGTCGTCGTCGACGAGGAGCGGCTATCGGACGTCCACACCAAGATCGACGGGTGGGTGGAGAAGCTCTACGTCAACAAGACCGGCCAGGTCGTGCGCAAGGGCCAGCCGCTGCTCAGCATCTACAGCCCCGACCTGGTAAGCACACAGGAGGAGTACCTGGTTGCGCTGCGGGCGCGGCAACGGGCAAAGGACAGCCCATTCCCCGAGGTCCGCCAGAGCGGTGAGTCAGTCGTCGCCGCGACCCGAAAGCGGCTGGAGTTGTGGGACGTCACAGATGCCGAGATCGCGCGGCTGGAGCGGACCGGAGTCGCCAAGAAGGCGCTCACCCTCTATACCCCGGCTACGGGCTACGTCATGGAGAAGATGGTCGTCGAGGGGATGCAGGTCATGCCAAGCATGACCCTCTTCCGGCTCGCCGACCTGTCGCGGGTGTGGGTCGACGTCAGCGTGTACGAATACGAAGCGCCGCTGGTCCACCTCGGGGAACAGGCCGCGCTCGCGCTGACCGCTCACTCGGGCCGAGAGTTCGTGGGGCGCGTGACGTACATCTACCCGACCGTGGAGACGACGACGCGCACGCTCAAGGCGCGGCTGGAGTTCGAGAATCCGGGGCTGGAGCTGAAGCCCGGGATGTACGGTGATGTGGTCATCCAGAGCCCCTCGGGGAAAGCGCTCGCGGTCCCGGAGGAGGCCGTGCTGGACTCGGGCACGCGCAAGATCGTATTCGTGAAACAGGGCGAGGGGACGTTCGTGCCCAGGGAGGTGACGGTCGGCGCGCGCGCCGCCGGCTACTACCCTGTGCTGAGCGGACTGTCGGCGGGAGAGGAGGTCGTCAGCAGCCCGAACTTCCTCATCGACTCGGAGAGCCGGCTGCAGGCCGCAATACAGCAGAAGCAGCAGGGGGGAACGCATGGGGGGCATTAGCCCTCGAGGGCCCCGAGCGTGATCGAACGGATCATCGACTACTCGGCGCGGAACGCCTTCGTCGTGCTGCTGATCGTCGCCGCGCTATTCGTGTGGGGCGTGTACTCGATTATCAACGTGCCGTTGGACGCGATCCCCGACCTCACCGATGTGCAGGTGATCATCTTCACCGAGTGGATGGGCCGAAGCCCAGACCTGGTCGAGGACCAGATCACCTATCCCATCGTGACCAGCCTCCTCGGGGCGCCGCGCGTGAACACCGTGCGCGGGATCTCCATGTTCGGCATGTCGTTCGTCTACGTGATCTTCGACGATGGCACCGACCTCTATTGGGCTCGCAGCCGCGTGCTGGAGTACATGAGCCAGGTGCAAGGCCGCATCCCCAAGGACGCGCAACTCCGGATAGGCCCGGACGCGACGGGGGTCGGTTGGGTCTACGAGTACGTGCTCGTTGAGAAGCCGGTCTGCCCGGTCGACGGGAAGGTGACGACGCGGCTGTCGAAGTTCGAGAGCGACTACGGTGGGAAGGTCGTCTACTTCGACAGCGAACGCTGCATGAAGACCTTCGAGGCCGGTCCTCAGCGATACGCGAACAACCCGACGCGGGTGGACGCGAAACTCAACCTTGGCCAGATTCGCGGGTTTCAGGACTGGTACCTGAAGTACTGGCTGCAAAGCGTGCCCGGGGTGGCCGAGGTGGCCAGCATCGGGGGATTCCAGAAGCAGTACCAGGTCACCGTTGACCCCAATGCCCTGGCCGCCTACGGCATCCCGTTTGACCGCGTCATCAGCGCCATCCGAGCCGGCAACAACGACGTCGGCGGGCGGAGCCTCGAGTTCTCCGGGCGGGAGTACATCGTCCGGGGGCTCGGCTACGTGAAATCGCGCGCCGACCTCGAGGCGATACCCCTGGGCGCCGACGGGCAGGGCACGCCCATCCTGCTGCGCGATGTGGGCAGCGTCTCGGAGGGTCCGGACGAGCGCCGAGGGATCGCGGAACTCGACGGTGAGGGCGAGGCGGTCGGCGGCATCGTCGTCATGCGGTACGGCGAGAACGCGCTGAACGTGATCCGGCGAGTGAAGGCGAAGATCGCCGAGGTCGAGCGGTCGCTGCCGGAGGGCATCGAGATCGTACCGACCTATGACCGGTCGGACCTCATCGTCCGATCGATCGCCACGCTCAGGCGGACGCTGATCGAGGAAAGCATTGTCGTCAGCCTGGTCATCATCATCTTCCTCTTTCACGTGCCGAGCGCGCTGCGGGCGATCATCACGCTGCCGATCGCGGTGGTGCTCTCGTTCATCCCGATGTATCACATGGGGCTGACCTCGAACATCATGTCGCTCGGCGGTATCGCCATCGCCATCGGCGTGATGGTGGACGAGTCGGTCGTGATGATCGAGAACGTCCACAAGCGCCTCGAGCACGCGCCGCCCGACGCGGACCGCAAGGAGGTCATCATCGCCGCCTGCAAGGAGATTGGGCGGCCGATGTTCTTCTCGCTGCTGGTGATCGTCGTCTCCTTCCTGCCGATCTTCACGCTCGAGGCGCAGGAGGGTCGGCTCTTCCGGCCGCTGGCATACACGAAGACCTTCTCGGTCATGTTTGCGTCGTTCCTGTCGATCACGCTGGCGCCGGTGCTGATGGTGGCCTTCATGCGCGGGCGCATCCGCCCCGAGACGGAGCACCCCATCAGCAGGTGGATGCAGCGCTGGTATCACCCGTGGGTGAGCGCGCTGGTGCGCCGGCGGGCGGTCAGCATCACCATCGCGGTGCTGGCGGTTGCCTCGTGCTTGCTTATCGTCCATCGGATCGGCTCGGAGTTCATGCCAGAGCTAAACGAGGGTGATGTGCTTTATATGCCCACGACCATTCCAGGCATATCGACGACCGAGGCGTCGAAGCTGCTCCAGATTCAGGATTGCATCATCCGCAGCTTCCCCGAGGTCGAGCGCGTCTTCGGGAAGATCGGCAAGTCTGACACGGCCACCGACCCGGCGCCGCTCGACATGGTCGAGACAACAATTATGATCAAGCCCCAGGACCAGTGGCGTAAGGGCATGACCTGGGACGAACTGCTCAAGGAGATGAACCATCAGCTCCTGCTGCCGGGGGTCAGCAGGGGCGGTCTCCAGTGGCCGATCAAGACGCGCATCGACATGCTGACGACGGGAATCCGGTCGCCGGTCGGCATCAAGATCCTGGGGCCTGACCTGCAGACGATCCAGAGCATCGGGGAGCACATAGAGAGCGTGCTGCGCCAAGTGCCCGGGACGGCGGACGTCTACGCCGAGCGCACGACCGGCGGCTCGTTCATCGACATCATCCCCAGGCGGGCAGAGGCGGCGAGGTACGGTCTCAGTGTTGAGGACGTGCTGATGCTCGTGGAGACGGCCATTGGCGGCGTCAACATCGACAACACCGTCGAGGGCAGGGAGCGCTACAGCATCAATGTGCGGTACCCGCGCGAGCTGAGGGACGAGCTCGACAAGCTGAAGCGGGTGCTGGTGCCGGTCATGGGAGGCGCGCAGACACCGCCGATGGGAGGCGGTCCACAGGCGCCGGGGCCGGCGGGCGGGACGCAGGTGCCGCTCGGGCAGCTTGCCGACATCCGCGTCACGACCGGGCCGCCGATGATCAGAGATGAGAACGGGGCGCTGAGCGGATGGATCTATGTCTACGTGAGCGGCCGGGATATTGGCCGGTACGTCGCCGACGCGCAGAAGGCCGTCGCCCGCGAGGTGAAGATGCCGGCGGGCTACTATCCGAAGTGGACGGGCGAGTATGAGTACATGCTGCGGGTGCGCAAGCGGCTGATGCTGGTCGTGCCGCTGACGCTCTTCATCATCGCGATCATGCTCTACTTCAACTTCCGCTCGCTCGCGCAGACGGCAATCGTGATGCTGTCGCTGCCCTTCGCCGTCACCGGCAGCCTGTGGATCCTCTACCTGCTCCACTACAACTTCTCGGCCGCGGTGTGGGTGGGCATCATCGCGCTGGCCGGGGTCGCGGCCGAGACGGGGGTGGTGATGATCGTATATCTCGATGAGGCGTTCCACCGGCACCAGCGCGAGGGCCGCATGAACAGCCTGCACGATCTGTTCGAGGCGATCACAGAGGGCGCGGTGCAGCGCGTCCGGCCGAAGGTGATGACGGTGATGTGCATTCTGATGGGTCTGCTGCCGCTGATGTGGGCCCATGGCTCGGGCGCGGAGGTGATGCGCCGCATCGCCGCTCCGATGATCGGCGGGCTTATCACCTCCACCATCTTGACCCTCGAGATCGTCCCCGCCATCTACTCCTTCTGGCGCCAGCGGCAGATCAATACCCGGCCACAGATGAACACAGATACACAGGGATAGGTAACGGATCCTCCGTTCGGCAGAAGCTTGCTGCTGCCCCGCGGTCAGTTCACGTTGAACGCTCTCACCGAGCAGATAATCCGAGCGCTCCCGCCCGCGCGCCGCCGCCCATCCGCCGGGTCCTACGGGTCCGACCTGTCCGGCCGTTCCCTATCAGTGTTCATCTGTGTTCATCTGTGGTTTCAGTCGACATCCTTCCCTCCAACCCCGCCGACCGTCAGGTTCGGGTCTGGCAGGCCGTTGCCAGCCGGCTTGATCCGGCCCGCCGGCAGATAGGCCGCGTGGCCGTCGACGAAGAGGTAGTTGCGCGACCCCCGCCATTCCCACCAACTCGCCTTGACCCAGTCGTGGTTGGTGAGCCACTCCGCGACCAGCACCTTCTGCGCCGGATAGGCGACCGCTGCCTCGTTCCGCGTCACACAGGGGAAACGGTCGTGCTTGTACAGGTCCTCCGTCGTCATCGCGGCGATCTGGCCCGGCGTGTGGTAAAAGGCCGCTGAATACCCGTAGGATGTAGCGTCCCATTTCGCCTCGGCAAACGGGTCGCTCGGGCAGAGCAGATAGCGCGGAGTGCGCCGCGAATGCAGAGGATCATCGGGGTGCTCGGGATCGCGCTCGACGCTTTCGCCGAGGTACGGCTTGAGCACCCAGCGCCAGCGCCGCCCCATCCACAGGTACGGATCGCCGTTGTTCGGAAACGCGCCGGCCGAGTCGGCCATATACATGGCGAAGGCGAGGCCGATCTGGTGGATGTTCGAGAGGCACGTCGCCCGCCGGGCGGTTTCGCGCGCCTTCGAGAATACGGGCAGCGTGATCGCGGTGAGAACGCTGATGATGGCGATGCTTGTCAGGATCTCGACAAGTGTGAAGCCGTGGCGCGCCGGGCTGCGTGAATTAGTGTGATCCCGCACTATCTTCTCCCCTCAGGGTGCGGGGAGTGTAGCCGGGAAGGGTCTTCGCGTCAACGGCCAACCGCCGATGAACGCGGGGGAACGACATTCAACCACGGATGAACACAGATGAACACGGATTCGGCGACTCTCAGTCGCGGATGACGCGGCGCACCTCAAGCTTCGGCCGCCCGAAGTTAAGCAGCAGGCAGAGCGGTAGCCCAGTCGCTTTCAGGTAGTTGAGACATTGGGCCAGGTGGTTGTCGTCGAGAGCAGTCACGGCCTTGAGCTCAACGATCACGCCGCCTTCGACCAGAAGATCGCAGGCGAACTCACCAACCACAGCGCCATCGTAGAGTACCCTTGCCGGCTTCTGCTGCTCGGCCCTCAGGTCGGCTTTCCTCAACTCGATGGCCAAGGCATTCTCATACACCTTCTCGACGAACCCACATCCCAAGGTGTTGCTCACGCGGAAAGCAGCGCCGATCACTTGCTCGGAGATGGCGTTCAGCTCAGCCCTCGCCACGTGCCGTTCTCTATCTGTGCTCATCTGTGTTTATCTGTGGTTGACAGCCGTGCGTTCTCCAGCCGCGCCGCTTCTTGCTCCAGCCGCTTCAGGTCTTTCCTCGCCTGCCTGCGGGAGCTGAGGCCGAGGTCGGCGCGGGCCTGGGTGACGCGCGTCTCGGCCTCGATGGTGGCCTCGGCCAGCTCGTACCGCGTCATCGCCTCGGACTCGTAGTTCAGCGTGTCCCACCATTCCGGCTGGCGCATGAGCG
>Ga0315274_10017411_pt1 | contig 10138 bp, 10 predicted proteins | sample YL17G02_20_MG_FD_203700 | JGI IMG/M metagenome (GOLD analysis project Ga0315274, IMG submission 203700) | Sediment microbial communities from Yellowstone Lake, YNP, Wyoming, USA - YL17G02_20 | ecosystem: Environmental > Aquatic > Freshwater > Lake > Sediment | place: USA: Wyoming | collected... | reverse complement strand
CGGCGTGGGGGCCGAGAACGTCGTGGCGGGTTGGCCGGAGGCGATCGCCGTGGACGCCGCCGCCGGCCTCTTCTACTGGACCGACAACCCGCCCATGGGATCGCCCCTGCCCGGCCGCATCCACAGTACGGGCCTCGGGGGGGCCGGCGACCAGGTCCTCGTGTCCTCCCTCCCGTATCCCCTCGGGATCGCCGTGCTGTCGGTCCCGGGGGACCGCGTCCCGGCGAGCATCTACTGGACGGACGGGAGCGCGGGCAGCATCCATCGGGCCGACCTGGACGGGTCGAACCCCGAGACGCTCGTGAGCGGCCTCGTGTCGCCCTTCGGCATCGCGCTGGACGCGGCCGGGGGGTGGATGTACTGGACCCGCACGGGGGCAGACCCCAAGAGCGGCGCGATCCAGCGGGCACGCCTGGACGGCTCCGAGGTCAAGGACGTCGTGGCGGACCTCACGGGCCCCACGACGGGCATCGCCCTGGACGCATCGGCCGGCAAGTTGTACTGGGGCTACGTCGACCCCAACATCGACAGCATCTACGCGGGCATGATCAAGCGGTGCAACCTCGACGGGTCGGACCTGGAGACGATCGTGTCGGGCCTGTTCTACCCCGTCGGCGTCGCCCTGGACCTGGACGGCGGCCACCTCTACTGGACCGACACCACGCTGACCTGGACGGTCGGGACCCTGCGCCGGGCCAACCTGGACGGCTCCGACGCGACGATCCTGCTGGACGGCCTGGGCAGCCCGCGCGGCATCGCGCTGAATCTGGCGCCCGAGCCTGCCGCGCTTCCGCTCGCGGCGCTGGGGGCCCTTCTGGCCCTTCGGCGCCGGACGGCCCGCCGCAGGGCGTGACGCCGTACGTGTTCAGCGTGCCCGTAACGGGGGTACCACTGGCTGCTTGCAGCCAGTGCGATTCCGGGCGGCACTGGCGGACAAGCCGCCAGTGGCACCCGCCAATGGGAACTTGCCAAGCACGCCGAACACGTACGTGACGCCCCGGCAAGGCGGCGAAAGGGGGGACACATGGTTGCCAGATATGCAGGTGTCTTGGCGCTCCTGGGCCTGTCCGTGCTGGTTCCCGCGTCGGGGGCGCGGGCCGCCTGGGACCCCGCCGACGGGCACGTGATGCACTGGGCGCAGACGCCGGACGCCGCCGGGTACGCCGCGATGACGACCGCGCCGCGGATCCTGGCGGACGACTTCCTGTGCAACCGCAGCGGGCCGATCACCGGCATCCACTTCTGGGGCGCGTGGCAGGGCGACCTGGCCGGCGCGATCACGGCGGTCCACCTGAGCATCCACGCCGACAGCGCGGCAGGGGCGCTGCACGAGCCGGGCGCGGTGCTCTGGATGTGGGACGGCGCCACGTTCGACGCCGCGCCCGTCAGCCCGCCGTCGCTCCAGGGCTGGTTCGACCCGATGACCGAGGGGTACTCCTCGGCCGATCACTGGAACCAGTTCGCCTACAGCGTGGACGACTTCACGACGCCCTTCGAGCCGGTGAAGGGGAACGTCTACTGGCTGGCCATCCAGGTGACGGCGACCGGGGGCACGTGGGGGCGAACGACGTCGGGCGAGGCCGCGTTCGGCTCCAGCGCCGTCTGGGCGAACTGGAATCCCATGCTCCCCGTGGAGCCCAATTGGGCGCCGCTCACCGACCCGGCCGTCGACCGGCCGCTGGACCTGGCCTTCGTGATAACGCCCGAGCCGGGGACCCTGGCGCTGGCGGCCCTGGGGGCCGCCGGGGTGCTCGTTCGCCGGAGGCAAAGACCGCGCGCAGCGGCAGGCGGTTGACGGAACGCGGCGCGCGGCCGAGCGGCACTCACCGCGCCCACGCGCACGATCAGCGGCCGCGGACCCTTATCCGACCCTGGCCACCGAGTTGAACGAGCCGTACGGGTTCGGGGCGCAGCGGCTATGGTCCGGGTCGGCCATCCACTGGCCGTCGACGAGGAACTTGTACTCGTGCTCGCCCGGCGGCAGCCGCACCTCGAGGGCGAACGAGCCGTCCTTCTGCTTCTTCATGGGCAGGGGTCTCCAGTCCCTGAACCCGCCCGCCAGGTAGACTTCGACGGCGGTCGGAACCGGCTTGACGGAGAAGCGGACAGTTCCTCTCATCTTCTCTTTCGTGAACATCTCGGCGACCTCGCTGCGGGGGACTGGGCCTGGAAGGCGCTCCGGTCCCCCGCACAAGAGGCCTTCCCTTGATGGTTGCCGCTCGGGTTGCGTCGCAGGGCGTTACCGCGGCCGGCCAGTCAAGCACCCGGAATTCTACGTTTTCCGCCGGCGGTGTCAATGGCGAAAGCGGGGTCCTCGCACGACGGCCCTCCCCAGGCCCCTGAACATTTTGCATCGAGCCCTGTAGCGCGGGCGTACGCCCGCGCTACAAGTAATGCTCCGACGGCCGGTTGCGGTTTGCGATGCAAAACGTTCCCCTACCGCGGTGGCGCGTCGAAGCGCGGCACGCGGGTCTGGCAGATGGGGTGGCCGGGGTGCTTCCGCAGGTAGTCCTGGTGGTAGGCCTCGGCCGGCCAGAACTTGCCGGCGGGCTCGACCTGGGTCGCCACGGCGTAGCCCTTGGCGCGGAGGCGGCCGATCAGGTCCTCGGCCGTCCGCTTCTGGTCCTCGTCCAGGGTGAAGACGGCCGAGCGGTACTGCGTCCCGACGTCGGGGCCCTGGCGGTTCACCTGGGTCGGGTCGTGGATCTCGAAGAACAGGTGCGCCAGGGCCTCGTACGTGACCCGGTCGCGGTCGAACAGGGCCTCGACCGCCTCGGCGTGGCCGGTCGTGCCCGTCGAGACCTGCTCATAGGTGGGACGGTCCGTCTGTCCGCCCGTGTAGCCGCTCGTGACGGCCAGCACCCCGGGGACCTGGCCGAAGTAGTGCTCGACGCCCCAGAAGCAGCCGCCCGCGAAGAGGGCCCGGCCGAGGCGGCTCTGGGGGATGAAGACGAGGGAGGCCGAGTTCACGCAGTGGCGGACGTCCTTCGCCGTGAGGTGCTCGCCCGTGAAGACGTGCCCCAGGTGGCCGCCGCAGGCCGCACAGAGGATCTCGGTCCGGCGGCCGTCGGCGTCGGGCCGGCGCGCGACGGCGCCGGGCACCTCGTCGTCGAAACTCGGCCACCCGCACTCGGACTCGAACTTGCTGTCGGACCGGTACAAGAGGGCCCCGCACCGGCGGCAGACGTAGACGCCCGGCTCGACGTGGTTCCAGTACGTGCCGGTGAACGGGGCCTCGGTGCCCTTCTCGACGATGATGTGGCGCTCCGCCGCCGTCAGGGGCGGCATGGCGCGGGCCGGCTGCTTCGGGTTCGTCATGGTCGGCTCTCCGCTCGCCTGGCGCGAGTCTCTGCACGCGGACGCCGCCAGGGCCAGGCACGCGACCAGCACCAGGGGAAGAAGCCCGCGCATCGCCCGCCTCCGCCTCCCCCCGCTCCCCGCATTATAGGCGCGGGCGGCGGGGCAGGGGAACCGGCGGCGCGGCGGCTACAGGTTCTCGCCGAAGAGGAACGCCCGGGCGAAGCGGTCGGCGATCTCCTGGTTCGAGAACACCAGGGGCAGGAGGAACGCCACGTTGACGTTCGGCATCTGGAGGTACGACGCCAAGTCCTGCCGCCACAGCGTGCGGAAGGTCATGAGCGTGTCCTGGCAGGTGACGCCCCGGGTCTTGCTGGTGTCGGCGGCCAGGGCCGCCAGGATGCTCTGCGAGGCGATGGCCGCGCTGCGGACGCCCGGATAGATGCCCTCGCCGCTGGCGGCCGAGGCGAAGCCGCCGGCGTCGCCCACCAGGAGGGTCCGCTTGCCGACGTGGTTCTCGAACTCGATGGCCGACCCGGCCGGCACGGCCGCGCCCACCGGCGAGTCCAGGCCCCGCCCGGCCGGCAGGTGGCCGCGCTCTTGCATCCCCGCGACCCAGCGGCGATAGAGGTCGGCGAGCGCCCCGGGCTTGGGCGACCGGGCGCCGACGCCGACGCTCGCGTAGTCCTTGCCGGGAAACGCCCAGGCGTAGCCGCTTGCCCCTCCGAAGCCGAAGGCGACGTGGATCTCGCCGCCCCCGCCGAAGCCGTCGGCCCGCTCGCGGGGCGTCAGGCGCACGTCCTTCGTGAGGCACTGGACGAGTTGGTCGTCGGCCCAGCGGGGCCGCAGGCCGGTGAGGCGCGCGACCGTGCTGTGGACGCCGTCGGCCCCGACGAGGATGCGTCCGACGACCCGCCGGCCCCGGGCGAGGACCACCGTGACCGACCGTTCGCCGCATTCGACCGCCTCGACCCTGCGGCCGAGGAGGCAGACGGCGCCCGCCGCCTTGGCCGCCCGGACGAGTTGGGCGTCGAACCGGTCGCGCCGGACGATGTAGCCCAGGTGCGAGCGGCTCGAGAACCGGGCCGTCTGGGCGAGGTCCGGCGAGTGGAAGATGAGCCGCCGGAACGGGGCGGCGGCCACGCGGCGGCGGGCGGCGTCGAGGAACGGAAACTGCTCGACCGCCCGCGCGTTGAGCCACCCGGCGCACGGCTTCGCGCGCGGAAAGCGCGCCGCGTCCACCAGGGCGACCCGGGCGCCCGCGTCGGCGAGGAACCGGGCGGCGGCCGCGCCGGCCGGCCCGGCGCCCACCACGATCACGTCGAAGTCCATGGGCTGCGGAGACCTCTCTCAGGGACGCGAATGACCAATGACCCATGTCAAATGCCGAACGAAAGGCCGCGGCCGACGGACGCCCCGCGCCGTTCCTTGGTCATTTGGCATTTGACATTTGGCATTTGACATTGGTCATTCTACTTTTTGATCCTATCGAACTCTTTCCACAGCGCCTCTTCGGTCGCCGTGTAGTGGTTGAAGGTGTCCTGGAGGCGGTCGACCATGCCCTGGAGGACCTGCGGGTCGACGGCCACGCCCTTCTCCTGGGCCTCGAGCATGACCTTGAGGGTGTCGGCGAGGCCTTCGAGGTCGCTGGCGGCGCTGGCGAACTGGCGCGCGGCATCGTAGAGGTTGAGCGACTCGACCTCCTTCTTGTCGGGCGTGGCGAAGAGGCGCCAGGGCGCGCGGCGGACCTCCTGGGCCAGGGCCTTCAGGTCCGCGCTCGTGGCCGTGAAGTTCTGGAGGATCTTATTGAGGTTGCCCTTGTTCCAGACGACGATGTCCTTGGAGTCGCCGGTCATGACGCGCAGGTCGGCCAGGGCGCCCTTGAGGCTCTCGGCGCCGGCCTTGGCGTTGGCGAGGATGTCGTCGACGTTCTTGTCGGCCTTCTCGGTGACGCTGCGGGCGCGGGCGACGGCCTCGCGGACGTCGTCGCGGTTCTCGTCGAGGATGGCGGCGGCGGTCTCGGTGGCGTCGCGGGTCCGGGCGAGGATGGCCTTGCCGTCGTCGTTGGCCTGCTCGGCGAGGTCGCGGGCATTGGCGACGGCGTCGCGGACGTCCGGGCGGTTCTCGTCGAGGATGTCCTGGACGGTCTTGAGGGTGCCCTTGACCTTGCCGGAGGCCTCCTCGAGGTTGGCGCTGGTGGTCTTGAGGTGGGCGAGGATCTCGGGGGCGTCGCGCTTGGCGTCGGCCGTCAGGCCCCGGATGTTCTCCAGGATCTCCTGGATGCTGACCTTCTCTTTCGCGCCGATGCCGAGTTCGTCGGCGGCGTCGGCGAAGGGCGATTCCTGGCGCCCCACGAGGACGTCGCCGGCCCCCAGGGCCGCGCCGAACCCGACGTCGCGGATGTTCACGACGGCCGACTGGCCCACCAGGCTCTGGATCATGGCGACCTGGGCGTTCTTGTACAGGGCGTACCGCGAGGGGAGTTCCGCCAGGACCTCGACCCGGTAGCAGGTCCGCTGCGGGCGCTCCTCGGGCGGGCATTCGACCTCGACGAGGCGGATTTCGCGGACGCGCCCGACCGGGTGGCCGGCCATGAGGACGGGGTTCCCGACCTTCAGGTTGGGCGCGGCCCGGAAGTGGACGCGGACGGTCTGGCGGGCCTCGAACCACGACTGGCTGCCGCCGACGAGGACGAGGACCGCGACGGCGACCACCAGCATCGCGAGGACGAACGCGCCGGCGATCACCTGGTTTCGGACAGGATGGTGCGGCATGGGCGGCTCCTTAGCGCGACAACGTTATTGAACCGCAAAGGTCGCAAAGAGCGCAAAGAACGACCTACTTGGTACTACAACGCAACTTGCACCTTTGCGCGGTGGGTCTCCGTACCCACCGCGCATGAACTGACGTTCTCAGCAGCGCCACGGGCCATGGCGCGGCGGGTGCGGAGACCCGCCGCGCCAAGTTGCGTTGTCGTGTTAGGGGTAACAACTGGTGCAGGGGTTGTCTGCTGGCACCGTTGCTGTTTTCACCCAAGATCCCTTTCTTTGCGTCCTTTGCGCTCTTTGCGTCCTTTGCGGTTTCACCTCCTGTCAGGACGGCTCCATTCCGAGCAGGTCCGACAGGTAATCCGTCTTCGAGACGCGAAGCGGGATCGGCCCGTCGGCCAGCCCCTCGACGAACTGCCGCACGCGCGGATCGGTCGGGGCCTCGAACTCCTCGGGCGGCCCGACGGCGATGAACTCGCCGTTGTACAGCATGGCGATCCGGTCGGCGATCCTCAGCGCGCTCTTCATGTCGTGCGACACGACGATGCTCGTGACGCCCAGTTTCGTCCCCAGGTCGATGACCAACTGGTCGATGACGGCCGTGGCGATCGGGTCCAGGCCGCTCGTGGGCTCGTCGTAGAAGAGGATCTGCGGGTCCAGGGCGATCGCCCGGGCCAGGCCCACCCGCTTCTTCATGCCGCCCGAGATCTGGGCCGGCATCAGGTCCTCGAAGTCGCGCAGGCCCACCAGTTCCAGTTTCATCTTGACGATCAGGCGGATGATCTTCTCGTCCAGGTCCGTGTGCTCGCGCATGGGCAGGGCCACGTTCTCGCCCACGGTCATCGACGAGTACAGGGCCCCCGACTGGAAGAGGATGCCGAACTTGCGGCGGATCTCGTCTTGGACGTGCGGCGGCGCGCAGCAGAAGTCCGTCCCCCACAGCCGCACGTGCCCCGCGTCGGGCGTGTACTCGCCGATGATGGTCCGCAGCAGCGTCGACTTGCCGCACCCCGACCCGCCGATGATGACCAGCGTCTCGCCGGGGAAGATGCGCAGGTTGATGTCCTTCAGGACCTGGCGCCCCTCGAACCACTTCTGGATGCCGCCGACTTCCAGGATGGGTTCGCCCTGCGTCGTCATGGGTCACCAGAGGAAGTAGAAGAGGGCCGTGAAGACGCAGTCGGCCCCGATGATGAGGAAGATCGAGAGGACCACGCTCCGGGTGGTGGCCCGCCCGACGCCGCCCGCGCCGCCGCTGACGCGCAGCCCCTCGAAGCACGACACCAGGACGATCAGGAACCCGAAGATGCCGCTCTTGATGAGGCCCGTCACGACGTCCTGCCGCTTCAGCGACTCGACGCACACGTGGTAATATTGCCACGGGTCCAGCCGCAGGACGAACGTGTGGATGATCGCGCCGCCGGCCGTCCCCACGACGTCGGCCATGACCGTCAGGGCCACGGTCATGATGACGCAGGCGATGACGCGCGGCACGACGAGAAAGCGGACCGGGTGGATGGCGCTCGTCCGCAGGGCCGCGATCTCTTCGCCCACGACCATCGTCCCCAGTTCGGCCGCGATCGCCGCCCCGGCGAACCCCGTCAGCACGATTGCCGTAATCAGCGGCCCCAACTCGCGGAACACCGCGATCGCCACCACCGTCCCCACCCGCTCCAGTTGCCCGTAGTCGCCCAGCACCGGCGCCAACTGGAACGCCAGGATCATCCCCACGAACATCTGGACGAGGAAGACGATGGGGACCGCCCGGATCCCCAGGCGGATCATCTGGAAGAACGTCTCGGCCGTCTTGATGCGCGGCCGGGTCACCAGGCCCAGGACGCCCTGCTTGGCGGTCTCCCGCGCCAGGTACCCCAGGCCCCCGACGTAGGCGAGAAACCCCTCCCCCTGCGCGCCCAGGTGCGCCAGGAAGTTGACGAAGGGCGTGGTGCTCACGTCCGCAGCGCCTCCTCCACGCTCGAGGCCAGGGCGAACACCGTGTCCAGCCGCGCGATCTCGAACACCCCCCGCACCCGCGCGCTCATCCCCACCAGCACCAGCCGGCCCGCGTACCGGTTGACGATCTGGAGCGCCTCCACCAGCGTCGCCACGCCGCTCGAGTCGATGTACGGCGTCGCCGAAAGGTCCAGCACCACCAGGCCCGGCTTCGACCCGGTCGCGCCCCGGATCGCCTGGCGCAGGGCCGGCGACGAGAAGGCCGTCACCTCCCCGTGCGTCGCCAGGACCGTGGCCCGGCCCTGCTGGCGGACCTCGACCTTCAGGTCCTCGTCGAAGGCGTCAAGCGCGTCAGGCATCGAGTCCTCTCCTCGTACTGCAACGCTACCTGCCGCGCGGCGGGTCTCCCCTGGCACGGCAGCCTGCCACGGCACGGACCGTGGCCGTGCCAGGGGCGTGCCGTGGCCTGACGGCGCACCCGCCGCGCCGTGGCCCCTGGCGCGGTCAAGAAGGTCGGTTCATGCGCGGTGGGTACGGAGACCCACCGCGCAAAATGCCATTGCAGCGTTGTCGTGCTAGGGCGCCGCTGGGTCCGTCGCGGCCGGCCGCTCCGCGCCCGGCGCGGACGGCAGCCCCTGCGCACCCGCCTCCGCCGATGGGCCGCCCTGCGCCTCCCACCAGCGCCGCCACTTCGCGATGATCGCCCCCCGCTCGCCCTCCTTGGCGAACTGGAAGCCGAAGTCCTGTCCGGTCATCCGGTGCAGCGCCGCCGACGCCATGAACCGGACGCCCTCGTCCTCGGACTTGAGCAGGTCGAACAGTTTCGGGATCATCGCCCGGTCGTCGGCGGCCACGACCTCGCCGATGGCGGCCGTCTGCTCCCGCGGATTGTTCGCCCGCAGGCGCCCCAGGGCCGCATGGTGATCGTACGCGCACCCCGCGGCCGCCAGGGCCGCCAGCCCGAACGCGACAAGTCCCCTCGTGAGCCTCAAGCCCGTCGTCCCAACCGGAGCACCCCGGGATTTCACGCAGGGCAATTATACCCGTCCCGGCAGGGCGTTCAATGGCAATTCGGCGCGGGCCCCGCGCGCCCGTTTCCCACACGCCGCTTGCGGCCCGGGGGGTTCTCTGCTAGGATGCCGCCCCGGCGGTGGCGGGGGCTGGCAACTCAGGGGAACCTCTTGGACCTGATGCGGGGCATCAAACGGTCGTTCTGGCGCGGGCTGGCCGCCCTCCTGCCCGCCCTCCTGACCTTCATCGTCCTGGCGTTCGGCATCTCGCTGGTCCAGAACTACCTCGGCCGCTACGTCAACTGGGCGATCATCCAGGGCGTCGCCGCCGTCTCCGGCATCCCCCTGGCGGACGTGCAGGCGTGGTACGGTCGATACTTTGACTGGTGGGTAGGTGTCGTGGTGCCGATCGTGGGCCTGTGCGTGATCGCCTACGTCGTCGGGACGTTTATCGGCGGGTACCTCATCCGGCTCGTCGAGGGCTGGATCGTCCGCATGCCGGTCCTGCGGAAGATTTATCCCGGCGCCAAGCAGGTCTCGGAGTTCTTCTTCGGCGAGAAGGGGGTCGAGTTCCGCCGCGTCGTCGCCATCGAGTATCCGCGGCCCGGCGTCTGGGCCGTCGGCTTCGTCACGGGCCGCAGTTTCCGCGCCATCGCCGACCGCGCCGGCAGCGAACTCCTCTCGGTGTTCATCCCGAGCACGCCCACGCCCATCACGGGGTTCGTCGTCTCCGTGCCGCGCACGGCCGTCGTCGACCTCCCCATCACCGTCGACGAGGCGTTCCAGTACCTGATCTCGGCGGGCGTCGTCATGCCGCCGGCCGAGCGCATCGAGTCCCTGTCCGTCGCCCTCGAGGTGACCCGGGACGAGGCCCGCCAGACCCTCGACTGCGGCCGCGCCGAGAAGGCGCCGCCGCCCCCGGAGGGCGAGAAGCCTCCGGACGCGGAATGCTGAAGCCAAGGGAGAAAATGATCAATGCCAAATGCCAAACTGGGAAAGCCGGCGCTCTCTTGAGTTTGACATTGGTCATTGGTCATTGATCATTTGCTCAGGCGTGTAGGGTGGGTGCTTGCACCCACGCGGTCTCTAAGGCACTCGGTCCCCATCAAG
>Ga0315274_10017410_pt1 | contig 10138 bp, 4 predicted proteins | sample YL17G02_20_MG_FD_203700 | JGI IMG/M metagenome (GOLD analysis project Ga0315274, IMG submission 203700) | Sediment microbial communities from Yellowstone Lake, YNP, Wyoming, USA - YL17G02_20 | ecosystem: Environmental > Aquatic > Freshwater > Lake > Sediment | place: USA: Wyoming | collected... | reverse complement strand
TATTGATATCGTGCTGCAGATCGTGGATTCGCCGATTGTCTCGATTGACGCGGTGGGGGTCAACGTGCTCACGGACAAGGAAGACATCGCCAACGCCCGCTTCAAGTTCGCCAACGGCTGCACGGCGAACCTGACGGCCAGCCGGGTGTCTCCCAAGCCCCAGCGCAAGATTCGTGTGTTCCAGAAGGACACTTATGTTTCGATCTCGACGCTTCCCACCAAGCCCTCGATGCTGCTGCACCAGCGCGTGCCGCGGCCGAACCCGAAGCCCGGCGAGGCGAACGCGGACATCGTCATCCGGCGCGTGAGGCTGAAGAAAGAGAGCAAGGACATGCTCACGCTGGAGCTGGAGGACTTCCTGGAGACGGTGATGCGGGGCGGATCGCCGATGGTGACGGGGCAGCACGCCCGGGACGCGCTCCAGACGGCGGTTCAGGTGGCGAGGATGATAGAGGAACAACAGAAGAAGGGCATTTTTCTGCAAAGGTAGAGGATACGTTTGGCGCCACGGAGCGCCCAGGCGCACACGTCATGCCCAAACCCGCAAAAATCTTCCTGGTGGCCGGCGAGAACAGCGGCGACATGCACGGCGCGAACCTGGTGCGGCATATCAAGCGGCTGCGGCCGGATTGGGATCTGTCGGGCGTGGGCGGGCCGCAGATGGAAAAAGCCGGGATGAAGCTGCTGCGCAACATGGTGAACGATCTGGCGATCGTGGGCTTCATGGAGGTGATCTCGAAGGCGCCGGTGATCTGGCGGGTCCGCAACATGATAAAGGCGCATCTGGAAAAGGACCGCCCCGACGCGATCATCCTGATAGATTATCCGGGGTTCAACCTCATGCTGATGGCCCCGCTCGCGAAGAAGCTCGGAATCAAGGTTCTTTATTACATCGTTCCCCAGTTCTGGGCATGGCACCGCAGCCGCGTCAAGAAGTTCAAGAAGTACTGCGACAAGATCTTCCCCATCTTCCCGTTCGAGGAAAAAATGCTCCAGCAGGAAGGCATCAACGCCACTTACCTGGGGCATCCCCTGCTGGATGTGATGAAGCTGACCATGACGCGGGAGCAGGTTTTCGAGCGGTTTCAGTTCGACCCGGAAAAGAGGCTCATCGGGATGCTGCCGGGAAGCCGCAAGCGCGAGGTCCGGGTGCTGCTGCCGATCATGCTTGAAGCGGCGCAGCGCATGCTCGACGTGGGCGAGAAGGTCCAGTTCGTTCTTCCCAGGTCCCAGACCATCTCGCTCGACCTGATAGACACGTATCTCACGCAATACGACGTTCCGGTCCACGTGGTGGATCAATACCGTTTCAACGTGCGGGCGGCGCTGGATTTCGCCTGGGTCAAGTCCGGCACTTCCACGCTGGAAGGCGCGCTGCTGGGCGTTCCCTTTCTCATCATCTACAAGGTAAGGTACATCACCGGCTGGATCGCCAAGGTCCTTATCAATACACCCTTTATCGGACTGCCCAACATCGTCGCGGGCGACCTGATCGTTCCTGAGCTCTTGCAGGATCAGGCCACCGGGCAGAACCTGGCCGAGCAGACCCTGCACTATCTCCACGACCAGACCGCCTACGAGAACATGCGTTACCAGCTGCAGAAGATTCAGAGAATATTCGGGCCTCCCGGCTCCTCCAAGCGGACGGCGGAGGCGACGGTCGCATTCCTGGAGTCCTGAAACAAACCGAGGCACAGGAGGATTCGCCATGTTTCGCATCAGCCTTCTCATCGCGCTCCTATGGAGCGCCGCAGCTCTGGTCCCCCAACGGGTAAACGCCGGGCCGCCGGAGCCCTTCGGCACTTATCACCTCACGGTGAACCTGGAGACGGGCGCGACCACGCGGACGGCGGTGGCGCCCCTCGCGGTTTCGCGCCTGGCGGGCGCCCAACCCAAGAAAGTTGTGCTGGACAGGGCCGAGACACCCGCCACCGCAGTCCGGGAGAGCGCATTAGCGCCGCTGAAGGGGACCAAGAAGATCCGAATGGGGGCAGCCCTACCCGCGGGTCCCAAACCCTCGAAAAAGCCCGTTGTGTCGGTGGTGGAGCCTTACATCTACAGGGCCGTACTTCACAACATCGGGAACCTGCAGGACGAGGATCATGACGGGTTTTACTCGGCGTTCAACTTCGACATCGGGATCTGCGTGGACATCTCCGAGGGCACTTTGCCCGTATCAGCCGTGATCCTTTGCACCACGACGGGGCAGCAATGGTACGCCGGCTCATGGGACGTCATCAGCGGCATGACATACTGGGCGGACGTGAGTTTTGATGAGACGGATTTTCAGGGATGGCTGGAGGACGACACTTATCTCGACTTCTCCGTGGAAATACACTATACCGTAGGCACGAAGTTCGACAGCACCCCGTACGTTGAACGTGAGCCCTTCCCGGCCGATCCGGCGCCGGCGCCCTATATGTATGAGGCCAAGATCATCAATGTGGAAAACACCACCGACGAGGATCAAGACAGCTACTACTCGCGCTTCGATTTCGACATCGGGATTGACGCGGACGACCCATACGGACGGGCGCTCGTGTCGGCGGTCATCATCTGCGACACCACCGGCCAGTCCTGGTGCACCGAGCAATCCTGGGAGATCAATGGCATTCAACGCGGGTACGCCAGGATCGGCTTCAGCGAGCGGGATTTCGACACACACATTACCGGCGACACGGACCTCGATTTCACGGTCGAACTCTATAACTCGACATTCTCGGTCCTGTATGACGAGACGTCACAAGTGGGCAAAGAGCCTTTCAAGGCCGACCCCTTGCCGCCCTACCTCGCCGTAGCCAAGATCTACAACCTGTCCGGCCTTCTGGACCTCGACCGCGACGGCTACTACGTGCAGTTCGCTTTCGACATCGGGATTGACGCGGATGTTCCGCAGGTCCCGGCCGAGGTGGCGGCAAGGATCACCTGTACCACCACCGGGCAAGCCTGGGACACGGCGTCATGGACCGTTGAGGGCGTGGGCGAGGATTTCGCCAACGTCCGGTTCGACCAAAGCGATTTCGCCGACTACTTCTCGGGAAACACCAACCTGGATTTCACTGTTGAACTCTACGACGGGACCCTCAGCTACCTGCTCGACACCAAGACCGCCGTGGGAAACGAGCCGTTTCGGGCCGACACCGGGCTGCCTCGCATCGCCGAAGCCAAGATCTATAACCGCGCCAATCTCAAGGACGAAGACGCCGACGGCTACTACTCCCAATACGATTTCGACCTTGGGATAAACGCCGTAGTGGACGCCGGCGCCCTTAGCGTCGCGGGGCGGATCCTGTGCCCGGTGACGGGTCAGACCTGGGACATCGCCCCGTGGACCATTACCGCGGGCACTGAGTCCTGGAAGAACGTCCGGCTCAACGAAGCCCGCTTTGCCGGACACCTGGCAGGGAACACCCAGCTCTACTTCACAGTGGAGATCTACGACGCGACTTGGGCCGCGCGGCTCGATTCCACCTCCAGCGTAGGCGGCCAACCTTTCCCCGTTGACCCGATCCAAGCGCCCGACGATGCTTATGCACTGGTCCGGCACTTTTACAACAGCGTGCTGGCGCGGGAGCCTGAACCGGGCGCCGTGGACGCGTGGATCAACGGGTATTTCCTCTACTCGCTCTACCTGGAGATTGACGTCCGCTTCATTGGCCGCGAAATGGGCCGCATCTTCTTCTTCTCCCCGGAATACGCCAACCGCAACAGGGACAACGCGGAGTTCATCACGGACTGCTATCAGGCTTTCCTCTGGCGTGATCCCTCGGATGCCGAGCTGGCGGCCTGGCTGGGCGGGGTCTGGAACCGGGCGGAGGCCATGACAATCTTCGCCGAATCCGAGGAGTTCGACGACCTGATGTCCGTGCAGTGGTTCCCGGGCTACGAAGGCAAACCGGTCCGCAACTTCGCGACGACGATGTACATCGGCTTCCTGGATCGGCTGCCGGACCTGGGCGGGCTGGATTACTGGTCGGCCAACCTGGAGCAGGCCGCCGATAAACGGCAGAGGAGCAAGGAGATGGCCCTGGCCATTCTCCGTTCCGCCGAATACCTGGGCAGAAACGAGCTGGCCACCGCAACCGTCACGCGCCTTTACCGCAGCTTCATGGGGCGGTTTCCCGGCGACGGGGAAGTGGCCTACTGGGCGGACGAGATCGTCTCGGAACGGCGGACCCTGGGGATGGTGGTGGAGGTCTTCGCCAACTCGGAGGAATTTACCATGCGGCTGGGGCAGTACTTCTGAGCACCGCGTTTCGTGTGTGCTCATCTCAGTTTCTTGCAGGGAGAGGAATTCCGGCCCCCACCGACTTTACGTCGGTGGCGCCGTGATTCTGCTCCAGTAACGGTCTTTCGTGTTCTTGCGCCCCCGCCGACTTTAGGTCGGTGGAGCGATGATTGTTCTTCCCGTAGAAATACAATCCATCCCGTCAGGGGAAAGAGGGGACACATCAAGAATCGCCGCGAAACATCAAGGTCTTCAATCATCGCTCCACCGGTATAAAACCGGCGGGGGCGTGGGATGTTTTCACCGGCTCTGGAGCAAAACCACCGCTCCACCGACCTAAAGTCGGCGTGGGCGGCTTCTCCAAGAAACTGAGATGCGCACGTTTCGTGTGCTCCCCCGCTTTAATCATTGACAAAGCTCACCGTTTGGGGAATCCTTGGATAGAGGAGGGTTCACCATGTTCCGCGTTCTTACATACCTCACGGCAGTCCTCGCGCTGGCAGCCGCATTCTCCCACCCGGTGTGGGCGGGTTCCCCGGAGATTGGGGACTCGCCCCAAGCCATCGCCACGTTTCATCTCAGCGTGAATCCTTTGACGGGCGAAGCCACACAAACCGCGTCCTCGCCTGCCGTCGGCGTTGTCCTCCAGAAGAGCTTGGTTCAGAGACAGGCCGGGGGCCACCCGAAGAGCGCAAAGGTGCCGCTCGTGGGGATCAAGAAGGTCAAACTCGGCGCCCCGGAACCCGTTCGGGCCGGGATTTCGCCGAATGCCACGGTCCTGGCAGTCCCCTCTCTCTCCAATGTCCTAGTTCGCAACATGACAAACCTCGTTGACAAAGACGGCGATGGGTACTACGCCTTCTTCAATTTTGACCTCGGAATCGCCGTGCGCAACCCCGGGGCATCCCAGCAGGTAATGGCCAGGATCCTCTGCAACCCGACCGGGCAACAGTGGGAGACCGACTCCTGGACAGTCTCCGGCACCCAGGATACGTGGGTGAATATTGGCTTCGACCGGCTGGACTTCCAAGGGGTCCTGACCAAGAACACCGATCTTTATTTCATCGTCGAACTCTATGACGCGCCGGGGGACGTGAAATACGACACAAAGACCACTCCCCAACCCTTTCGCGCCGACCCAATCATGTATCCCTGTTTCTTCGAGACGCCATCCATCACTTGGCAGAGCAACGCCGATGAGGACAAGGACGGGTACTCCTCTCACTTCAGTTTTGGCATCAACGCTTATATGAACGAGGACCGCGGGTTCACATACCACGTGGCGCTGCTCGTGGTTTGCGAGACGACCGGCCAGGCTTGGCAAAGCCAGGTGATAGTGGTAGAAGGCCCGGACGGGTTTGACGGCGTGATGGACTTTAACGAGCAAGACTTTCTCGGGCGTTTTTCCGGCAATACAAGACTCGATTTTTCCGTGAAAATCCTCGAAATGGTGTGGGACGAGATTATAGAAGCCTGGCTCAATTCGGGAGTGGTTTGGGACACCGAGCGGCGCGTGCTCGGGGAACCCCTGCTGGTGGACCCCATCCCGCTCCAGATTGCCGAGGCGGGAATGGACAGCGTTGACAGGCTGAGAGACGAGGACGGGGATGGATTCTACTCCCAGTACGATTTCAACGTGGGGATCCGTGCGGAGACTCCCACCTCCTACACCGTTGCCGCCAGGATCACCTGTACCACCACGGGGCAGATCTGGGATGTCCCGCCGTGGACCATCTACCCGGGCCATGAGTTTTGGCAAGAGGTTCACTTCGATGAGGCGAATTTCGTCGGGATACTGAATGGAAACACCCAGCTGTACTTCAGGGTGGATCTCTATGATGCGGCGTGGAAGACCCTGCTGAATTCGACCAGCAACATCGCCGGCCAGCCTTTCCCGGTGGATCCGGTAAAAGCCCCCGACGATGCTTATGCGCTGGTTCGCCATTTCTACAACGCCGTCCTGGGCCGCGAACCCGAACCGGGCGCCGTGGACGCGTGGATCAACGGCTATTTCCTCTACTCGCTTTACTCGGAGATAGACGTCCGCTTCATCGGCCGCGAGATGGGCCGCATCTTCTTCTTCTCCCAGGAATACGCCAACCGTAAACGGGACAACGCGGGCTTCATCCGGGACTGCTACCAGGCCTTCCTCTGGCGCGACCCGTCCCAGGCCGAGTTCTCGGCTTGGATGGCCGGGATCTGGGACCGCACCGAGGCTTTGACGATCTTCTCCGAATCCGAGGAGTTCGGCGATCTGATGTCCGTGAGGTGGTTCCCGGGCTACGAAGGCAAGCCCGTCCGCAATTTCGTCACGACCATGTACGTCGGCTTCCTGGATCGTCTGCCCGATCTCGGCGGTCTGGATTACTGGTCGGACGCGATGGAGCGCGCCGCGGACAAACGGCAGGCGAGCAAGGATATGGCGCTGGCGATGCTCCATTCCGCCGAATACCGGGCCAAGAAGGATTCCACCCGCGAGACCGTCGCGCGCCTCTACCGAGCCATCATGGGGCGCTTCCCCGCCGACAGGGAAGTGGACTACTGGGCGTTGGAGATCACTTCGGGGCGGCGAACGATGGAGCAAGCCTTGGAAACCTTCTGCAACACCCAGGAGTTCACCAACCACCTGCACCAGTACTTCGGCTGATAACAGCGCCATGTTCGCGGGAAAGGCGGGCGGTGGATGCGGCCCCGGGGAGACAAACCGAAGCGGCGGGTCCGGTTTCTTCTTGCCGGCGCCGTGGCCGTGATCCTCAGTGCGTCGCCCGTGGTTCAGGGAGCGGATTTCCCCTCGGAGTTGCCTGCGCCTGAGCGGATTCTGGAGACGCTGGGAAAAGAGCATCCGCGTCTTCTGGCGACCAAGGGCGATTTTGGCCGCGTAAAGCGACTGCTGTCGTAGAGTGAAGCCCCGCGCAAGGAGTATGCCGCCCTTCTAGCCAAGGCCGAGCGAACCCTCACCGCGCCCGTCTCGCGGTACGAAATCCCGGATGGCCTTCGGCTTCTCGCCACGAGCCGCCGAGTCCTCGAGCGCGCCTACCTTCTTGCCTTCGTGGCCCGCATCGAGCGCACACCGCGCTTCCAGGAGCGTCTATGGAAGGAACTCGAAGCCGCCGCGCAGTTCCAGGACTGGAATCCCCGCCACTTCCTGGACACGTCCGAGATGACCCACGCTTTCGCCATCGCTTACGACTGGCTATATGACACATGGACCCCTCAACAGCGCGCCGTTCTGCGCATGGCTATCGTTAAACACGGCCTTGAACCCGCCTTGGCGCTTTACCGCGGCGAGGAAGGCTGGTGGGTGAACAACTCCGCCAACTGGAACACGGTTTGCAACGGCGGGATCGCTCTGGGCGCCCTGGCCATCGCCGACGAGGAACCCAAAATCGCGCAGGAGATTGTCCATGCGGCGGTCCGGAGCGTGGCATGCTCGATGCAGTCCTTCGCGCCGGACGGCGCCTGGGTCGAAGGCCCCGGCTACTGGGATTATGCCACGCAGTACGCAGTGGCTCTGCTGGCCGGGCTTGAGTCCGCGCTTGGAACCGATTACGGCCTGGGTGCAGCCCCCGGTTTTTCCCGGACCGCTCTTTTCCCGATCTACATGACCGGGCCTGCCGGTTTGTCCTTCAATTTCGCCGACGCCGGGGTCGGCAGGATTCGCGCGCCTCACATGCGCTGGCTGGCCCGCAAGTTCGACCTTCCCGCGGCCAACTGGTTCGCCAACCGCGCCGCCTCCGCCGACCCTCTCGATCTGCTCTGGCGTTGGGATAAGGAAGCGGATCCCGTTTCGGCTCGTTTGCCGTTGGATGTCCTTTTCGACAAGATACAGGTCGCCGCTTTCCGCAGCTCCTGGGATGACCCCGACGCGCTGTACGTGGGACTCAAAGCGGGCCGGAACGGCGTATCCCACGGGCATCTCGATCTTGGCTCCTTCGTGCTTGAGGCATCCGGCATCCGATGGGCCGAGGACCTGGGGTCGGATGACTACAACCTCCCGGGATACTTCGGACGGGAGCGTTGGACCTACTACCGGCTGCGGCCCGAAGGGCACAACACCCTGGTGATCCACCCCGACGAAGGCCCGGGACAAGACCTCGCCGCCGCGGCCTCGGTGGATCGCTTCGTTGCGGACCCGAAGAACCCCTTTGCGATCGTGAATCTGACCGCAGCCTACTGGAAATACGCCAACCGCGTGCGGCGCGGAGTGAGAATGCCCTCGCGCAAGCAGGTGCTTGTAGTGGATGAGGTGGAGGCGAAAACCCCTTCGGAAGTATGGTGGTTCCTGCACACCCGGGCGGAGGCGGAGTTATCGCAAGGCGGGAGATGCGCTCTTCTGCGCCGGCGCGGCAAGAGCGTCGAGGCCCGGATTCTCGCGCCGGAAGGAGCGGTTTTTCTCGTGCAAGACGCCCGCCCCCTTCCTTCCTCCCCCAACCCGCCGGGGCAAAACACCAACGAAGGCATCCGGAAGCTGGCGATTCGTCTGGAGTCCGTCCGAAACGTCCGAATCGCGGTTCTGTTCACTCCCGGCGGCGCGCCTTCTCCACCGGCGCCGCAAGGTCTGAATCTACGCCGTTGGTGAGCGCTGGGGAGAGATGATCGCCGCGCAGAAAGGTTGCTTCGGCAACAACCTGGGGCCGGCCGACCGCGGCCAGATTCTCTTCTTCGGCCCGGTGGTTGACCCGCCGGAGGGAGTAGGGCCGCTGCCGATTCCCGGTTTTCCGGCGGGCCATTTCCCCGAAAAGATCCGCGACATGGACTGGACTAACCCTTCCTCTCCCCCGGTTTTCCACCTGCCAGAGGGCATCCGCTACACCTGCCAGATGGATGGCGCCTGCTGCTGCGATTGGTGGGAAATCCGCGTCGAGGCAATGGCTGCCGAACGGATCCTCGAGGTGGACTGGCGTTCCTGCTCGAGTCTGGGCGGCAAGGCGAAGTCGCCTTTCCTCCGGGCCAGGCCCAACGCCAGGTTCCTCTTCCTGCGATGCCTGGGAGATGCCTGCTCCTTTCTCGGCGAGGACAGCCTCTGCCGGCTCCACGCCCGTTTCGGACCCGAAACCAAGCCGCACGGCTGCCGTCGCTTCCCCTTCCATTTCATCCAGGCCCCGGACGGCATCTACGTGGGATTGTCGTTCGCCTGCACGAGCGTTCTCCACGATATGGGACGTCCCGCGGTGGAGATGCACGAGGAGGCGGAGCGGCTCTACAGCCTCGAACCGGAACACGCACGGATCGAAGCGCCTATCCGTCTCGACGCTTCCACGGCGATCACCTGGGAGGACTACCTTCAGGTCGAGAAAGCGCTCGATGCGATCCTCTCGCGCGAGGATCAGCCCTTTTCCACGTGCCTGGTCGCGGGGCACGTCTGGCTGGGCATTCTTCGGCAGATGCTGAAGGCCGGAGCGCCGGGACTCAAGGACAAGGAGGCGGCGTTCCTCCGGGGCCCAAACCCGGCGTTGGGGCAGATCCTGGATTTCTACGTCCGCCAAACGAGTTCGGAGAACTTCAAACGGGCTTTCGCCATCGCCTCGCGGTCCGCCGCCCACCCCACGCTGAAAAGGATGGTGCTGGGAACTCTTCTGTCCTTCCGCAACTCGGGCCGGCCAAACCAGTGGCGGATCACCGCGGTCATGAGAGTGATCGTCGAGCATCTGCGGCATTGGATGCGCGTCGGGTCCCTGCGGCTGGAACCCCTGGACAAGCGCGTGCCCTACCGGATGTTCCAGCCCAGCCCGGCCTATCTTGACCCGCCCAAGGTCCAGGCGCTGCTGCGGCGGTATTATCGCCATGCCCTGTTCCGCAAAGACCTGGTGGCAAACACCGACCTGTTCTGGGGTTACTGCTACTTCCTGTTGATCCACGGGCTGGTGGAATACTATGCGGTGGGGCTGGCGGCCCTGGGCGAACCCGACC
>Ga0315274_10017408_pt1 | contig 10138 bp, 8 predicted proteins | sample YL17G02_20_MG_FD_203700 | JGI IMG/M metagenome (GOLD analysis project Ga0315274, IMG submission 203700) | Sediment microbial communities from Yellowstone Lake, YNP, Wyoming, USA - YL17G02_20 | ecosystem: Environmental > Aquatic > Freshwater > Lake > Sediment | place: USA: Wyoming | collected... | reverse complement strand
AGCGCCATCGCCAACATGCCGAACACGCCCATCATGGCCGCGTGGCCGTGGTTCGTGGTGAGCAGCGTGCCGACTTCGTAGTAGCTCACGACCGGCAGATTGATGAGGAAGCCGAACACGCCCGCGCCGACGAAGTTCCAGAACCCGACCGCCATGAGGAAACAGAAGGTCCATTTGTGCCTCATCGCAAGGTCTTCGCCGCACGTCGCACATTTGCCGCGCGTCAGCCTGATGAAGTCCCACGCATCCAGCGTGAGCAACGTGAGCGGCACCACTTCGAGCGCCGAGAACATCGCGCCCAGCGCCATTGTGATGTTCGACTGGCCGGTCCAGTACCAGTGGTGTCCGGTGCCGACGATACCGCTGCCGAGGTAGAGAATGGCATCGAGATACACCACGCGCGCCGCCGTCAATTTCGATACCACGCCAAACCAGCCCCACGGCCAGCAACACCTGCCACGCGCGGCCCAAGTCCAGATACTCCCAGCCTTGATGCCCGAACCAGAACCAGAGTGTGCCGAGCGCCTGGTTGATGCCGAGAAGTTCACCGAGCAGGCTGCCCAGCACCACGATGAGCAAGGCGCCGAAGAGGACGTTGATTCCTTTGACCTGGCCCTTCGGTTCGGTGCCTAACGACGCGGCAAGGAACAATCCGCCGGCCACGTAGGCCGTGGCGATCCAGAAAATGGCCAACTGCAAATGCCACGTCCGCAGGATGTGGCTCGGCAGCCAGCGCGGCAGGTCGAAGCCGTAGAATCCACCCGGCTCGACGCGGTAATGCGCCGTCGCTGCGCCCACCAGCACTTGCAGCAGGAACAACAACGCCACGATGACGAAGTACTTGAGCGTGGCCCGCTGGCTCGCGGTGGCGTTGCCCACCGGCACGAGCGGATGGACGTGCTCGCTACGGCTTTTCCAGCCGAGGTAATCAAACTTGCCGAACGCAAACAGCACGAGCGCGGTTCCGCCCAGGAGCGACACCAGACTCAGCGCGCTCCAGAGAATCGCGTCGGTGCTCAGCTTGTTCCCGGCGTCCGGGTCGTACGGGAAGTTGTTGGTGTAGGAGTAGGTTTTGCCGGGCCGGTGCGCGACAGAAGCCCAAGCCGTCCATGCGAAGAACGCGGTGAGCTGGCGCAGTTCGGTTGCGTCGGTGATGTATTTGGCGGGCAGGCCGGCGTTGGTAGCGGGCTGCGAGAAGTAAGCGGCCCACTTCGCGATTTGCTTCTGGAAGGAGAGCCGCTCGGCTTCCGTGAACGTCAGGGTGCCCGACTCCGCGTCGTAGCGGTTTTGCTCCAGCAAATACACCGCTTCCGCCTTCATCGCGTCCCGCTCGGCGGGGGACAGGGTGCTCCAGGCGCGCTGGTGGCGGTTCGTGGCGAACCATTCCTGCGCGTCACGGGTGAGCGTGTGGAGGTATTCTGCGGAGAAGTCCGGGCCGAGATAGGCGCCGTGGCCCCAGATCGTGCCGTTCTCCATTAGGGCGTGTTTGAGGAACACCTGCTGTCCGGCGAGGACGTCGTCTTTGGTGAAGTTGGTGATCACCGTTTCGCCCGCCGCGGTGACGACTTGGTTGGGAATCGGCGGAGCGTCCTTGAAGCTCCGCAAGGCCAGCCAAATCAGGATCGTGAATCCTGCCACCATGGTCAGGATGACTGCGTGTCTCCACCAGGGAGACAATCTCTCAGTTTGCTGCATATCTGCTTTTCCTTTTACTGGATTTATACGCAAAAGGTCATTTCCGCACACTCTCATTTTTTGGTGCGGCCGGCAGCAAGAACTTCGCGGCTGTTCTGACGCCGCGATGGTGTATGAGGGCAGTCGGTTTCAGGATCCACACCCACAGCCGCAGCCGCCCGGCCGCGCCGCGCTCGGCAGGGGTGTTTGAACACTCGTGGCGAGCCCCTTGGCAAACATCTCCAGCCAGGCGACGACATCCAGACCAACGGCTCGGTCCACTTCGGCGAATTTCTCGGTGAGTTCCGTCCCGGCGGGTTTCAAGCCGGTGAACGGCGCGCCTTCGCCGGCGCGATGGATGCGCACAAGCGTTTCGAAGAAATACATGTCCGCCAACTCGCGCGCTTCGGGATTGAGCTTGCGCACGGCGTGCGTCTTCTCGAACGCCTGCTTGATTTGCGTCTCGTCGTGCTTCTGCACCCAGATAAGGACGAGGTTAATGTTGGTTTCCGCCAGCTTTTTTTGTGCGGCCTTGACAACCGGGCCGTCCATACCGCCGCAATGCGCTTGGGCGGCGTGAGGGGCGAGGATCGCCGCCGCAGCCAGCAACGGGAAGGCGGCCAATGAGATTCTCAGGTTCAGGTTTTTCATGGTGTGATGGCTTTGCGGTTTGCGGTTTGCAGTTCAGGGCCGAATCATGGTCAAAATCATTTGAGCCAACTGCCCAGCGGTTGGGCGCGACCAGTCTTTCACATACGGGTTCGACTTGCGGGTGACTTGCACAATTCGATTTGCGTTCCTGCCTTGGAAGCCGTGGACTGTTGATAGGCGGTGTAGCCCAGGTGATAGAACGGCCGCCCCGATCCCGCATAGATGAAATGCCGGGGATGCTGGGGGGACGCGGTCACTGGACCCGTCCGCTGCGACGGCGTGCAGCGCAGCGTGCCCCTGAATCGCTCGTCGAGTCCGCCGCCGCGGAGCCGGAGTTTGTATTGGCAAATCGCCCCGGGCTGCGAGGGGGCAAAGCGAAGTCGAAACGTGCTTCCATCTTCCGAGTCCGCGAAACCAGGCACGGTGATCGCCGGCGTGTTCGATGCCGTGAACACGGCAGTCACTTCCGCCTCGGTGAAGGGATTCTTGAACAGCGGTTGCTCGACGCGCACGGTAAACTCGGCGGGATCGAAACACGGCACCGTCGTCGGCGCCTCGATGGTCACTTTCACCGATCCGGAAGCTGCGGCCGCGAAACCCGCCCCACCGATGGCAAGGTGCGCCCATGCGCCGATAACCGACGCGGCTCTAAGAAACGATAGCATGGCTATTGACAGACCCCTTCTTAGGCCAATGTGATCAGTGCGAGAGCCCTCTTCCTCGGTCCTCATCGTTCCATCGCATTCACGGCCCGACCCTCCTATGCCAGTACATCCCCACCCACGAACACCTCCGTCTTGAGGAAGGCGATCGCGCGCCGGTGCGTGGTGCCGTGCGACTTGCCGTATCCGTTGTGGGTCGCCGCGAAAACATCGAGGCGCGGATCCGAGTGCCAGAACACGTCCCGGCCCCGGGCGGTCGTCCGATCCACATCCGCGTCATCCACCGCGAGCATGTTGTGCGCCTTGGCGGTCACGTACCAGGTCAGATAGAGGGAATCGTCGTAGGTGCGCCCGATGCCTGCGTCTATCGCCAGCGCTGCGCCGTGCGCATAGAGTTCGAAGTCCAGCGTCGCGCGGTGGGTGTGAAAGGAGTCGTGGGTGCCGTAATTGAGGAACAGGTAAGCCGCCTCCCGCTCCCACCCGCTGCGCATCACGGCGACGCCGGAGGGCGCCAGATGCATGGAGGTGGCCGCCGGCAGGGCTGGCAGGGGTTCCTTGCCGCGGGCCAGCCATCGCTGAACCTGCCGAGCCGGTTTCGAGTTTCGCTGCGGCATGTCCTCTGCCGCCGGGATTCGTGCGCCATGCGGTTTCATGGTGGCCGCATTCTTCTGAGTCATGGTTCGGCTGTTCAACGCGATTCAATTGATAGCAGGAAATTGCTTTTTTTGACACTCTGCGGGTGAGCACCAGGTCATTAAGCGTCTCTGTCAATAGTGAGCACTGGACCCCTTCTCGTCTTCTGCTCTATTGGCACGGATGGTAGTCGCTGCCCAGAGACTTGATCCTGGAAGACGGGACGGTTATGATGGTCCCGTGAAGGATGTCCGAGTTGATGAACGTCGGTCTTTCGTCACAACCTGGAACGTAGATTGCAGGCTGCGAGCGTTGATGGTCTTTTCGGCCCTGTTGGCGGGGGCGGTGATGGGAGCACAAACCCGCCTGGAAATCGAAGCCGCCTTGGGCGGCGGCGGGGTGCGGTTGCAGGGCTGGAGCGCAACCAACCAGGTCTTTACTCTCCAAGCCTCCTCGAATCTGGTCGATTGGGAGGAGATGGCGGTCTTGTATGACCGACCGACCGACTCCAATGGGCAGACAGACAGCGCGTTCAGCTTTCAGGATCTCGCAGCCCCCAACTTCGCGCGACGTTTCTACCGGTGCATGACATCGGCACTGACACCCGGGCACGACTGGAAGAACGCGATTTCCTTTCCCAATGACTCCCTTCTCTCGCCGGCGCACCCGAGTGCCGATGGCATCCGCTGGGTCAAGTGTGCTGTCTTGAGGAACGAGCCTTATCGGGTCTATTACCAGGACAGCGCGAAATACCCTTTTCACTACGACTTCGCGGTGGCGCGGCTCGGACAGTTCCGGGGTCTGAGCCGGGAAGCGTTTGACCTGGTTTCTCTGCGCTCGGCCAACCAGCAAGTGATTCTGGGTACGGTGCTGTTCCCGCCGGCTCCGGTCTCGGCCAGCACCCCCGGCTTCCCCGAATTCGGGATCCAGCTTGTGGGCCTCGATCCGTATCCGCGAGAACAGGTGCAGAGACTTCTTGAGCTGGTCAAATCGACCGTGTGGGTCCCGCCGGGCGTGGTGCCTCTCTACTTTCCCACCTTCGAGCAAACCGACTCCGCCATCGCCAATGCGGACTTCTTCGCCTCCAAAGGCATGGCCGTCAGTTCGGTCAACCGCTGGCTCCGGGGAGATGTCGTCTATTCGACGGGTTGGGCAATCGGCAGGCTGGTGTTCGTTCCGGCCGACGCCATTCGGGCTGCATACACCGAAGGTCGCCTCCACCCGCAAGACGTCCTGCTCACTGACGGAGTCCCCACCGAGCTTCCGTTTGTCGCGGGGATTCTCACGCTCGCGCCGGCAACTCCCAGCTCGCACGCCGCAATTCTGGCGCGCTCCTACGCCGTTCCCTTTGCTTTCCTAGCCACGCTGGACTCAAGAGCGCGTGTCCAGGAATTGGCCGGCAAGGAAATCCTCCTGCAGAGCACCGGGGCCCCCGGCCTGAACCCGGTAACGATGATCGAGCTCGAAAACAACCTGGGACCCGCCACCAAAGCGGGGTTGCTCGCGCTCAAGCGACCCGCCGCCGCGGAGATCGCGCCACGAGCCAAGTTCGGCGCTTACTGGGTCTCGGCGGACCGGTTGGTGCCATCCGACATTCAGTTCTTCGGAGGCAAGGCCGCCGATTTCGGTTTCTTGCGGCGAACGATCCCCTCGAATTCACCCTCCGCCATCGCCTTCTCCTTCGATCTGTGGGATGCTTTTCTGGATCAAACGCTGCCCGGGGGCAAAACCTTGCGAGCGGCGATCCACGACCGCCTTTCCCCTCACACCTATCCGCCCGACCTGCCGGCTCTGATGGCCGATCTGGCGACGGTCCGAGCGCTGATCACCCAAACCGCTCGGTTCGAGGCTCCCCTGCGGCAAGCGGTCACCAAGGCTCTGGTGGCTTTTGATCCGCTCCGTAAAATCCGTTTTCGCAGCTCCAGCAATGCCGAGGACACCGAGACCTTTTCCGCCGCCGGCCTGTATGACAGTTACAGCGGCTGTCTGGCTGACGACCTCGACGGTGACGACAGTGGGCCGTGTCGCTGTGATCTCTCGGAAGCTCGGGAGCGCGGCGTCTTTCGGGCGATCCAGAAGGTCTATGCTGGTTTCTACAACGACAATGCGTTCCTGGAACGTCTGCGACACGGGATCAAGGAAAGCGAAGTCGGCATGGCGCTGTTGGTGCACCATTCCACACCTGACGATCAGGAAATGGCGAACGGGGTGGCTACCGTGAAGGTGGCTGTCGTGGGAAGCGACGTTTGCCTGAGCGTGGATCTCGTCACGCAAGCGGGAGCGGTTTCCGTGACCAACCCGAAAGCAGCGCCAAACCGGAAGTTGTCCAGGCTACGATCGACGCCCGTTCGCGGCCCGGCGGTACTCTCCGATCCCTGACCTTGCGGGAACCCTCGGCGCTGGTACCGCTCGGCGGCCGCGTCCTCGACTGGGAAACGGACTATCGCGCGCTGGTTGGCTTGCTCTCCTCAGTCTTCGCTGCCTACACGAACCACTTCCCTGGCCGGCAGCCGGTCCTGGACTTCGAGTACAAGAAGGTTCAACCAGGGAGATTGCTGATCAAGCAAGTGCGCGAGCTGCCGGCAGCCCAAGATGCGATCATCCCCGCCTTCCTCCTGAACGAGCCGACAAGCTGCTGCGTCCTTCAGGCCGAAGACTCCAGCGTGTTTGCCAATCATCGGCTCAAGTCGCTCTGGGCTCTCCGAACGAAGAGCTTCTCGCTCCACAGCACCAACCTGTCCGAGTGTTTCTATACGGATGCCAGTCTCGAGTACGTGGATGACGCGTCGGTCAAGCGACTCAGCGGCAGCCTTGCTTCCTTCCCCAATGCATCGCACTCGGTCGTCACCAGCTCCTGGAGCACAGTGCAGGTTATTGACCGCTGGACCCTCGGAACCGGGGGAGGTCTGAGGACCTACTCACTTGCCACCGTCCTTCCTCAAGCGAGCTCGGAATGCCCTTTCGTCGCGCCACGTGATCTCCGAAGAACGCTCACCGTGAGTTACACCACGCCGGTTCCGTACCTGGGATACAACTGGTCCACTGGAGGCACAACCCAAGAGACTGTTCGGCTGTTCCCCTACCGGCAGTTCGTTCCGCTGACCAACTCTCAGCCCTTAACCATCAGCGCCGCCAGCGCGACCGGGAACCGGCCAGTCGATTTCAAACTGTCCTTTCATGCGCCGCTGCCGGGTTCTGTTTATACCGTTCCCACCGTGAGGGCGGATTCGATCCCTCCGTTGGCTGAGACCGAAATCACGGGTCTGATCGACGAGCCGCTCACGCTGCGCAGCCACTACTCCCAAACCGCGGCGCAGGGACACCACGGCTTCATTCAGTACTACGTTTTCGAGCCGCGCTTGGATCCCGACGTAACGCCGGAGCAGCTGCAAAAGCTGAAGGCTGCGGATGTCCGGCTACTCTTCCTGTCTCGCCCCTTGGACGACAACCCTCCGACGCTGGGCATTCTAGGGCAAGCCGGCACATTCAGGCCGTGGTGAATCCTGGATAGTGGGATACTCGTCCGTTGACGAGTCTGGCAGGGACCACGGCAACTGCGCCACTTGTCGGGCGCACCGTGTGCCAAAGCCACGCCAGCTTCCGGGGCCGAATCTTGGCGTCGCACAACCAGGCTCGCTGGCGGCGTCCGGCTCCCCGTTCTGCCCTTTCGCGATCCGTCCAACGCCAGCCGCCGCTTCATGCAGGTCCTTTTGGTCGCCGCCAGTCCAGATGGTTGAGGATGTTGCCGTCGGCGACCTGAACCCCGACTGCTTCCTGGATGACCGCGTGGGGCAGGTTATCGAAGTGTCTCTCATTTGGGCAGCCGGGTCGCCCGCCGAAAGGTCTCCTCGCGCTCCTGCTGGACCTTGCGGAACTTTTCCTTTTGCTCGGGCGTGAGCAATTCCTCCACCCGCCGGTGCATCTGGCGGATGACTTCGATGGAGCGTTCCACGGTGTTGGAATGCACCGCGCTCATCTCGCGCACGAACCGGTCCACCACCGGCGCAATCTGTCGGGCTTGGCCGTCGGTCAGCTTGAGGTCCTGTTGCAACCGCTGGCGCACGCTGGTCGCCATCTGGTCCGGTCGTGGTGGATGCGCCAGCCGCTGCGTGCCGAGTTTGAATCCGCTCAATCCTCCCAGCACGCCGCCCGCCAGCAGGCCGGCGATGAAGATGGCGGCCATATAGATCAGCGCTTTGCCTTTCGGAGTTGTGTTCATTGGTTGTAGGTGGCATTGGCCACCGTGCTGGCAAAATCCCAAGCATCCGGCGTGGCCGGTTTGATTTGAGTGAACGAGAAAACGGACAGCAGCACACCGGCCGCGCATGCAAAGGCCAGACCGCGCCTGAACAGGGGCATCAACTGGAACCAGGCCCGTTGCGCCCGCGCCCCACGCCAATGAGCCAGCGTCCGCGCCTTATGGGTGAAGGAGGGTTCCGGGGTCGCCGGGGACGGCGTGTCCGCCGCCGCCTGCAGCAGCCTCTTCAGATGGTGGTCCGTCGCGTTCATGATTTGGGCTGTCGCATCAGTTCTTCCAGGTGCTTCTTCATCCGTTGCCGTGCGCGGAAGGCCCGCACCTTCACCAGCGGAGCGCTCCAGCCGGTCACTTGCTGGACTTCCGCGACGCTGCGGCCTTCCAGATGCATCAGCGTGATAACCAGCCGGTCCGCCGGGCTAAGCTGCTCGATCAACTTGCTAACCAACTCCCGCGCAGCGAGCTTCTGCAGGGCAGGCAAGTCCTCGGTGGTCGCCGCCAGCGTGTGCACCACATGTTCTTCCTGCTCAGTCAGGTCGGCCCAGCGCAGTTCCGGGCGAACCCGCTCGTGTTCAAGTTGCTTGATGCAGGTGTTCACCGCCACACGCGACACCCAGTGCTCGAACGGCACAGTGCCAGAAAACTGGTTGAGCTTGGTGAACACTTTCATAAACACGGTCTGCACGAGGTCATCCTCGGCTACACGCCGCGGCAGATGCGCCCGGACAATGCGCAGCACGAGCGGATGCAAGCGGTCATACAACTCGCTGGCCGCCGCCTCATCGCCCTGCCGCACCTGTTCCACACAGGCATTGGCATTCCAGGTTTCGGCATCCTTGTAACCACGAACCTCGCTGCCGGTCTTCTAGTGGAAATGCCAATGCGCACGAAAACAACGGTGTTGAGTCCAGACGCCCGCACCGGCCGTTGGCCGCGAGCGGTTGTCGGAATCTGCGACGGATTGCTCCTGCTGGCCGTTTTCTCCGGGACGCTCGTTCTGCGAAGTATGGCGGCCCCGGCGACCCCACCGCGGGGCCTGACGACCGACGGGCTGTTCACCCTGACAAACGTGTGGAAGGTGCATTTCACGTTCACACCTGATCAGTGGGAAGCGATGGAACCTCAAGGTGGGGCAGGACCCTTGGGCGGGCGTGGTGGCCCGGGAGGTCTCGGCGGGCGGGGCGGCCCTGGAGGGCAGAGAGGCCCCCGAGGATTCGGTCCTGCCACGTTCATCGCCCAGCTATTTCTGGACCAGGGAGATTCCAACCGGGACAGCCAGTTTTCCCAGGCGGAGTTTGCGGCGCTGGGGCGGAAGTGGTTCACAGCTTGGGACACGAACAAGATGGGCAAGCTTGATACCGAGAAGATCCGAGCCGGACTCACCGCGGCGTTCGCGCCGCCGAACTTGGGTCCTGCAGGCCCCGGCGGGCCGGGCCTGGGCCTCCAAGGCGCGGAGGGCCGGCGCAACGGCCTGGCCGCCGCGATGGGGATCGAGTTCCGCTACGTGCACGGCCTATGCGCGGGTCTTTGTGACCGTCCCCGGCAAGCATGACCGCCAGTACTTCGGGCTATACTCCCTGGTCGAGAACATCGACCGGCCGTTCGAGCAAGCCAACTTGCGCGCCAGAGGCGGCGCCATTTTCAAGCCGGTGACGCCAGACTTGTTTGGCGACCTCGGTGACGACTGGGCCAAGTACCGACAAACTTACGACCCCAAGACCGAACTGTCCGACGCGGAGACCCGCCGCGTCATCGAGTTCTGCCGGTTGGTCAGCCATGCCGACGAGGTGACGTTCGCCGCCCGGCTGGGCGAGTACCTCGACCTCGACGAGTTCGCGCGCTTCATGGCGGTCACCGTCTGGCTTGCCAATATGGACAGCATCCTGGGCCCCGGCCAAAACTACTACGTTTACCTCCACCCGGAAAGCCGCAAGTTCCAATTCCTGCCGTGGGACCTCGACCACTCCTTCGGCCGGTTTCCGCAAATCGGCAGCCAGGAGCAACGGGAGAACCTCAGTCTCCAGCGGCCCTGGCAGGGCGAGAAGCGATTCCTGGACCGCGTCTTCAAAGTCCCGGCCTTCAAGCAGCTCTACCTCGCCAGGCTGGACGAATTCAGCCAGACCGTTTTCAGACCGGAGCGCCTCCAGCGGCAAGTGGACGAGATCGCTGCCGCGATCCGGTCCGCCGTGCAGGAGGAATCGGCCGAGAAGTTGGCGCGCTTTGACAAAGTCGTCGCAGGCGAACCCGTCGGGCCCGCTGGCTT
>Ga0315274_10017407_pt1 | contig 10139 bp, 10 predicted proteins | sample YL17G02_20_MG_FD_203700 | JGI IMG/M metagenome (GOLD analysis project Ga0315274, IMG submission 203700) | Sediment microbial communities from Yellowstone Lake, YNP, Wyoming, USA - YL17G02_20 | ecosystem: Environmental > Aquatic > Freshwater > Lake > Sediment | place: USA: Wyoming | collected... | reverse complement strand
CATTCTCGAGGATATTGTGAAGGATGAGCCGCAGGCTCTCTCGGTCCGTGTGGAGCGCCGCGTCTGGGTCCACCCCCCATTCCACGCGGAGGCCGCGCGCCTCGGCCTGCGGCGCCAGCGGGCCCCACCATTCTCTCAGGGCTTCCTCCAGGGGGACATGCTCCCAGGCAACCTCGAGCTGGCCAGCCTCAACCCGAGCCAGGGAGAGCAGGTTGTCCACCATCGTGTGCATCTGGCGGCAGATGGTGAGGCACTCGCTCATGGCGGCTCGATAGACGGCCGATTCGCGCTCGCGCGACAGGCCGACCTCCAGCGTGGCTTGCAGGCCGGCCAGGGGAGTGCGCAGCTCGTGGGCCACGTCGGCAGTGAAGGACTTCTCGCGGTTGAAGGCACCTTCCAGCCGCGCCAGCAGGTCGTTGAGGCGCTGGACGACCGGCAGAAGCTCGCTCGGGGCGCCCGCGAGGCTGATGCGAGCCGAAAGATCCGTCTCACCCACGCTTCCGATCTGGGCCGCGACGCGACCGACCGGCCTCAGGCCGCGCCGGACCACCCACGCCAGAAGCCCGACGGACACCAGCGTCGCGGCCGCGCACACCCCGACCAGCAGCACGCCGAGGCGGGCCAGCGTGGCGTCCACGTCCCGCGTCTCGCGGGCGATCGCCAGGGTGACCTCCCGGGGATGCCCGCGGCCCTCGCGCTCCTGCTTCGGGACGAAGGTGATGCCCGCGAGCCGCCCGCGCCGGCCGTCGGGCAGGGTGACGGGGCGGAAGGCCGGCGCCCCGGGCGGCCCGCCGAGGCGCTCGAGATCGCCGCGGCCGAGCGAAGGCGACCGGTGCAGCACCCTGCCATCGTCCAGCCACAGCTCGAGGTACTCCGGGCGGTCCGCCCGCGCGAATTCCGGCAGGTCGCGCTCCTCGAACTCCGCGTCCACCTCGTCCTTGTCCTGCTCCACGAGCATGGCGAGCGCGCGAGCCCGGGTGCCCAGGGCGCCGTCGAACTCGCAGAAGAGCGCCGCCCGCATGAGCACGTACAGCACCCCGCCGGATGCCGACAGGACGAGCGCGGTGCTGACGGCGGCGCCAAGGAGGAGACGGGACCGCAGGGAGGCCCTCACGGCGATTCTCCCAACACGTAGCCCTGCCCCCGGCGGGTGTGGATCAGGCAGGGGAGCCCGGGACGCTCGATCTTGCGGCGCAGGTAGCCGATGTAGACGTCCACCACGTTGCTCTGCGCGGCGGAGTCGAACTCGTAGAGGTGCTCCCAGATGTCGGCCCGCGTGACGACCTCGCCGGCGCGGAGCGCCAGGAGCTCCAGCAGGGCGTACTCGCGCGCGCTCAGCTCGATCCGCTCGCCCGCCCGGCGCGCCACGCGGCCGACGGTGTCAACCTCGAGGTCGGCCACGCGGAGCACCGGGTCCCCGACGTCGTGCCGCCGGCGGACGAGGGCGCGGACGCGCGCCAGGAGCTCCTCGAAGGCGAACGGCTTCACCAGGTAGTCGTCCGCTCCGAGATTGAGGCCCTGGACGCGGTCGGCCAGGGTGCCCTTGGCCGTGAGGATGAGCACGTGGGCTTTACGGCCGGCCTCGCGCAGGCGGCGGAGAATCGTCAAGCCGTCCATCCCGGGCAACATCAGATCGAGCACGATCGCGTCGTAGTCGCTCCCCTGGGCATACCACAGCCCCTCCGCGCCATCGCCCGTGGCGTCCACGGCGAAGCCCGCCTCCCGCAGGCCCTGGGCGACAGCCTTCCGCAGCGGGGCGTAGTCCTCGACGAGCAAGACCCGCATGGCGCTTCCGCTCCCAAATGAGGGGCAGCCGGAGCCACGCACTGCCGGCTCCGGCCGCCTCTATTATACCCCACGATGGGCATCGGGGACCGCGCTACTTCTCGTCGTCCTCATCGTCGTCGTCGTCGTTGTCTTCCTGTTTCTTGCTGATCAGCTTGCCGTCCGCGGCCACCTTGATCTCGAACTCCTTCCCCTCGATGATCACCTCGGCCTCGTAGACGGTCTTCTCGCCCTTGACCTCGCGCTCGACCTTCTTGATCTTCCCGCCCTTGGCTTCCTTCTCGATGGTCTCCTTGACGGCAGCCGGCACCTTGTCGAGCGTCACCGTCTCCCCCTCGTCATCGTCGTCGTCATCATCATCTCCCTCTTTCTCACCATCGTCGTCGGGCTTGTTGCTGATCAGCTTGCCGTCCGCGGCCACCGTGATCTCCCTCTTTTTCCCATCAATGATGGCGTCGGCCTCGTAGGTGACCACGTCGCCCTTCGTCTCGCGCTCGATCTCCGTGATCTTCCCGTCCTTGACCTCCTTCAGGAGGGTCTCCTTGACCGCTGCCGGCACCTTGTCGAGCGTCACTTTCTCTTCGTTCTTCCCTTCGCCGGCCCACGCGGTCATCGCGAACGCGGCGGCGATACCCAGCGTCATCAGCCCTGTCAGCACTCGGTTTGCTCTCATCCCAGATCTCCTTTCCTCTTTCCTCCTCCCTAGTCTCGACTGGTGGTTTCCGGTAAACCAGTCCAGCCTGCCACGCAACTGAACTACAGTATAGCGCGCCGAGAATGAGAAGGCGATGAGAATCGCGACGGTTCTCGCGCAGAGTGCCGCGGTTGGCTCGCCCAACCGTGGCCACGGTCGGACGAGCCGACCGTGGCACTTGCGGCACACGGCGCGCGTGGGCCCGGGGCACTCACTCAGCGGCCTTGAGCTTCAAGGAGTCGGTCAGTTCGAACTCGCCTTGCTTCTTGAGGTTGCGGTACGTGTCGAACTCCAGGCTCTTTGCGTCTGCCGTGACGATCACGAAGGCATCGTACTGCCAGCTCTTGTCGCCGCGGGCCTGGGCAACGTCGATCTGCCAGACCTTGCTTCCCTCGGGTTGGTACCGGCTGTAGCGATGCGTGTGGCCGCAGACGTAGGCGGCCACGCCTTGCTCCTCGAGGACCGTCCAGAAACGCTGGCGCGTCTTCAGATCCAGCGTGAACGCGTCGCGGGAATGCCGGGCCGCGTCCCAGTCGCGGTCGGGTTGGGGATACGCGGGCTCGTGACCCACCACGAGCTTCCAGGCATTGGGGCTTTTCTGGAGGTCGTCCGCCAACCACTTGCGCAGCTCCTTCACTGCCGTGCCCCAGCCCACCCTGTCGTTCCCCGGCTCGGCCTCGCCGCCCCAGTACTGGTTGATGACAGCGATATGGACATCCCCGACGTCGAACGAGAAGCACGTCTCCTTCGCACCCTCGGGGCCGGGGTTCACCTTGCCCTTGAGTTTCTTGTCGTAGTACTCCCGGAGCCATTCCACGTAGGCCGCGGGCGGATCGGGAGGTTTCGCGTTGAGTTCGTGATTGCCCATGACCGGGTACCAGACGAAGGACTTGCCGAGGACATCGTCGAGCTGGCTCCGGGTGGTTTGTGGGGGCTCGGCATCGCCGGCCGAGAGCATGAAGGAGCCCGCGCCGCCGGGGAGCTTGGCGATCTGCTTCAGGATGTTGGCGAAACCGCTGTGGCCCCGGTTGTCGGCCGTGATGCTGAAGCGGACGGGCTCGGCGGCTTGTGAGCCAACCGCGGCCGAGAGAACCAAGAGCCAAGAGACCAGCGGACGCGTGCTGCTCCGCATTGCTGCGCACCTTTCTCCGCCCCCTAGATCGAGGGGGGGGAACTGCTCTGTCTTCGGGTACTCGTGGGGCGCGCCGCACGGCGTGCTCTCGCGAGCGTCGAGGCCGACGGCCTGAGCCATGTCTTTCCTCGGCAGGCGCCATTATAGCCGCGGAAGATGAGAAGAAGGTGAAGGGAAACTGACAAAAGTGTTAAGATCGGAAGATGAGAATCCTTGACAGACCGGAAGCGCGGGGCTACTATCGTGCGCGTGCCGCTTTTCCGCACGAACCGGAGTTGCCAAGGAGCGAGGATTCCATGGACGAGCTTCGCTTTCGCCAGATCCACCTCGATTTCCACTACCTCAGCATCGGGCTCGACGAGCGGAACGCACGCCTCCACCCCGAATGGATCGAAATCGGCCCCGAAGGCAACCGCCACGGCTCGCCCCCGCTCAAGCCCGGCTGGCGCAAGATGTGCTTCAACTCGCCCTACCTCGACTTCGCCATCGCCCAGGTCGAGGAGATGGTGCGCAACTACGACTGCGATGGCGCCTGGCTCGACATCATCCACCAGGGCGAATGCTGCTGCCCCTGGCTCCCACCAGCACACCCCGCCCGCCGAGCCGGCCGGCTACCCCGCGGCCATCCGCAAGGGCAACATCCTCTACTTCGCCCACCCCGTCTTCACGGCCTACCGCAACAAGGGCCAGCAACTCGCCCGCGACTACGTCTGGACGCTCATCTCCCGCGTCTATGGCCGTCTCGACGTCGAGGTCGGCCTCCCCAGCGCCGGCCGCGTCAGCCTCATGCGCCAGGAGGCCCAGCGGCGCCACATTCTGCATCTCCTCTACGCCACGCCCATCGCCCGCGGCCGCGGCATCGAGGTCATCGAGGACATCGTTCCCCTCTTCGACGTCCCCGTCTCCCTCAAGCTCAAGGCCCGCAAAGTCACCCTCGTCCCCGAAGGCACCGGTCTCCCCTTCACCCGCAGGAAGGGCCGCATCGAGTTCACGGTCCCCCGTCTGGAACTCCACCAGATGATCACCCTGGAGGACTGACAGCAGGCCGGACGGCAAGGCAAGTTGTCCCGTGGGAAAAGCAGCCGGTCACGTGAGCGGGAACCGACGCGCACCATGCAGCACGGTCAGGACCCGCACCGTGTCCCCAACCACGTCGGACGCGACCCGGTAGTTCCCTACCGGGATCTCGCGGGTGTGCCCATCGTGCAGTTCCGGCACGAACCTCCCCAGGCGGGGAAACCGGGCGAGACGCTCCACCGCTTCGACGATCTCCAGAACGAGCGCGTTCGCGTAAGACTCGGAATCCCGCGCGATGTAGGCGCGAATACCCTCCAGGTCCTTCAAGGCGGGCTCGGTCCAGACGATCCGGCTCATACCTTCAGCCTGCGTCTCACACTCGCGTGGGAGACGACGCGCCCTTCGTCCGCTGCCTGCCTGCCCTTTGCGATCTTCATGCGGACGTAAAGCTCGTACATCGCATCGGTGTACGTGGCCGACGCAGGGATGCGCTTCGCGATGTCTCTCAACTCGGATTTCACAGTCTTGGTCATCATGTCGGGTGCACCCTGTTTCCTCCCGCCACGCGCCCATCCTACAGGACGGCCTCCCGCCTGTCAAGTATCCAAAGGCGGCCCATGGCGGCCCCGGGCCTGGTAACAGCTCCGCCTTCTGGGACTTGCACGCGGCGCCACGACTCGCTAGACTTGGCGACGGTGGGTTACGTGGGCTGATCGCTGCGTCCCGGGGAGGAGAGCTGGTGAGATGGCCACCCGCGTCAAGTGCCCCTCCTGCGGCAGTGTCCTCGCACTGCTCGACCAGAGCACCGTCGAGGCCGTCAAGTGTCCCTAATCCCAGGCTCGCACAAGGTGGCAGCCATGATGCCCCGCCAACCCGTCGTCGCCCGGGCGCTCGTGTCGCTGGCGCTTTGCTCCTGCGCCTTTGGGGCTGAGGGCCTGTTCCAGCCCAGCGCGGCCAGGGTGTGGGACAAGGAGGGCCGCCGGCTCGTCTGGCGCGACGTCTGCGGCAACAACCTCAAGGACCACCAGCTCGCCGGCGGCTACGAGTGGGAACGCGACTCGCGCTGCTTCCTCGCCCTGGGCGAGGCCTGGGTGCGCGGCCAGTGGCGCGGCGGACTGCTCATGCTCGCGTTCCCCGATGGCAACGTGCTACACGCCTCGTGGCCGGTGGACTTCCCGAAGGGGCACGTCTTCCGCATCCAGTACGCCCTCACCGACGACGCGGCCGCGAACAGCACCAATGGCCTGAGACTCACGGTCGTGGCGACCGACGCGGCGGGCAGCGCGCACACCCTCGTCGAGCGGGTGCTCAAGCCCGGCGACAGGCAGGTCTACGACGACAAGGTCCGCCTCGACTTCGCGGCGCGGCAGATCACGCTCGTCCACGACAATCTCGGGAGTGAGACGTGGGACGTCGTGTGGATGTGCCCGGAGGGCCTGGTCGTGCCGAAGCCGCTCCGGCAGGCCAACGCGCCGAGGCCGCCCACACCGCCACCGCCCCCTCTCCAGGCATCGGACCTCGAGAGGCTGCGGCGAGCCATCGAGGACCTCGACGCGACGTTTGGCCCGCGCTACCCCCGCGGCGCCGAGTTCCTCGCCCGCCTCGACCGCATCCAGGCGCGGCTGGCCGGCGCCAGGCCCGACGCGCCCGCGGAGCTGACCCGCGAGTTCGAGAAGCTACGCCGCGAGGCCCTGATCGCCAATCCCCTCGTCAGCGGCCAGCCCATCCTCTTCGAGGTGCGCGCCCAGTACATCGCCGCCTACCACGCCATTGACACCCTCTATGAGGTAGGTGAGGCCACCGAGGGCAAGTACCACCCCGGCGGGGCATTGAAGCTTCTCAACGTCGCCACCGGCGAGGTCAAGACGCTGGTTGACGCCCCGCAGGGCACGGTCCGCGGGGCCAATGTCCACTTCGACGGCAAGAAGCTCCTCTTCGCCATGCGAAGGCACAAGAAAGAGAACCTCCATATCTTCGAGATCAACGCCGATGGCACGGGGCTGAGGCAGCTCACCTTCGCCCCCGACGTGAGCGACTTCGACCCCATCTGCCTCCCCGACGACTCCATCGTCTTCTCCTCGACCCGCGAGCCGAAATACAACATGTGCAGCCAGGACATCGGCGCCAACCTCTACCGCATGGACCCCGATGGCGCTAACATCCACCAGATCACGAAGAACACGCTTTTCGAGAACCACGCGGCGCTGCTGCCGGACGGCCGAATCCTCTACAAACGCTGGGAATACGTCGATCGCAACTTCGGCGACGCCCACAGCTTCTGGACCGTCAGCCCCGACGGCACCAACCAGGCCGTCGTCTACGGCAACAACACCGCCGACCCCGCCGCCGTCTACTACGGCCAGCCCATCCCCGGCACGGGTCGAATCCTCTGCACCCTGAGCACCCACCATCACAACATGTGGGGCCCGCTCGCGATCCTCGACCCGCGGATCGCCACCGACGGCAGAGGCGCTATCCTTCGCACCTGGCCCCCCGAGGTCCGCGACCGCCTCAGCGACAGCAGCAACTTCAACTGTGACGGCCTGAATGGCGTCCTGCCCAAGTACGAATCCCCCTGGCCCCTCAGCGACAAGCACTTCCTCTGCTCCCGCATGACCGGCAAGGGCAACGAAATGGGGATCTACCTGGTGGACGTCTTCGGCAATGAGCTTCTGCTCCACGCCGAGCCGCCGAGCTGCTTCAGCCCCATACCCCTCGCGCCCCGGCCTCGGCCCCGGCTGCTCCCCTCGCGACGCGACTTCGAGAACAAGGATGGCTCCCTCTACGTCCAGAACGTCTACATCGGCACGCACATGAAGGGCGTCAAGCCCGGCTCCGTGAGGAAGATCCGCATCGTCGAATCACCAGAGAAACGCGGCTGGTCCCCCGCCAAGTGGTACGGCCAGGGCTTCATGGCCCCCGGCATGAACTGGCACGACTTCACCGCCAAGCGCATCCTCGGCACCGTGCCCGTCGAGCCCGACGGCAGCGCCTATTTCGCCGTCCCCTCCGACACCTTCATTTTCTTCCAACTCCTCGACGAGAACGACATGATGATCCAGTCCATGCGCAGCGGCACCGTCCTCCAGTCGGGCGAGCGGACGGGCTGTGTGGGCTGCCACGAGAGCCGCCTCGGCGCCTCGCCAGCGGGCGCGCCCGTGCCGATGGCCCTGCGGCGCGAGCCGAGCCGCATCACCCCCTGGTACGGCCCGCCGCGAATCTTCAACTACCTCGCCGAAGTCCAGCCCGTCTTCGACAAGCACTGCGTCCGCTGCCACGACTTCGGCATGGAACCCGCGAAGAAGCTCCTCCTCGCGGGCGACAAGGACCCCTTCTTCAACGCCTCCTACACGCAGCTCTGGCGGAAGGGCTACATCAAGGCCATCGGCGCCGGGCCGGCCGACATCCAGCAGCCCTACGCCTGGGGCTCCCACCCCAGCAAGCTCTCCCAGACGCTCCTGGCCCGCCTGAAGGACGGCAGACTCGACAAGGAGAGCTTCGACCGCATCGTCACCTGGATCGACATCAACGCGCCCTACTACCCCAGCTACTACAGCGCCTACCCCAACAACCCCGGTGGCCGCTCCCCGCTCGACGACAAGCAGCTCGCCCGCCTGGGCCAACTGACGGGCATGGACTTCGGCCGCGAGAACACCTTCTCCACCAACACCGGCCCCCACATCAGCTTCGACCGCCCCGAGCTCAGCCCCTGCCTGGCCAAGTTCGCCGACAAGGACGACCCGAAGTACAAGGAGGCCCTGGCCATCATCGAGGCGGGCAAGGCGATGCTCGCCCAGCGCCCGCGCGCCGACATGCCCGGCTTCGTGCCCTGCGAGGCCGACCAGCGCCGCGAGGGGAAGTACACCCGACGCCGGCAGATCGAGCTCCGCAACCGCGAAGCCATCCGCAAGGGCGAGAAGGCCTACGATGGCCCGGTTCGGACTGAGGGCCGGGTCCCGGGTTCCGGGTGCCAGTTTCCAGGTGCCGGACCAAACCCGGAACCCGGAACCTGTAACCCGGAACCCGGAACCGGGCTACGCAACGCTCAGCCCTCTTCTTCTCGTCCCTACGCTCCGCGCGGGGACGCACTGTCTTGGACGCTCCGCGTCCTCTTTCGATGAGCGGGGTGCCGACCAAGCCCTGGTGGGAGCGCAAACCCTATCGGTGCCGCGCGGGCCTCTTCTGGGCTTGTGCCCGCTCTGCCCGCGCCCGAGCGATCTCCGCATCAATCTCCTCCATCGTCATCTTGTCAAGCCCCGCGGCCCTTGCCTCGGCCTGGGCACAGTCGAGATGCATGATCGCACGCGTGCTGCGCAGGGCCTTCAGCTTCGCCGCTAGGGTTTTCCCGTCGACCTCCGCCAGGACGGCGATCGGGCGTCCGCCCAGGGTCATGACCATCTCGTGTTCCTTCTTGAGGGCCTTCCGAACGGCCGCCGTCTTGCTCAGCAGGTCCCGAAGGGGCACGAACTTCATTGCAGCGCCTCCTGTTGCCGAAGCTGGCCGAAGACTATCCTTGCCGGGACAAGAGGTCCAGAAACTCCCGCGGGCTGAGGACGGTGACCCCGGTGCGTCTGTCCTCAGGGAAGTGGCGAGGGTTCCCCGTGACGAGGACGGCGCGGGCCTGAGCCGCAACCTCCAGGAACGGGAGGTCGCTGTCGTGAGGCAGCTCGATGGCAAGCGGCATGGGGCTCACGACCTCTGCCTCGTCTCGGAGGTAATCCAGCGTGATGTCGACGCGTGCAGGCCGAATGCGGAACTTCGGCCGTGGCAAGACCGCTTCGTACTCCTGGAGAACCCGCCCATCGACGCAGGCATCAAACGCTTCTTCGAGAAGCAGGTCGACAATCTGCGCGCACGTGCCGCCCTTGGTGATCAGCCCGGAAACGAGAACGTTCGTGTCTAGAACGGCTCTCACTTGCCGGCCCGCCTCTCGGCCCTCGCCAGGGCGATCTCGGCGTCGATCTCCTCCATCGTCAGCTTGTCCACTCCCGCCGCCTTTGCCTCCGCTCGGATCTCGTCAACAGCCATGCGGACTCGGGCTCGTCGGCGTGCGCGGACCTCCCGTTCGACAGTGTCTGGGTCCACCCGCGTCAGCATCGCGAAGGGCCGCCCATTCGCCGTCAGGATGATCTCCCGATCCGTCTGAAGCTCTTTGCGGATCGCCGCCGTGTTGTTCCGAAACTCCCGAATCGTCACGAACTTCATTGCCATTGCTCCTATCGCCGGGCGGGGGGTGGTTTTGTGTACCAACAGTGTACCCCCTTGAGGACGCATTGTCAACCCGCCCCGCCATCTCTCCCATCTCTTCCATCTCGACCACCTGCGCAACACGGGGGGTGGTCAAGATGGGGGGCGGGGGGCGGCCACGCGCCGTCTGTCCAGTCCCTCGGACTCCCCGTCCAAGATGGCCAAGATGGCCACGCGCGCGCAATAGGAGGTGGCCATCTTGAAAGCGCGGAGGCAACGGCGGGGGCCTCGCCATAAGTCTATGTATAACCAGCACCTGTGTCG
>Ga0315274_10017405_pt1 | contig 10140 bp, 9 predicted proteins | sample YL17G02_20_MG_FD_203700 | JGI IMG/M metagenome (GOLD analysis project Ga0315274, IMG submission 203700) | Sediment microbial communities from Yellowstone Lake, YNP, Wyoming, USA - YL17G02_20 | ecosystem: Environmental > Aquatic > Freshwater > Lake > Sediment | place: USA: Wyoming | collected... | reverse complement strand
ACATCGCGCCCTGCAGAGTTGTCCGAACCTGGTACCGGAATCCAATCTGCATTATCTCGCAGCACAAAGCCGGATCAAGTCATGCCAGGCGATAGTACGAGAACCGATTCTCCATGGGCGAAGGGTTTTCGCCCGATCACTCCATCACGCTCAAGAACTAGCGATACAGATTCACCGCCTCCCCCTGGTTGGAAAAAGACCGGGCAGTCGTAGAACAGAAAGGAAGATATCGTAATGCCGTATGATGCTCTCGCAACATCGAAAACGCCGATTCTGATCATCTACCTGTTAGATGTCAGTCGCTCAATGGGTGAGAAACTCGGTTCGAAAACGCGTATCGAGGTCGCTTCGGAAGCGCTCAGGCGGGTTTTCGACGAGATGTTGAGCCGGTCAATGAAGGGCAAAGTACCCAAGCCGCGCTACCGTGTCGCCGTTTATGCCTACAGCGATGACGTGTTTGAGGTCTTCGAAGGCGTAAAAACAATCGAGGAAATAGCTCGAATTGGTGCGCCAGTTCTGAGCACGATGAACATGACAAATACGGCCGCCGCATTTGCGGCGGCAGAGCGTCTACTTGAAAAGGAAATACCTCTCATCCGCGCGGCTGATGAGGAGGAATTGGCACATGATCCCGACGATCCCAGTATTCACCCGGCTCCACTTGTGTGTCATATGACGGATGGAGAATACAACACGATTGATCCTGAGCCATCCGCTCGCCGTATCATGCAAATGTCCGTGCCTGATGGAAACGTGCTGATAGAGAACATCTTCATTTCCGACGCGATTTTGCCCTACCCGATCTACGACCTGAAAACGTGGAAGGGAGTCTTGCCCGAAACAGCATTCACAAACCCTTACGCCAGCAAATTACTTGATATGTCCTCTCCGATTCCACATAGCTACCGGAGTGTTCTGCTTGAAATGGGAGGGTACCATTTGGCAGAGAACGCGCGGATGCTCTTTCCTGGACAAAGCCCGGAGCTAGTCGAACTTGGGTTTCAAATGTCAAGCGCGACGAGGACAAACTCTCACTGAGAGCGCAGGAATAGGAAATGGATTATACAATCGAGGCAACTACTAAAACCCCCGCGTTGTTGATCTTTTTGATCGACGTAAGCGCGTCCATGGATTTGCCTTTGGGAAGCAAGTCACGACTGGAAGCTGCCGAAGAAGCCGTCACAGCTACCATCCAAGAACTACTCAGTATGTGCATGAAAGGCGGAACGATCAAGCCCCGCTACCGATTGGCTATGCTGGCGTACAGCGACAGCGTCGATGATGGACTTGGGGGGATCCAACCTATCGACACCGTCGTTCAATTGTTCAATCAGCGCGGTCCCCTTCGTTTGAAAGTTGGCCGGGGAACCAATCCCGCGGCGGCTTTTGCGGAAGCCGAGAGGTTGATCCGCGCAGAACTGCCCAAGATCCAAGAGCATCCAGCACCGGTGATCTGTCATCTGACCGATGGCAAATACGACAAGCGCTATCAAGACCCTGAGCCGATTGCGCAAGAGATCATGTCTCTGGGTGTACAAGATGGCAAGGTACTCATTGAGAATATCTTTATCTCAGACAATATCCTCGCCGAGCCGATTAGAGATCTCAAGAGATGGCAGGGCATTCGACCGGACACCCAATTGCTAAGTGACTATGCGGTCAAACTGCGCAACATGTCCTCACGCTTTCCTGAATCCTACATTACCAACGTTTTTGAAAAGGCGGGCATCCAACTCGCGCCTGACGCGCGCATGCTTCTGCCGGGAACAAGCCCAGAACTCGTCAAGCTTGGTTTTCAGATTGCGGGACACACGCGCTAGGCACTTGTGGCCTGAGATATGAGAATGGATTTCGATCAATGGATCCAACTGCAGAGAATGCAGATCTGTGCTCCATGTCTATTGAAAACGCTTTGGTAGAGAAAGAGCTAACCCTCGCGCAGGGTACCGAGACAGACGTCACAAGTGAGCGGCACGGACATTTCCTTATTCGCTACCTTTATGCACGCGCACATGAAACACGTACGGGAAACCCTGCAGAGAAAGGCCAGGATTATATTACCGTTCGCGATAATGGAAGCCGTTTGGTTTTCGCTGTGTGCGATGGGGTGAGCGGATCATTCTTTGGCGACATTGCAGCCAAATACCTGGGTGAGCATCTAATCGACTGGCTGTGGGATGTATTTCCAACAATTGAGAGTGAAGAAAAGCAAATTCAAGAAAGGCTAGCTGAGTATTTGGATCTGTTGGCTAAGAGCCCAGGCTTGTCGATCCAATTGCCTGAAGTTCCTGCTGACCAGCCCGAAATGGTGAAACGGGTTTTGGAAAAGAAAAGAAATGATGCGGGAAGCGAGACGACATTTTCTTGTGGTTCTATCTATATCCCGGACTCGCGTGGTGCCGTTCCCCAAGGCAAACTGTTCTGCGCCTGGATGGGGAACACTGAAATTCAGGTCTTTAAGCTAGGCAAGGATGATCAACCAGAGGATTTAGGTGCTACATGGGACGACAAATACCGGTGGTCGTCCAAGCATGGCGCACTTAATGGCCCGCCCAAGGTTTATCAGGACACGTCAGATGGGATTTCCCATCTTGTGATTTTCTCCGATGGATTTGCCCCGGCACAGAGCAGATTGGGAAAATTCCCTTCAGATGCCGATCTGCGGGATGAGGTGGCAAGTCTTGATGCGTCTTCGAAGAGTGATGATGTTTCGTTTCTCGAAATTGATCTACGTTCAGCGGGGCGACAAATACCAGAGTCAGGATTGACCAGACCTGTGATCCGCACTTGTGAGTTGAGTGGCAAAGAGGTTCGATTTGAGTGGGAACCCGTCACGGGCGCAATAGGTTACCATGTGATCCTGAAGAAGGAAGAGGATGGATTCCTGACAGAGCAAGAGGTCCACGGCGAGTCATGGGAAACGATGCTGGAAGATGCTATTGGCAAGTTCAGTTTTCGCATTCAGCCAATCGGTGCCAATGGCGTTCTCGGCCCAGCCGCAAAGAGAGTTATCGGCGTGCGAGAACACCAAGCCAGTTCAACTAAGCAGGTGGATTCCCCGCATGGCAACAAGCCCAGCAGATTGAAAATGATTCTTGACCGAATCTCATATCGGTCACGAAATGATAAATGAGTAAGGAGCGGTTTGCATGGCATTTAGCCCGAACGTAGGCGATCCAATATCCATTGGAACAGAGACGTACTATTTCGAACCGAACCCTGTCGCCGGTACATTCGTGTACAAGCAGACCGGCAAAAAAGGCACGGTCTTCCAGATTGCGAATGAAGACAGAACGGTCAAGTATGCGCTCAAGGTTTTCCATCCAGCATACCGCACATCGGAGGTCGTACGCTCTGCCGAGTCTATTGCGCAGTACCAATCACTTGTCGGATTACAGGTTTGCTCGCGTGTCATACTGCGAAAAGAAACTCATGGAGACTTGGTCAAAGAACACCCTGAGTTGGAATATGCGGTGCTCATGCCCTGGATTGAGGGGGACACCTGGGAAGACAAGATTTTCAAACAGCAACCTCTTACAGCAGACGAGTCTCTTCAATATGGCATGTACATGGCGGCGATATTGGCTGGTTTGGAGACAAACGGACTAGCGCATTGCGATATTGCGGGGGCTAACGTCATCCTGTGTGACGGACGAATCGAATTGGTCGATGTCGAAGACATGTTCGGTCCGGGGTTCTCCCAACCCACATCGCCACCCTCAGGACAGGACGGATATGCTTTTCGATTCGCGCTTCCTGACAGTGGATTATGGTGCGCAGCGGGTGACCGTTTTGCAGGCGCAGTAATACTCACAGAGACGCTCCTGTGGCATCACCAAATATTCCGAGAAAGGCGCGATAGTTCAGCCTTCTTTTCCAAGAGCGAAACACTTAGGCAACACAAGAGCCAAAGATATCTTTTGGTGCAGTCCCTTCTGCGGAGCCGATATGGCTCTGAGGTCACTGGGCTCTTTGAAGCGGCTTGGTTCTCGCAATCACTTGCTGAATGTCCAACGCTAACTCAGTGGTACAATTCTCTCAACTCGGGGGTAGTAGACCAGACACAAACAACCCTTGAAGAGGTCAGCCCTATCGAGTTCCCATCTGTTGGTCCGGGAGGTGGCGCATTCGGTGAATGGGGTAGAACTGGACACTCAGCCAAGACCCAAGCCCCGATCCTGCCCGAACCGGTTTCTGGATCTCGTCTCAAACTGAGCCTCTTGGAACTAGCGCTGCTGATCATTGGTCTTCCAGCCCTGGGCGTATGTGCTGTTGTCTCACTCACTCCGGTATTATCACAGAATACCCTGGTCGTTGACTATTTATGGGGCGATTTGCCTTTGGTTGCCCTGGTTCCTCCGATCCTATACGCCGCATACAAGAAACTCTGGGCAACTGTCACCGGCTACATTGCGACCGCGATCGTGAGCGGACTCGTCGTCCAGTTCCTGGTCGGGACATTATCAGATGGAACTGCAATTGATCTTCTAGCCGGGGCTGGCATCAGCGGATTGCTGATCGCTCTGCTTTATTGGCTAGCCGACAAATACTTGGCAATCGGTAAGAGTACCGTGGGAGAACCGTTTGCTTTGGCGGTCATTGTTACCATAGCAACTACTGTGTTATACATCATCACCTTTGGATACATTCCAATTTTCATCTGGCTGGCTCCTATCTTTTGTCTTGTTGGATGGGTAATCGGAGATCGAGTCCGGCGCACGATAATTCACTGGAGAGACCCCGGCCGTTGAGTCTCGCTGACTGAGCCGTACAAAATGATTATGAAGCGTCTTGGCAGAGGAGGCGTTTGCTTCCTATTGGTCTGGCTGGGTGGATCTGTATTGTGGGGATCAGCGTGCGGACGACTGCCAACGCCGACGCCAGTACCGCAAACTCCCGACATTTCAGCAACCGAGACTGTAATTGCTGCGCGCGTTATTGCAACAATTGCCACCAGCGCGCGAGACCTAGAGCGAACACCGACGACAGATGTCCGAGTACCCAGTATCACCTCGACCCCCAAGCCGTCAACTACATTCACAAAGATTGCTTCACGGTCAACAACCACACCGTCTCTCAAAGCGACATCTTCACCTGCCTCTCGAAGTACAGGAGGCAATCTTATTGCTTATGTTGCTGATTCCGATTCTGGGCATTCATGCGACTATTGGTCCAGAAGCCAGTACGCAGTGTGGCTCGTGAGTACCGATGGTACAGGCAATCGGTTGTTGATGGAGAATGCAACAGACCCAAGTTTCTTGCCAAACGGACAAATACTGCTGACCTTTCACTCTCGGTCAGAGAGTTGGTTGGGTGTTTATGGCAGTATACCCACAATCGTGGACTTCGATGGCAACAGTATTCGCCAAATGAATCCCTCAGGCTTTCAGGACCGATCAGTCTCACGAGACGGCAGGCAAATTGTCGCGGTACAGGGCGGGACTCTCGTGAAAATGAATTTGGATTCCTCGGACAACGCGGTTTTGGTCGGCTCCATGCTTAATCGAAATTTCTACGCCCCAGATTGGTCACATGACGGTCAGAGAATTGCGTTTAGAATGTGCATGGGGCGGACATGTGGAATCGCAGCGATTCCTTCAGGCGGAGGCTCTCCCAACCATTTGACCACTGACGACGGGAAAGACCCTTCCTGGTCTCCAGATAGCCGCTCAATCGCGTATTGGAACAACGATGGTTTATGGATTGTTGATGCATATGGAACCAATAAACGGAGACTGCTGTCCTCGAAGGGAAATGTGGGACTGCCCAGATGGTCTGCGGATGGCAGGATATACTACCTGAGTCCAGCAGGGGGGGCTGGCTGGGGTATCTACAGCATTGAGCCGAGCGGAGGGGCGGAACGGTTAATTATCAACGTGCCAGTTGGCTGCAACTGGAGCGAACAACGCTTTGCAGTAAGTAGATGACAGAGCCCGACCACCTTCTCTCTCCGTGCTTTTATCGGGCACATTAGAAAATCGAGTGAGGCGGAACCTTTGGTTAGCCATCGTGAACCCAAAACCAAAAAGAAAACGTTGTATGCCTATGTTGGTTTTTGGCTTATTGTCTCTGCATTATCGGCTTGCGGTCGTATTCCCACGCCCACTCTTGCTCCGCAGGCACCCGACACATCCGGCACTGAAACGCTTATTGTGGCACGCGTTCTTGCCACGATGACTGCCGATGTGAAGTTGGTCACACCAACCCTCATGTCTACTGTAACCGTGACCGCTCAGGGAACTCCGACAAAAATCGCAGCCACTCCTAGTGTGCCACCGTCTCGCGTCACTAGCAAGCCTATCACGCTCTCATCAACAAGTACATCAACGCCGGCTGCACAAACACGTTACGCCGCAGTGATTCTCCGTGAACCCCAGAATGGGCAGACTGTGCAAGGGTCTGCAGCTACATTTGAGTGGGAAGAGACAAATTTGCAAGGTGGTGGGCATTATGAGGTTTTCCTGAGGTTAAATTCCAGCACGCAGTGGGATGGCAGGTGCAAACCTGCCGATCGTAAAAAATGCATACTACCAATCGAACAGGCATTCGGGTATGGAGACTATGTTTGGACTGTATTCATAGTTGATAGCCAGGGAAAGTCTGTTAGTCAAGAAACAGAACTAAGGAAGTTCACATGGCGTGAACAAGACAGCACCAAACCAACAAGCGATGCATTCCTCGATACCCTTGAGCCTGGACAATCTGCTAAGGTTCTACTCTTGTTGATCTTTGGGATCGTTGTGGGCAGACTGCTTGTGTCTCCGCTTTCTTGAAAAGTAAATCAGAAATGGCTTCAGGAAGCGTCCGCATTACTCACTTTGTGATCTCGAAATCGCGTTTGTCGAATATCCTATTTCGCTTTTCGAGGCTGTCTGGAGAAGTCACCGTACTCTTCCTTCCAATCTGCTTCTGGCCTTTTGCACGGTATCCATTCGAACCGATCAAGGTGGCCTTTTTTGTTTCAACAACAACCGTAATGGGACTATCTGCCCTGTTTTCCATCAATCTTGGTTACGGTCCCGTTAGATCGCAATTTCGGAGGTGGATTTCGTCTTCAAAGGCAGTTTGGAGCAGCAGTCCCCTCACGTTGTCTGTTTTCGCTTATTTTTCAGCTTATCTTGTCGCGACTCTCATGTCAATCAACCCAAGACTAAGCGTATTGGGGCAAGAAGGTGAACTCCACGGAACAATGACGCTGCTTTCGACTATTACCTTCTTCGCACTAAATGCATGGGCTTGTGAATCAGACAATCAAATACAACGGACGATTACAGCGTTACTGGTAGGCAGTGTTGCGGTCTCGGTCTATGGTCTCGTCCAGTATTGGGGCCTTGACCCATTCAGTTGGATTACGGACTCGGTTTCTCCCGTCCTAAGCACCATGGGGCGCTCCAATTTTCTGGCAGCGTATCTTGCGATTGTACTTCCATTTACTTGGGCTCGCATAATGATTCAATCTCGGCGCCTAGATTGGTTTCGGTACATTATCGTTCTTGTTTTGCAGGTTACCTGCTTGTTCCTTACGTTGAGCCGAGGAGGATGGCTTGCGTTTATTGCAGGTGGCCTGACTTTTCTGTGGTTACTAGGATACCGCTGGCAAAGCCCGAAGATCTGGATACTATCGGGCTTGTTTTTGGTGACAAGTAGTTGGCTTTTTGTCACGATGAATGTTGTCGATCTTGTTCAACTGGGCGGTGTCAGAGCCAGAGAACTCCCCGCTCCCTTTCTTGACCTGAGAGAAGCTTCTGTTAATTCCCGGATAGATATTTGGATTCATGCAATCGACGCCATCCCAGAAAAATGGCTGACGGGATGGGGGCCGAATATCCTTACGCCAGATCCGCATAATCTCCTGCTTTATCAATTGGTATCTGCAGGTATCGTTGGGTTACTCACTTTCTTATGGGTCGTATTTGATTTCTACTGGGCGATTCTGAATATGATAAGGCATGCAAGAGACAGGCGAAAGGAGGTAACTGGAGTTGCAGTTGCGGCATCAGGGACTGCATTCCTAGTGGTAGCCCAGTTCAATCCAGAAGTGATCGTGCTTTCTATGTTGTTCTGGCTAATATTGAGCCTGTCAATTACCTTTCACCGTGACGCGAAGAATATCAATCCAGTCACAACTGGTTCGTCGTCGTGCCAGAAACGTGGACAGCGGCATGTGGGTATATGAGATGGAATCCCGATTGCATCAATTCAATGCAATCCTCCTCTGGCTGGGAGGTGTTCTTTGTTTGGTTGGGGCGATTCTAACAGCATGCGGTCGTATCCCAACACCTACCGTCGCCCAGCCCACGCAGAATGTCCATGGCACTGAAACTGCGATTGCCAACCGCATTTTTGCGACGATGACTGCCAGCGCAAAGGATACTGCCCAAGCCCAACCATCGAGTACGACTATCGCGCTGCCAAGCCCAGTGCCAAGTTTGACGTCAACAGTACGTCCGTCGCAGCCGACCAGACCGCCCTTCACCGTACAACCAACTGCCATTCCTTCGTTATCGCCGCCAACGAAGATTGCCTATCCTGTCTTTCCTGATGGGAGTCTCTCCGCAAATGGACAAAGTGCATACCAGTGTCCACAAGAAGGTGTCTACGAAGTTGTGATTAGAGCGAAACAAATGGGAGTCCAAAGCAAACTCGGATTTGCAGCGGGGTTGACTTTCGGCGCATTTGACGTCGGTGGCGGATTGCTCAAGTTTCCAAGTGGAGGAAATGTTCTAGTACAAACGAATAGCGGTGTTGGCGGACAAGACATTGACGCAGGTTCTGACTGTGCGAACCCAGGACCAGACGTTTACAATGGCAAGATTGATCTTCAATACTTGGTGGCATCAGGATACAAGAAAATGGCCATACGATTCGTCCGATCAACCAGTGACCTGAGTCCGATGTCCCAGGACGTCGCCATAGATTTTTCCAAACCCGGACGGTGGTGGTTATATTTTCGCGCACAATGAGAAAGGTTACGCATTCTGGAAAGAGACAATTCTACAGAAATTGAATTATGGAATCATTGTCTATCTTAGAAACCGATTTCCCCATTTACCTGCGGGAAAAACCGATTGCTCCTATTATGCCATCTTGGAAACGATGGTACGGGGTAGTGGAGTTATTTTTGCTTTTTGCCGTCTCTTGCGGCCGCATGACTCCAACTCCACAACCTATTCCCACTACCGATCCTCTCGTTGTTGAGACTCGGGTTGCGGCGACAGTTTTCGCGCGTTTGACAGCATCTGCTCTCCCGAAAGCCACGGTCACAATACTGCAACCTACATCGACAGCTCCCATGCCAACGGCAACGAACACGCGAACTCCTGTTGTTACCAGAGTTGCCGTCCCGACCTCGACAGCGACACGACAGCCGGTCGCGAGTCCGCAGAAGAGACTTGATTTCAAGGACGGATTGATTGTAACTGACATTGCGTCCGGAAACCAGACTAAATTCTCATCTAACAATGAAACCGTTACATCTGCGGCATGGTCTTTGGATGGGGAAAAAGTACTAATAACTTGGGCAAAGAAAGGGACCGTTCGCAAAGTTGGGGATTTGTACGCTTGTGGATATGAATGGGGGTGGGATCAGTATTCGGGATGGGGGTACAAAACCAAATGGTGTCGTTATGCTCCCGACTACTTTCCGAGCGAATATGGTGGAAGCGTCACACTACTTTCCAAAGGTGGGCAGACAATCGCAGACCTTGCAACAGGGTCGCCCGAACCCCAGTTTGTGGGTGACCCGCAAATTACTTACAGTGATGTCGTCTGGTCACCTGACGTAAAAAGATTGGCAATGTTGCATAAACAGGCTGACGGGAATCGTTGTCCTTTTGTGGGAAATCCTGACGCGACTGGACTCAGAAAACTGAAAGATTGTGAGGCAGACGACCATCCGCGATTCTGGTCTGTTGATGGCAAATGGCTGGTCACATGGTCTGATCGCGGATTGAAGCTCTTTGCCTACGAAGTTGACGGTGGGCGGCGCGTTGCGCTTGAGGAATTGGGTGGAATCAGGATGTATGATCAACGGTACTTTCCATGGCGGATTGTAGATAAGCCAGCCTGCAAAGATTCAAATTTCTGGTCTTGCGAGTGAGGTATTCTTGAAGAAGCGTTGCCAATTTACCGCGAAATCGG
>Ga0315274_10017404_pt1 | contig 10140 bp, 6 predicted proteins | sample YL17G02_20_MG_FD_203700 | JGI IMG/M metagenome (GOLD analysis project Ga0315274, IMG submission 203700) | Sediment microbial communities from Yellowstone Lake, YNP, Wyoming, USA - YL17G02_20 | ecosystem: Environmental > Aquatic > Freshwater > Lake > Sediment | place: USA: Wyoming | collected... | reverse complement strand
GTGAATCTTAGCTCATCCCTGTAATAACCTGGTACATCACGCCGATAAATAATTCCTGGAACACCAGTAACTGGATTTATCGAGATTCTCGGTTCCCAGATTTTATCGCCAGCAATATCGCTGACATCGATATCCGTTCCCCAATTCGGCCAGGCAAGGCACTTATCGAAATATGCCCTGCTTCCCTGTGTAACCTCGTTCTCCCATGTGAGCATAACGGAATCGAAATTGGAATCGCAGGCAATCGATGGTGAATAGACTGCAAAATCAATTGATGCTGTATCGTTAACCTGATAGCAATCCCAGTTATCAAGGTTATCGGTGAATGCTCGTCCGACCCAGGTTCGTCCGGCATCGCCAACGTTATGCACATAACCAACATACAGAACATCATAAATGGAATCCCGTCCAATACACAGAGATGGGAAATACGAACCATTTACAAGCCCTGATGGATTTATGGCATTCCAAGTCGCGCCATAATTCGAACTCGCAAGCAGATTCACTTTTATTCCGTTGGTCCACTGATATTCATACGCGATATAAACATTGTTATGTAATACAGCAATAGATGGATGTATCTCATCTTGATCGTCATTCGGATTTGTCAAGGCTATCGCCGGTGTCCATGTTTCTCCTCCATCGGTTGAGCGAGTGAAAAGGAGATAACCTCCGAATGAATTATCCATATTAGCGAATACGAGATAGAAATTATCACCATCAACCGCCATGCTTCTGCTGTCAGTGAAAACGATATTAAAGTCGTTGAGGATATCATCACCGTAAATCGGAATATCCTCACCAAACCTTGTTTGAGCTGGCTGCGATGACAACACATCTATTTCAAAAAAATTGAACGTATGATATTGAGGTGATGATGGCGACATAGCCATCACAGGAATTGTATATGTACCCCATGGCGCGTGTTGAGTATTAGAAATCGTTGCGGTCCACGGATTTGGGAAACCAGATTGTTGAAATGTTGTTATCCCTCCAGTTAAAACCGATGTATCAGCTATAACCGTTGTTGTATTCATCTGGTGATCATGCGTGTTAACACCGACTATAGCGCTTCCACCATCCTCCGTCAGTTCACCACCGACACCCCATCCACTGATCTCGTATACCCCGCCGGTATTTCCTCCAAGATGCGCTATGATGAAAAAATCGACAAACGGATTACCTCCGGGATATTTAAGAAGAAGTTCCTCTGTATCGATACCCGGAGGAAATTCTCTGTATGACGCTTCTCTTCTGAAAGCTATGAATGGATTGATATCCCAGGGTTTGAATATATCGATGTAACTATCCGGGTTTAATACAGTCTTGCCATATAACTCATCGAACACGATACAAACATCATGGACAGTGAATGGCGATGTGTTGTTGATTTTAAGCGTTATCTTAAAGAGATCGGGAGGATAGTATTTATCTATTTTAAAAGTGAAATTCGAACCCACTATGGATGTAACATCAATGTATGATTCCAGCTCCCGGTTATTATTATCAACAGTCTGGTTGTCAAGGTTTATCGTTCCCGATGCCAGCACAATGATATTCCCCATGTCAGCGTCATTGTTTGATGCAGGCATCATAGGTGATTCATGACGACTCGAGCATCCAAATAAAATCAAGACGAGACAAACAGACAAAAGCAGTAAAATCGAACGCATAATAATCCCTCCAGCGATCCCCTGTTGGGAAATAAGTATTGCTATTATTATATCATTGAGATCTCTGAAGAACCAAAAGAAAGAGAGATTCCTCAGCAAAATTCAGGATTTGACATTTAATAAATCCAATATTTATCAGGGAATGTGAATGTCAAATCCTGAATCTTGCTTCGGAATGACATCAATATATATACTTTTCAGAGGTCTTTCATTGATACAAACGTTCCAAATGCTGAAATGTTCAATCGTGGAAAGTCTAACGTTTGCAGTGGATTATGGACTCGTGGGGATAGTTCCCGATCGCCGTTTTTGAGAAACAAATACAAAGAGAATCCCGGAGATTAACGGAGGGAGAGCCATGGTAAGGAGCATAGAAATAATCATGTTCAACTCAAACCTGCCATGCGCCATTATCGGATAGCCGATTAATACAACCAGTCCCTCTAAAATCAGGACAATCCCTCCCCACAATTGCCATCTCCATGGAATGAACGCGCTTCCAAGAAAAATCAGTCCCGGCAGCAGCGTGTGCATAAATACTCCGGCAGGATCAAGACCCTCACCGAGACCCGATGCTATTCCGAAGAATGTCCAGAATCCAGCCCAGAGAAGGGCGATTATCCGAGCAATCCATCGCATTAAATTTACTGATTTCCCAGCCATAACTAAACTCCTTAAAAAAGGCTTGAAGAATGAAATAAAAAAAATAGGTCAGCACATTTCTCCCATTCGTTTCTGTGTGATAGAAGAAAACCAACAGGAAAAGGTTCTGACCTATCTTGGATAATCCTATTATTCAGGGGATCGACTAATACCGTCGACCGCTGTCGCCGCGGTCTCTGTCGCGATATCCCCCGCCGCCACCGCGACCTCTGTCGCGACCGCCGCCACCGCCACTACCGCGATAGCCGCCACCTCGTCCGCCACCACCACCGCGTCCTCCTCCGCCTCGATCAGAACGTTCTGTCCTTGGACGAGCTTCGTTGACGGTCAGCTTTCGTCCGTTGAAATCCAGCCCGTTCAACGCAAGGATCGCTGCAGCGGCATTCTCCTCCGGAATCTCGACAAATCCAAATCCTTTTTCGCCGATTATCCGAATCTCGACTATCGGTCCGTATGGTTCGAAAAGCGAGCGGATATCATCTTCCGCCGTGTTGTAGGGAAGGTTTCCTACATAGAGTGACTTGTTAGCCATTCATCTCTCCTTCGGGGCTTTTCCCCGCTATTTTTTCCAACGTGACTTGCGGCTCTTCGGTCACTCTTTGAATCATCTCGGTGCAAAGGACACAAGTGATCAACCGAGTGATAGTAGCCGGTCTGCTCCGTTGATAATCTGAACTCAGATTATAAAATATGATTAATCTTTTTTGCAAGCTTTAACAATAAAAATTGAAAATTTAATTAAAACCTTTTTTATCACTAACGCTTGTCTTATCATTCCCCTATGAGAATGATAAAAGCATCCATTCTTTTAGTAATAATGCTTTCATTTATCTTTTCGGCAAATGAATCGGATACTTTTGTATTTGCTGAAGGCGCTTTCTCGTTAGCTCATGCTGATAAAAAAGATTCTGGCTCATTTTTAACTCTCGCTCCCGGTATGGAGCTTGGCGAATTCTCATCAAAAACAAAAAAAGCATCACGAGATGCCGATATCACAATTCTCAGAATAGACCCATCGCGATGGCAGCTCAAACTTCTCTCGCTGAGCGGGACAGGTGAATCCGACTGCATGACCGTTAAAGAATGGTGCGCGAAATATAATCTTGTCGCTGGAATCAACGCAGGGATGTTTGCTGACAATTACTCGACTCACATCGGATACATGAAATGTAGCGATGATGTGAACAACTCGAAAGTCAACAGTTACAAATCGGTCGCTGCGTTCTCGCCGAAAGTGAAGGGAATCCCGCCATTTCGAATTTTCGATCTCGATAAGACCGATATATCCACGATTAACAAACAGTATGATTGCGTGATCCAGAATCTGAGATTGATAAAACATCCCGGAGTGAATGTATGGGGTCAGCAGGAAAAGAAGTGGAGCGAGGTTGCATTGGGCGAGGATAAATCGGGACGAGCGCTTTTTATTTTCTGTCGAACACCGTACTCGATGCATGATTTAAACGATATACTCCTCAGTCTTCCGGTAGAGCTTGTATGCGCTCAACATCTGGAGGGTGGTCCCGAAGCACAGATGTATGTGAAAGTGGGAGGAACTGAGATTGAGAAGGTCGGAAGCTTTGAGACCGGATTTATGGAGGATGAGAAAAACCAGAGCGGGTGGGCAATACCGAATGTGATTGGGATTGTGGGAAGGGGCAAATAAGGGAAATAATTTCATCTATTGTAGCATTTGTAATCCAATACCAATTCTGCTAATATTTTTTTTCAGCTAAAACTTTCAAGTCCTCTCTTTCGATTCGGAGGGTATGATGAGTACAACCTCAAAGAGTATTAAAAGACTACTTCAGGAAATGGATTCTGGAGAGTTAGCTTTACCCGAGATACAGAGGGATTTTGTTTGGAATCGAAAAAATGTATTGCTTCTGTTCGATTCTCTCTATCGTGGTTTACCTATAGGCTATATGCTTGTATGGAAAGCGAAATCATTTGTCTCTGAAAAAGGAGATAAATCCAAACCTCGAAAAAGACAAAACATTGAGAATTTTTATGGTTATTTACTCGACGGACAACAAAGGCTATCCTCAATTCAACGAGTAATGGATAGAGATGCAAACTTTCCGTTAATGTTTTCTTTGTGGCCTGATGATGAGAGTAAACCTGATGAAAACCGATTTTCATATTACTCAAGGTCAAAAATAAACGATCCATGGTATGTTCCTGTAGCAGAAATTATTAGCGGGCAAGTATTACCTATGGAAATTCTGAAAAAACTCAAGCGTGAAGCTGAGGATTATGTTGAGAAATTACACGAGAACCAAGTATACGCAGCAATTGCTAAGTTAAACAATATATTGGATTATAATATTGGTATCATTGAGTTCGAAGATGATGATTACCGTAGTGCAACAGATCTTTTTATTAGATTTAATTCCACTGGGAAAAAATTGAAAATTACCGATCTTGTTTCTTCGGAACTAGCTTTGACAGTACCAGATATAGTTTCAGAAGGAATCAATAGAATTTGTACAAAGTATTCTCCTTCTTTTAGTTTTAGCAGCACTTTTCTTATTCAATGCCTTGTGGCTGTACATACAGGAAAGTTGAACCTGAAAAATCCAAAAGAAGTATGGCGAGGCTCAAATGATCGCGAAATTAAAAATTCATGGAAAAAAACTGAAAGGGGTATCGATCGGGTAATCGAATTTCTTACTGGTACAGTGAAATGGAGTTCAACGGCATGGATGCCATCTATCAATTCAATTATTCCACTTGTCTACTTATTATCATTGGATAAGTTTAACCTTGAAGAACGAATTCTCGCTCGGAATTGGTTATTAAAAGCAAATATCCATCAAATATTTAGTGGATCGGTTCATAGTGAATTGGATCGAATTTTACGTAATCTTAATCGAGAATCCACACTCGAGAAACTTCTGAAAATTACGCAAAGAGATATGGGTGTCATTCGACCCTATCATTTCGAAACTCGTCGAACCAGTGGCGCACAAATGTCTCTATTCATATCTATGCTACGTAATAACAATGCCAAGGACTGGATTAGCCATACCCGATTAGATGGAACTGTAATTGGTCATAATGCGGAATTACAGGTGCATCATTTCTTCCCCAAATCGCTTCTTAAATCAAAAGGATATGATTATAATAAAATTAATACATTTGCTAATTACACTATTATTAATAAAGATTCAAATATTGGTATTTCCGCGGAAGAGCCAAGCAAATATCTACAGAAACTCAACCTGAGTAAAAAGGATTTTTTTGATCAATGCATTCCCTTCGATAAAACCTTATGGTCAGTCTCTCGATATGATGATTTCTTGGAAGAACGTCGAAAATTATTAGCTAAAAATGCTAACGCTTTTTTAAAAGGTTAAGAATAGTGATTTTGTAATATGGTAGTTTTTCTTTCCAACAAAGAAAGCTCAATTTTTCCTTATCTTTTAATCCTAATCCCGCCTCTGTTTTTGCAAGGTTGCGCTTAGCCATACCGTTCTGACATTCCTCCCAGCGGAATTCTTTTGTGATTTTTGGAGAAACATAATAACCATTGTGAAGACAAAATCTTTCTGTTGACCCCAATCAATCAGGCAAGTATATTAGTAATTCGGTATTTTTGAAAACCGCTTGGGAGCGTGAGTGTCTCGCTGGCATCAAATTAATCAATGCAATCAAGCCGTCGGGACGACCGCGCTCCCAGTGTAAGGACAAATCCATGGATGAAATAAACATCACACCATCCGACGATTTCATTCGTCGCATTATCTCCGATGATGTCAAATCCGGTAAGAACGACGGGCGGATACATACGCGTTTCCCTCCGGAGCCAAATGGGTATCTCCATATCGGTCATGCGAAATCGATATGCCTGAATTTCGGACTCGCAAAAGAATATCCCGGCGGAAAATGCAATCTCAGGTTCGATGACACGAATCCTGTCAAGGAAGACATTGAATACATGGAGGCAATCAAGGAGGATATCCGATGGCTTGGATTCGACTGGGATGACCGTCTTTATTACGCATCAGATTATTTCGAACAGCTCTATGAATGGGCTGAACTGCTCATAAAGGAAGGCAAGGCGTATGTATGCGGTCTCACTCCGGAGCAGGTGAGTGAGTATCGCGGCAAATGGAATGAACCGGGAAAGGAATGCCCATTTCGAAATCGTCCGATCGAGGAGAATCTCGATTTGTTCCGCCGAATGAGAGCAGGAGAATTCCCGGATGGCGCACTTACACTTCGCGCGAAAATTGATATGTCATCGGGGAACATGAACATGCGCGACCCCATTATGTATAGAATCCTCCACGCGACACATCCGCATACAGGCGACAAATGGTGTATTTATCCGACCTATGATTGGACGCACGGACAGTCCGATGCGATCGAGGGTATCACGCATTCGCTATGCAGTCTTGAATTCGAGAACCATCGTCCGCTTTATGATTGGTTTCTCGCGCAGCTTCCGATTAAGAATCCTCCGAGACAGATTGAATTCGCCAGATTGAATGTGACGCATACGATAATAAGCAAACGGCGTCTCCTCAGGCTTGTTCAGGAGGGTTATGTTACGGGATGGGATGATCCAAGAATGCCGACTCTATCCGGTTTGCGAAGGCGAGGTTATACACCTGAATCGATACGAGATTTCTGCAGTCGGATTGGTATGGCTAAAAAAAAGAATATCGCTGACATTGAATATCTTGAGTATTGCCTGCGAGAGCATCTGAACAAAATCGCTCCGAGAGTCATGGGTGTGCTTCGTCCTCTCAAAATTGTGATAACGAACTATCCGGAGGATAAGGTTGAAATGCTGGAGGCGGTTAATAATCCCGAGGATGCATCAATGGGTAGTCGTCAAATACCTTTCTCGCGCGTGTTATATATCGAACGCGATGATTTCATGGAGGAGCCTCCGAAAAAATTCTTCCGACTTTCTCCGGGAGCAGAGGTTCGATTACGGTACGCGTATTTCATTAAATGCGAGAAGGTTATCAAGAATCAAAAAGGTGAAATTACGGAGCTGCATTGCACATATGATCCGGCAACAAAAGGCGGGGATGCGCCGGATGGTCGAAAGGTCAAAGCGACGATACACTGGGTATCAGCGCATCACGCATTGGAAGCTGAGGTGCGTTTGTATGACCACCTGCTCCTTGTGAGGGATCCATCGGATATAGAGGAACATAGAGATTTTACCGAACTCGTAAATCCCAACTCACTTGAGATTTTATTTCCATGTTACATCGAACCGGGACTCAGAGACATGAAACCGGGATACAGATGCCAGTTTGAAAGGATCGGATATTTCTGCGTTGATCCTGATTCAAATCGGAACAGACTCGTATTCAATCGCATTGTCACTCTAAGGGATGAATGGGCTAAGCTGCAGAAGATGGAGCAGATTGAGAAGTAATACTAATGATTTTCTTGCGAAAATGCAGTAATATTAGCCAGAACAGTAAAATTGTTTTGGCTTTTTTATTTAATTCTCAACCATCTTTCGGAGGTTAAGAAGATGCGCATCAACATTTTCATCATTATATCGGTGATGGTCTTAGCGGTCATCATGGGATGCTCCACCGCTAATGAAATCACAAATCCAAAAGGCGATAATGCGAGCATCACAGCATCAGGACCACAAATCCTCGGTTCGTTCGATTTCTCCTGGGATGAGAAATCCCCTACCCTTGATATAGTCCCGACAAGAGATATCGAGGCGCATTTCAATGTCACGAGCTACATATATCCTAAGCATATTAAGCTTACAATAATCTCATGGAATCCTGCCACAAGAGTTCTGGTTGTCGATGCCACAATCGATAATCCCACAAATTACGATGTCTACGACGTGAGGGGAATCCTTACGAATATGGGAGCGAAAAAACTTCTCAATGCCGATGATTATACAAAGTTATTCGATAAAAACACTCCACGAATCGCCAACCCGTTCAGAGCATACGCGAAAGATGAGCCGAACAGGAAACTATGGGGAAGGTACGCTAATCCGAGCCAGTACACAAAGACAGAACAATTCGAAATTTACTTTCCAGCTGAAATTGCAGCAACATTCATTATCACAGGATGCTACCCATCCAACTGCCCTGAACCATACGATATCCTGAATATCGAACAGACAGGAACTCTCTATGTCAGCAGCGGTTCGATCGATGTAACGCTTGATGCACTCGACTGGCAGGATTTAACCGCGGACCATGTGATAATCGAGGCGAATCCAATAACTGTTAATGAAATCAACATGGAGCAAATTGACCTGGCGACATGGAGCGCGACAATAACGAATGCCGGCTCTGCTCCCGAGGGTGATTACGATCTCTGGGTAGCCGCATACGATGCGAGTTTCCCGTTCGCGCTTTACAACAAGTTCACAATCCATGTAAATGCCGACCAGGGGTGGAGCTGGTACGATGATTTCTCAACAACAAGTTATGTCTGGACCGCCTATGGTGGCAACTGGTGGGGTAAATATAATGGATACATGGATGCTGCTGGCGGGGGAGATTGCTACGAGGAAGACACCGGAAGCGATGCGGAAAATCCAAATGTCAGCTATGTTTCATCACCATCGATTAGTGTGCCTGCATCAGATAGTAATCTCATTTTGACCATAAATCATATCGTTGATGTGGATTTGCCTGAGGAACTCGCACGGTTCGCGTGGGATATGTGCTATGTGAGAATCAATGGAACCCAGATATTTCCAACCGGCGGGACATTATACGAACATAATCATTATCCCTGGACATTCGATGACATGTTCTGCTGGACCGGGACATACTCGCTGACTGAAAGCATCTTCGACCTTGGAACAGCATATAACGGAAAAACAATTAAGGTTGAATTTGTGCTTGATACATACGACTACATCACCAACTGCAAGCCTGAAAATCAGGGCTGGCGGATTGATGACATCATTCTGGAACTCGAGTAAATGATTTATCTTAGCGTTGTTAAAGAGCTTTATTGCTAAATAGACTCTATCCCAACGTACGGGCGGGTTTACAGCTGGTGCGTGCGATTATGAATGTTTAACGAGATATTTCGAACGGGTGATTGCCTTAGTTTACGTAGAAACCCGCCCATACATCCTTCATAAAATTTAATAGCAACCACATTTCTTAGAAATGCATCAGACCAATACAGGGTAATCATTAGCTGGATAATTTATATATTTCCAAACCGGCATTACCAAATAATGCGGGCCATCTGCGAATTGCTTCACGATCATAATTTTTCACTTTATCCGAGAGCTGATCCCATGGAACGAGATAAGGACTTTTCTTATTTCGTGGATCGCGCTTCTCAGCATAAACCCATCCGTTTTTCAATCTTTCTACCACCCATCGCCCATGCTCCATCTCGGACATTATCTCGATTTCCTCCCCCGGAAATTTAATCAATCCGGCACCAGTCTTGGCTCTAACGCCATAACCGGCTTTTCGCAACACCTCGGTAGCATAAGCTGCCTGTTGCCGGTTAGACTCCTGAAATGTAGGCAACAGAAGATCCCATGGGAGCATGGTCGGATCCTCACTCTTATACCTGTTCTCCTTGAGAAACTCATCATGAATGGCAACCGCAAGAATTTCAACAAGTTTCCAATCAATGCCTGCATTCCCGATGTATACGAACGGTTTGATAGTCATCTTGTCATCCGGCATCCATAAGAGATTATTCGTATTGCTCCAGTCAGAGTCTTTAAGAAGGTCTGTGGCTGCTCCCCCACTTGTTTTTATAATTCCTACCGTAGCGCCAAGAGTCAGAGCGAGTTTGCATTCAAATGCCGATAGATCTTCCC
>Ga0315274_10017403_pt1 | contig 10140 bp, 9 predicted proteins | sample YL17G02_20_MG_FD_203700 | JGI IMG/M metagenome (GOLD analysis project Ga0315274, IMG submission 203700) | Sediment microbial communities from Yellowstone Lake, YNP, Wyoming, USA - YL17G02_20 | ecosystem: Environmental > Aquatic > Freshwater > Lake > Sediment | place: USA: Wyoming | collected... | reverse complement strand
AAAATACGACTCCGCCCGAGATCCTGGCTTACCGCGAGACCGGGACGGAACCGAACACCCCGGGCTGGAGGGTGCGCGTCGTATCCAACAAGTTCCCCGCCCTGAGGATCGAGGGCGATCTGACCCGAACGGGGGAAGGGATTTATGACAAGATGGCCGGAGTCGGGGCGCACGAAGTGGTGATCGAAACCCCGGATCATACCAAGACCTTGGCGGACTTGGAGGTGAAACAGGTGGCGGAGGTCCTATCCGCCTGCTGTGAGCGCATCGACGACCTGCGCAAGGATCCCCGGATGCAGTACGTCCTGGTCTTCAAAAACCAAGGTAAGCGGGCCGGAGCCTCCCTGGATCATACCCATACCCAGCTTATTGCTACACCGATCGTGCCCAACCTGGTTCGGGAGGAGATGCACGGCTCAAAGAGTTACTTCGAATACAAGGAACGCTGCATCTTTTGCGACATCATCCGCCAGGAACTCGGAGACACTCGGCGACTGGTCGGTGACAACGACGGGTTCATCGCCATAGAGCCTTACGCGGCCCGCTTCCCTTTCGAGACTTGGATCCTGCCCAAGAAACACCGCACGGCCTTCGAAAAGGTGCGGAGCGAAGGGATCGAACTCCTGGCCGAGATCCTGCGCGAGACCCTTCGCCGGATCAATGTCGCTCTGGCGCGGCCGCCTTATAATATCGTTTTCCATACCGGACCACTGGCCACACCGGAGCTGGAATTCTTCCACTGGCACTTGGAGATCATGCCGCGCCTGACCCACGTCGCAGGCTTCGAGCGCGGCTCGGGCTTCTACATCAATCCCACACCCCCGGAGGAGGCGGCGGCCTTTCTGAGAGATGTCGAGGTCGATTGATCGATGAAGATTGCTTTGGTTTCCTCAGAAGTCGTGCCGTTTTCCAAGACCGGAGGGCTGGCCGATGTATGTGGTGCCCTGCCCAAGGCCCTGGGGTCCTTGGGACACGAGGTTGTCGTGATTACGCCGCTTTACGGAACAACCGACAAGGTCAAATTCCGGATCAAGCAGCGGCAGGCCGGAGAAGGGAAGACCTGGGCCAGCGAGATGATTCAAGGGGTTCGGACCTATTTCATCGAGAACAACCTGTATTACGACCGGGAAGGGCTTTACGGGACGGCGGCCGGAGATTACTCCGACAATGCCGAGCGGTTCGCGTTCTTCTCACGCTCCGCGCTCGCCCTTCTCAAACAATTAGGATTCGCTCCGGAAGTCCTCCACGGCCACGACTGGCAGAGCGGCCTCATCCCCGCCTATCTCCGTACGCTCTACGGACGGGACGCCTTCTTCGGACGCACGAAGACCGCATTCACCATCCATAACCTGGCCTACCAGGGCCGTTTTCCGACGACGGCCTTCCCGCTCACCGGCCTTCCCGAGCAGGCCTTCACCCCGGAGGGTCTGGAATATTACGGCGACATGAGTTACCTGAAGGCCGGGCTCGTGTACTCCGATGTCCTGACCACGGTGAGCCCGCGATACGTCCAGGAGATCCAAACCCGGGAGTTCGGATGCGGCCTGGAGGGGATCCTCCAGCATCGCAGAGGGGACCTTTTCGGAATCCTGAACGGAATAGACTACAGCGAGTGGAACCCGGAGAGCGATGTCTTTCTTCCGCTCCGATACGGACCTCGGAGCCTTCAGGGAAAGGCGGAGGCGAAGCGGGCCCTGCAAGGGGAAAAGGGACTAACCCGCGAGGAGCGGGTTCCGCTGGTGGGGATGATCTCCCGCCTGGCCGATCAGAAGGGCTTCGATCTCGTAGCCCAAACGGCAGACGCGATGCTCTCTCTGGGCGTACAGCTTGCCATCCTCGGAACCGGTGACCAGAAATACCAGGACCTGCTGGCGCAGTTGAAAAAGGAACATCCCGGACAGGTAAGTCTGACCTTAGGGTTCGACAATACTCTGGCACATAAAATCTATGCCGGGAGCGATCTGTTCCTCATGCCCTCGCGCTATGAGCCCTGCGGACTGGGCCAGATGATCGCCCTGAAATATGGGACGGTCCCGGTGGTGAGGGAGACAGGGGGATTGGCGGACTCCATTCGGGATGCGGATAAGAGTCCTGAAGGGAACGGGTTCAGCTTCCAAAACTATGAGGCGAAAGCCCTGATGGATACCCTGTCGCGGGCTGTTGCGGCCTTCCACCAGGGGGAGCGTTGGGCCCGGCTCGTGCAGCGAGCCATGGCCTGCGATTTCTCCTGGGAGGCGGCGGCGAGGAAATACGCGGAGGTGTTTGAAAACATATCAAAAGGGAAAAGACGAAATGCATAGGCTCAGATCGAGGGCACGTTAAAAGAATGGTTTTGGTTTTTTTCTACACTGCTGTCTGAAATGAAAACTCGGGCGGTATTAGCTATAACCCTATGATTTTATTCTATTTACCATTAATCACTCCCTTAGACACTTGCTCCAGAGTCAGGCGGCTCAGCCTTAGAGTCAGGTGGTTCTGCTCCCGGGCCAGGAGACTTTGCTCCGGCCTCAGATTTAACACGGACCACCTCTTGACACGCTCTCAGGAGTTAGGGTAACATTATTACAGGCTCCGAAACGGGTTCAGGATAAGCAGGCGGGCGTAATTCAGCGGCTAGAATGCCACCTTGCCAAGGTGGAAGTCGTGGGTTCAAATCCCATCGCCCGCTCCATGAAAACTGCAGTTTTATATTCGCGATCAGCGGTTAGCCATCTGGGCGGCATAGCCAAGGGGTAAGGCGAGGGTCTGCAAAACCTAACAAGAGGCTTTTTTGCAACCCCTTGAAAATATGACTAATACAAATAAGGGTTTAGACTTGAGCCCTGTTTCTTTTGTATGCCGTTTCCTCGTGTTTCACTTCGTTTTGTATGGTTTATGGACACAAATTGGTCACAAAAGAAATTTAGTTTAATTCTGACCATTAGCCCATATTCGTCTAAAACTTGGTTCATAAAGAAAGGAGAAGAAGATCATGCCGAACAGAACTGAACACAAAGTAGTTGGCTTAGGCGCTGGTTTCGTCTACGCAGGATGCCGTGGTAGCTCGCAACCTATTGCATATCAATTTACCGAGGCTGTAGGTGGAGCAATTGGTGGATATTTAGGTGGGTCTTTACCTGATGTGTTCGAACCTGCGTATTCATCGTGGCATCGTGATTTTATGCACAGTTGGTCTATTGGTGCTTCGATAGTAGGTATCGCTTCTAAGATAGAATGGTGGGAACAGCACTGTCGCCAACGCGCTTCGCACTACCATACTCTTAGAACAATGAGTAATAATGATCCGCTGACAAGCTTCTGTTATTTTTTGATCGAGCTATTTTGGCGTCTGGCCGCAGGTTTCATAAATGGCCTTTTTGCTGGCTATGTTTCGCATCAAGCCCTAGACGCATGTACGCCTCGCGGTTTACCCATCTTCGCAAGGTTAGGCTGAAGAAGAAAAGATCGCTTTGGTTTAATCTTTTTTTAACGCTGGTAGTTACACCCAAAGCCATTGTTTTATGTTTTTTATCTCGATATTTTAGGTATAATCTATTTCAAATCATGATACTCCGTAGAACTCATCAACCTGTCAAAAGAGTTCAATGTGAGGAAATGTGGTTGTGAAATCCAGATCAAAACCTCGTGAAATTCGTCCACATTGTGGGCTCTGCGGGAAGACGAAGAACCTCATCAGAACAGAGTGTTGCGGGCAGTGGATTTGCGACGATGAAGACCAATACAAAGTGTTTTCTTACGCCCGGAACAGCTGTTACCGAAACCATCGCCGCTACACGCTCTGTGGCTATCACCATAATGAGGGACATCCGGGTGACTGGAAGGACTGCCCGAGATGCCGGGAGGATTTCGAGACAGAGATGTACGTCTATTACGGAACGAATGAGTACAATTTCGAGAAGCTCCAAAATCCGCCTGCCTATGAGCCCACTCATTGCAGTCTCTGCGGTGCAGTTATCGTGTTAGGCAGGGGAGGCTATTCCATGAATGGAGACGAATACCACTGCGGGGAGTGCCCGGCCAAGGAGTTTGAAAAAACGGTCAGACATCAGCGAGCCCAGCCTCCCCGGCAAAGTAGAAAACCTCCTTTCCCACGCTAATCCTTGGATGATCCTGTAAAGTAGACTGTTATTAAAAATTAAACGCTGGCAGCCGCGCCCTGGAAAAAAAGATAGGGTCACTCCGAAAGAGGTAATAAAATGATCAACGAAAACGAACAGTCAGCTATAAACATCTTCATCGAAGGAGTTGAGTCAGTAAAAGCTGGAAAGAACGAAGAAGCCATCGAGCAATGGGGCGAGGCTATTAGACTAAAACCCGATTATGCCTTAGCTTTTTTCAATCGCGGAGTGGCGCTTTACAAACAAAGTCGGTTTGCTGATGCAAATGCAGATTTTAGTAAGGCCATCCGATTTGATAACCAATTAGCTGATGCACATTACATGCTCGGAGTTCTTGCGATCCGCCGTGGCGATCTTGGCGAAGCTGAAAGAGACTTTGACCAAGCTATCCGATTCAACCCCTACGATAGTATGGCATTTTGTTTCCGCGGATTGTTAAGAAATTTTAGGGGCGAATTTTTTGATGCTGAAAAGGACCTTCGAGATGCCCTCGGAAGAGATCAAGATAATGCTTATGCGCATTTGTACCTTGGGTTTGTCCTTTCGCGGCTGGGTGAAAATATTGAAGCCATTACAGAGTTTCGAAGAGCAATTGAGTTAAACCCAGATTTGCCCCAACCAACCTTTCCTCTTGAAGGTCGTCATAATTAGTAAGTGTAAAAAAAATGGTTTATTTTAATAAATAGGAACATATTTTTACACTTTTTATTATTTTTTTCACAAGGGGTCTTGACAAAGTATAGTAAAAATTGTATATAATTATAAGTTATTTACACAATAACCTTAAAGAAAATTGTTAGTAGACACCGAGACCACGGCTCCATAAATTAGTTCCTTTTTACTGTTCTCCCCTTAAAAAAGGTAGGCACAGAACTAAGGAAGCGATGGGGGATGTCATTACAAGACCTATGGTCTTAGCAAAAATGAGGGATGAGTGCCCGAGATTAAGGCACACGTCCCTCGTGTCATTATCTTGTCTGAACAAAGGATAAACAACATCCAGAGTTATAAATCGTAAAGATTCATAAGATATAGAAATGGAAGATAAAGCCACAGAAACAGGCATAAAAGATAATATTGTAATTGGTTTAACGGGTTCACTGTGTAGCGGTTGCAAAACTGCAAGTGAGTTTCTTCAAAAAATGGGATTTAAGGTTTTTACTCTAACTAGTCCCGTAAGAAAGCATGCTAAAGAACATCATATTGAAATGATACGACGGAATCTACAACAAATTGGCGATACATTAAGGAAAAATAATCCAAGGTTTGTTCAACGCGGCAGCAAAACTGTAAAGAGATATGATTTTCTTGTCACCGAAGTGATAAAAGATATTAAAAAAGAGTTGTCACAAAGCTCCCAACAATCTTATGAAGGAATCGTAATAAAAAGTTTGAGAAACCACCATGAGGTTTTTTCATTAAGAGAAGAATTCCCTAATTTTTACTTATTTAATGTGGATGCTTCAAGAGAGACTCGCTGGAAGAGGGCACTGAAAGAATATCCTACGAATTACACCAATACTGAAACGGGCAAAAACGACTTCGAAAGAGATGACGAGAAAGACTCTGGTGAAAGGGAAAAGGAGTACGGACAACACGTTAGTAGATGTGTTGATTTAGCTGACATAGTAATTAGTAATGAGGGAACTAGAACAAAATTGAAAGAGACGCTAAAGAAGTATATTGAGATAATAAAGGGAAATAAAAGATATCGTCCGAACGATGATGAACTCAGGATGGATCAAGCAGTTCAAATAAGTAAAAAATCTGGTTGCCTAAATAGAGAGGTCGGGGCTGTTATAGAAAAGGATGGAAGCACAATTGCAGATGGATTTAATAGTGCTCCTTTTAATCAGAAATTTATTAAACCTTGTAAAGATGTGGGATTGTGCATACGAAACGAACAAAAAAGGTGTCGGAATGATAATAAGTGCACCGCTCAAATTTCTTTTATAGGTTCAGAGTGCCTATCTTGCGGGTTTCCAATTTCCAAACAACAGAAAGAAATATTAACGAAAGACTTAGATTTATGTATTGCTGTTCATGCTGAAGAAAGAGCTATTCTTCGATCTGATAGAACATACTTGAAAGGAGCAACTTTATATACAACTTTATTCCCATGCTTGCTTTGCGCTAAGAAAATAGTTGAAGTTGGAATAAAGAAACTAGTATATATTGATCCTTACCCGTATCCCTATGTTTATGAAATGTTGAAAGGATCTGGAATAAATATTCAAAAATTTCAAGGCGTCAAAGGAATTGCCCTTGATAGACTATACAGTAAAGGCCCATAAATCTCGAAATAACTCGTATGTATTCTGTGTTGAATAGAAGAAGAATAATATATAAAGTACATTACCTTTGTTTTACTTAAACCAAGGAGTGAACAGCTAAAAAGAGGAGGTAAAAATGAAAGAACAAATAATCTACTTGTATCAAATTGGGGGGGTTGTTCACCCAAGCTCGGAACCGCCTTCACCACTTAACACATACCCTGTTATTGAGGTTCCAATTTCTCAGCTAGAAAGAAATCTCGAGACAATCAAAAATGGTGATCAGTCAGATATTTCGTACGATGGTGAAATCGCAGCGTTAGAAGGGCTTATCAGGAGAGCAAAAGAGGGTACTCTCACAAGTTGTAAATAAATCATCATCGTAAGTTCGAAAGTTCGAAGGAAAGGAGACCGGGCGCCAAACCCAGCGCCGATCTCCTTTTACTTTATACTTTATTATGAAATACACCCGTACCTGCTGCTTATGAAAAATGGGATTAAAAGGTGTTTATCTGAAACTATATAAACCGTAATGGTCCACTCTTCCTTGGGTATTCGATCTAGTCCGGCCATCGATTTCTGAGTTTGGCTTACGATATGTCTAAACGATCGCCTTACGCGTTACCTACTAACAAATCACTCCTCTATCCAACTCTAGTCTGGATTTGCAAATTCAGCGAGCGAGCTACCTTTCTACACCACGCCCGCAAAAGATTCGGGAGGTATCTTGCTGTAGAGCTTCTTGTATTCGCTTCCCTTTTCTTGGGTATAAGTTTGGTCGCTGTAGCACCCGTCCTTCCAAGATGGGTTCGAATCGTCGCCACCGCTATTTATGGTTTCCGCATCCTTACAATGGCTATTGCTCATGTTTCAATACTTCTCCTTGGAGTGGGTAAGAGTACACCTGGAGACAGGATTCACTCCCGTCTACGTTACCTTACCCTTACCTCCTTAAACCTTGTCGAAGTTGTACTTTTCGGATGCTTGTATCTGTTCTGCCTACAGGATTTCGGTCAGCCTTCACCCTACTTTAGTTCTCAGTTCAGGTCTTTGGCTGATCTTCTCTTCTACACATCGAACACCGCATTGGGCTTTAGCACTCCAGGTGTCGTACCCACCAAGCTATTAAGCTACTTCCACTGCTTGATGATGCAACTTCTTGGAGTCGAACTCATAGTGGTGGTCTTCTCCATTGTTATAGCCATTAAGCCCGAAGACGAGGCTATTATAAAGGAACATGAGCTTCCAATGCAGGACTACTGGGAGTGGAGAGCGTTGTCCTTTGACGACCTTGGCTGGGCTAAGAACCCCGAGCTCCGGCTCCGTGTGGCTCAAGCTTTGAAAGGGAAGAACATCAGATCTGTAGTGGACATTGGTTGCGGTGTTGGCCACCAAGCTCGTACGCTTGCTTCTCAGGGATTCTCCGTCACCGCGATCGATAACTGCCAAGCTATGATCGACATCGCTTTAAGAAGCCGAAGTCCATCAATAACATACCAGATGGGTGATGCATGCCATTTACCTCTACCAGACCATAGTGTTAACGCAGCAGTTATGAGGATGTTACTCCACAATGTCATCCCAGAGTGGCGGCAAGCCCTTAGTGAAGCACATCGCGTCCTCGTGAAAAATGGTATACTCGTCGTTGTAGAAGGTTTTCCTCCTGATGAAATGTGCTCTGCCTTTTTCGTAGACGTTTTGTCACGGGTGCATCCGCGGCACTTTTTCGCTACCAAAGAAGATTTATCGGAGGAGATCCGTTCTGCAGGTTTTCTTCTTGAACCGATAGAAAAAGTAATCCTTTCGGGTGTTAGCGTTCGCTCTTGGATTGAGAATGCTATTCCCAATGACCACCTGAAGGAAGAACTTTTACGCCTTCACTTACAGATGCCAACCGAGGCTCAAAAAGGTTATAACTACAGAGCCACACAAAATGATGTTTTGATCGACCTTCACTTTGCCCTCATCGTTGCCCGTTCAAGCGGGACCCCGTAGCTTAAATTAAACAAGATTTAAACAAAATATTCGAGATATTATGGTTCACTTAACAACCGCATTCAAACGGCAGCATCTTAGGGGCTATTAGAAACAGATTAAGCTTCCTTTTGCCTGCCGCACTCTATACAGAACAACTCTTTAATCTGTTTGAGTATTATATTAAGAGTGGCAGTTAATCATTAACGCTGGCAGCCGTACCCTGGAGACGGGGTTGCGGTGAGTTACATGAACCCGGCATGTGGCTCTGCCAGCGTTTTTCTTTTAGCCCCTTGACTTTTGAGAACTATTTTTGATATATTTAAGGTAACTTAAAACTTTAAAGAGAGGAAAGTAAAATGAATGCAAAATCGCGAGCAAAAGTTTTCTTATGTTTGGGTGTTTTCCTTGTTTTATGTTCCGTTAGTTGCTTAAAAGTAAAAGAACACTCTTACAACCGAAATCAATTGCTTGGGGAGGTTATTAAAGATCAAATATCTGTAGATAGTCTTCGCTCGGTTCGAGAGGTTTACCAAAAGCAACTAAGGGAGGTAAAAGAAAAGTACCCTGCCGTTTACGAAAGGCTCCAAATGACTGATTTGGCATATACACAACTTTTAAGTGATTACATGCAGACCGACTCCACTCTTCATCTTTCAACTTCTACCAAAAAAATTGTGTGTTTACTTTCTGCAGTTACTGGTGATGAACCATATAAATATTTCTGCTCACAAACGCCGATAATTCCACATAAACAATGTAAGACTCCAATAGGATATGCTAAGGGAAAATACACTCCTGGTGGAGGTTTTGAAGTAGGCTGTGATGTGCCTTGTGCTATTATCACATGGATTTCTTGCATAACCTCTCCATAAATAATTGAACTAAAAACAGTCGTTGTTCCCCAGAGATGGGGACCCCACAAACTACGCCGAGGCCCCCGGGTCTCGGCGATTATTATTCATGTTACTTTATTGTGAGACGGAGGAACTAAGAAATGAAAATAGGTTTCTATATAGATAAAGACGTAGGGAGCAAAACCATAGGAATGTATTGGTTAGTGATCAATAACCATGTCCCATTTGTGCTTCACTGAATCAGAATTCCAAGAAGTACTTCAAATTGGGGAAATGGTAGGGTATCCTGGCCATACTACGCTTCGAGACTGGCTTAAACACCATGCTCCGTCCTTCTACACCCAAGCCATCACTGATCCAGATCCTCAGGGAGTGGTTATAAAGCTGTTACAACTACTGCAAGAACATCAAGGACCCTTCCAACCAGAAGAGGTATGATCTTGGTTCGGACTAGATTGAGTTTGGTCACTTGCCTTCGTTCGAATCGTCTATAGGAAGGAAACGTAATACTACGACAAAAAGATGAAAACGGAAATATAATAGCGAACCCTACTTAAAGAGAGGAAACTATGTCAATAAATGTTCAATTTTTAATCGACGATTGGGAGCAGATTCGTATTATTACACCACCCTTGTCTACTCCCTTACTAGGACGCAATCCTAAACTCTTTGAAGAGGTTGCTGAACTTTCTAGACTGAGTAGACGAAAAGAGGTGTGGGAGGTTTTCATCTGTTTGATGGGTTACTCTCAAAAAGCACGGAAAAATCCCAATGATGTTATAAGGGATATATCTATTAAACATATCGAAAAAGATTTGAGTAAATGGAATGAAGAACCATTTTTGTCGTATTGCAGAACCTTTAAGACAGTACCTAGAGGTGCTTTTTTAGAAGCGATTAGGGGATTGGCTAAAGAAG
>Ga0315274_10017402_pt1 | contig 10141 bp, 8 predicted proteins | sample YL17G02_20_MG_FD_203700 | JGI IMG/M metagenome (GOLD analysis project Ga0315274, IMG submission 203700) | Sediment microbial communities from Yellowstone Lake, YNP, Wyoming, USA - YL17G02_20 | ecosystem: Environmental > Aquatic > Freshwater > Lake > Sediment | place: USA: Wyoming | collected... | reverse complement strand
TACTTGGCCACCGTCCGGCGCGCGATCTTGATGCCCTTTTCCCTGAGCAGCTTGACGATTTCCTCGTCTGACAGCGGCCGGGAGGCGTCTTCCTTCTTGATTAGGTCCCCCAGCATGTCCTTGACGCTGGTGTTGGAGACGTCGGTGCCGCTAGCCGTCTGGATGCCGGAGGTGAAGAAGTACTTCATTTCGAAGAGGCCCTGGGGCGTCTCCATGTACTTGCCCGAGACGGCGCGGCTCACGGTCGTTTCATGCACGCCCACGACTTCGGCCACCTGCACCATGATGAGCGGCTTGAGGAACGCCACCCCCTTCTCCATGAAATCGTGCTGCCGGTGCACGATTTCTTTCGCGATGTTCAGGATCGTCTGCTGCCGCTGGTGGAGGCTCTTGATGAGGAACTTCCCCGCCCGAATCTTGTCCCGGATGTACTCCCGCACCTCGGCGGAGCTGTCCGACTGCGCCATGAGGTCCTTGTAGATGTTGCTGATGCGCAGATGGGGAATGTGGTCGTTGGCCGTGGTGACCACAAACTCATCGCCCACCTTCTGCACAAACACCTCCGGGACGATGTACTGGTTGTTGTCAGGCAGGAAGGCGCGGCCGGGGCGCGGCTCGAGATTGCCGATGCGCTGCATCGCGGCCTGCACTTCTTCGACCGTGGCGCCCAGCTTGCGGGAGATCTCCGGAATGCGGCGTTTGCCCAGCGCGTCCATGCACTCGTGCACAATCCGGTACTCGAGTGTGGCCTCCTTCAGGTCGCGCTCCAACTGGAGCAGCAGGCACTCCCGGAGATCACGCGCCCCCACCCCTGGCGGGTGAAACGATTGAATGACCTTGAGCACCTCCAGAATCTGCTCCGGCGGGATGCTGGTGGAAAAGGCGAGCTCCTCAACCCCGGACTGGAGGTAGCCGTAGTCGTCAATGTTACCGACGATAAGTTCCGCGATCTTCTGCTGGGCCTCGTTCAGCTCTGATTGCCGCACCTGCTCGAGCAGGTTCTCCTGCAGCGACGCGGACACCACCAGCGAGTCGAACAGGTATTGGCGGCGTTCTTCCTCCTCCTGGGTCTGCCGCATCGGGATGTTGGTTTCGGAGAAGTGATCCCGCCATTCCTGGTCCAGCCGGGCCAGCCGTTCGAACTCGGCCTGGAAATCGTCCACCGGCTGGCTGCTCGGCTTTTCGGTGGCAGGATCGAACGTAACGTCGGCCGGGGGTTCCGCGGGGTCATTGGCCTTGTTGGCCGCCTCGGCCTCGGGAGTCTCCTTGCCCTCCTGGACCGCCTCCAGGACCGCAATCTCCTCGAGGACGGGATTCTGTTGGAGTTCCTGGGCCACCATCGCACGGAGCTCGAGCATGGGCGCCTGGAGCAATGCCAGCGACTGCTGGAGTTGCGGCGCCAGCACTTGCGAGAGCATCATTCTCTGCGAGAGATGTAGGCCCTGAGCCATTGGCCGGATGATAGTCCAGGCCCCCTGTCGCTCAAGTCAATTTGCGGAACATTTCCCAAGGGCGAGCATGCCCTGGCCGAATGTCAAGCCTCACGTCGGAGGTGGTCGGCCGCCAAAACAGTTGCCCCGGTCCTGCCCCCGCCCTAACGTCACGCCGTGCCTGTGCAGTTGACCATCCTCGGGAGCGGCTCGGCCGGCAATTGCGCCTACCTGGAAACCGACGAGACGCGCCTGCTGATCGACGCCGGCTTCAGCGGCCGGCAAATCCGCCAGCGGCTCGCCAGCATCGGCCGCACGCCGGAGTCCCTCCAGGCCGTTCTCATCACACACGAACACACCGACCACGTCCAGGGCCTCACCCCCCTGTGCTCGCGCCACCGCATTCCCGTCTACTGCAACCGGGACACGCGCGAAGCCATCGAGGCTCAACTGGAGTCCCGGTTCGACTGCCGCCTCTTCGAGACGAAGCAGTCCTTCGAAGTGGGGGATGTTATCGTGGATGCCTTCCCCGTACCTCACGACGCCTACGACCCGGTTGGCTTCCTCCTGCGCACGCCTGCGGGAAACATCGGTTTCCTCACTGACCTGGGCCACGCCACCCAACTCGTCATCCAACGTGTTCGGGTGGCCCACGTCCTCGTCCTCGAGGCCAATCACGACCTGAAACTCCTTCAAGATGACCCGAAGCGACCGTGGAGTGTGAAACAGCGCATCCTGAGCCGGCACGGTCATTTGTCCAACGACGACGCCGCCGAGGCCGCCGAACGGATCGTCACCGCCGAGCTTCGACACCTTTACCTCGGGCACCTCAGCCGGGACTGCAACCGGCCCGAGCTGGCCCATCGGGTGGTGTCCGAGCGACTGCAGAAGATCAGCGCGGGCCATGTCCGCGTGGAATCCACCTGGCAGGATCGCCCCTGTCCGACGCTGATCCTGTGAGCCATGGACCAGCCGTTGCCACCCCTCACGCCCGGCACGCTCTATCTGGTGGCTACGCCCATCGGCAACCTCGAGGACATCACGCTGCGCGCGCTGCGGACGCTCCAGGAATGCGATGTCGTGGCCGCCGAGGACACGCGCCGCACGGCGCAACTGCTGCGCCACTTCGGCATCAGCAAACCACTCATCAGTTGTTTCCAGCACAATGAGGCGCGGCGGGCCGGCGAAATCCTCCAGCGCCTGCAAGCGGGCGAACGGGTGGCGCTGGTCACCGACGCCGGCAGCCCCGGCATCAGCGACCCCGGAGCCCGGGTGGTGCGGGCGGTCGTGGGGGCCGGTTTCCGCGTGGAGGCCGTGCCAGGCGCGTGTGCGCTGGTGGCCGCGTTGACCGCCAGCGGCTTGCCGACGGACGAGTTTCATTTCGTCGGCTTCCTGCCGCACAAGTCGGGACAGCGACGCCACGTGCTCGAGGGGCTCAAAGCGGTTCCCGGCACCCTGGCCGTGTATGAATCACCCTATCGCATCGAGAAGCTGCTGAGCGAATTGAGTGAAGTCTTTCCCGAGCGCCCGATCGTCCTGGCGCGGGAGCTCACGAAGAAGTTCGAGGAGTATCTGCGCGGCACGCCGGCCGAGCTGCTGGCGCGCGCCCGGCAGCATCCGCTCAAGGGCGAGGTCGTGGTGCTGATCCGTGGCGAGCTGCCCGGTGCCGAGGCGGCCGCAAGCTGAGGGTGGCCGCTACCGACGCCGGCTCCTCCCGGTGGTCACGAGGAACTTGCCGGGGTTCAGGATGCCGTTCGGGTCGAGTGCCGCCTTGATCGTCGAGTGAAACGCCCGCACTTCCGGGCGCACGGCCGTCGGCCACCAGCGTTTCTTCGCCAGGCCGATCCCATGCTCGCCGGTGATGACGCCGCCCCACGCCAACACTTGCTGGAACAACGCATCCAAGGCGCCTTTCGCGCGCCGGGTTGCGGCCGGTTGCGGCCGGTCCACCATGAGGTTGACGTGGATATTGCCGTCGCCGGCGTGGCCAAAGCACGCGATCGGCAGCCCGTGCTGCTTCTGCAGTCGCGCGGCGAACTTGAACAAGTCCTCTAACCGGCCGCGCGGCACCACGATGTCCTCGTTGAGCTTCGTGAGGCCGGTGTCGCGGAGGGCGTAGGAGAACTCCCGACGAAGTTGCCAGAACTGCTCGCAGCCGTCGGTGCCGTAGCCGCGCTGGACAAACACCGGTTGGTGCTCCCGCACGATCCGCTCCAGCCGGCGCAGCTCCCAGCGCACGGACCGTTCCTGGCCGTCCAGTTCGACAAGAAGGTGGGCGCGACAACCGCCGAGCCGTATGCTCCCGGTCCGCTTTCGGGCGGCAGCCAGCGTGAACGCGTCCGCGATCTCGAGCGCGCTGGGAAGAATGCCGGCGGCAAAGATCGCTCGGATGGCGCGGGCCGCGCGGGCCATCGAGGCGAAGCCCACGCCCACACAGGCACGAAATGGCGGCCGCGGCAGGAGCTTCAACGTCGCCTCGGTCACCACCCCGAGCAGCCCTTCCGACCCGACAAACAGCCGCGCTAGATCGAAGCCGGTCTTGTTCTTGTGGGTCCGGCTGCCCAGGCGCAATGCCGTGCCGTCGGCCAGCACGACCTCGACTCCGAGCACGTAGTCGCGGGTCACGCCGTATTTCAGACAGCGGGGTCCGCCGGCATTGGTGGCGATGTTTCCCCCGAGACTGCAGTCGGCCCGGCTGGCGGGGTCCGGCGGGTAGTAGAGGCCGCGGGCCTCGACCGCGTCCTGAAGTCGCTGCGTAACCACTCCCGGCCCCACCACCGCCACAAAATCCTCGGCGTTGATCTCCTTGATCCGGTTCATCCGCTCCACCGACAAGACGATCCCGCCCCGCACCGCGACACAACCGCCGACATAGCCATGCCCCGTGCCCCGCGCGGTGACGGGCAGGCGATGGCGATGGGCAAAACGCAGGATCGTCGCCACCGAGCGGGTGCTGCGGGGCAACGCCACGGCGTCGGGCAGGCGGGTCGCAAACCACTGGTCGCCAGCGTAGCGCCGGCGGGTCGGCTCGTCCAAGCGGAGCTCGCCTTGGGGGAGCAAACGCTGCAGGCGCTTCAGTCGCGGAAGATGGCGGACGTTCATGCGGGAGGCTCGTCCGCCGCCTTCAGCAGGGCTCGAGCTTCTTCAGCCACGTCCTCCGGCACTTGCACGAGAATGCCACCGGCCGCGAGGGCATAACCGTCGAGGCTGAGCGCAGACAGCTCGTGAGTGACCTGGGCGTAGAAGCCGGCGGCTTCCAGCCGCGACCGCACCAGTTGGGCGTCCGCGGGGTTGAAAGCTTGATGGACGGTGACCAGTCGCATGACGTTTGAGAAGTAGCGCGGCAGTGGACCTCAAGCCGCGGACGCGGTTTTGAGCTCGGCGAACACGATCACCCCGGCGCCGGTCTGGTGGAGGCTCTGCACCAGCACGTCCACCTGTTGTCCGATGGACGCCTGGCCGCCCTTCACCACCACCATCGTGCCGTCGTTGAGATACGCGACTCCCTGGCTTTTCTCCTTGCCTTCGCGGACCACCTTGAGGCTCAAGGTATCGCCCGGCAGCAGGGCGGGTTTGAGGCATTTCGACAGCTCATTGACGTTGACGCAGCGAACGGACTGGAGTTCGGCGATCTTACCGAGGTTGTGATCGTTCGTGAACAGCTTGGCCCCCAGCGTGCGGGCCACGACCACCAGCTTCGCGTCCACTTCCTTTTCATCGGGCACGTCCGCCTCATGAACCTTCACCTCGTTGTGCGTGTTCTTCCGGATGCGCTCGAGCACCTCCAGGCCGCGGCGGCCGCGCGCGCGCCGGAGAGGATCGCCCGAGTCGGCGATGACCCGCACTTCGTTGAGGACGAACCGCGGCACGACGACAATCCCCTCGAGGAAGTTATTCTCGATCAGGTCGGCGATCCGGCCGTCGATAATCACGCTCGTGTCGAGCACCAGGAGATTCGTCGGCTTGCCCTGCGAGCTGAAGCGGATGAACGGGATGATGAGCGAGAAATCCTCCTTGTTGCTGCGCATGGCCAGGATCATCCCGATGTAGCTGAAGCCAAGGAAAAGCCCCAACCGGATGAGCCAGCGGATCGGCTTCCCCTCGACGTCCGCGAAGGTGAACAGGTCCGAGTGATCGATCAGCTCGGCGACCAGCGTGCCGAGGATCAAGCCAAACGTGGCGGCGGAGAAGGCCCGGAGGGAAAACCCCTTGATCATCTCGTCGATGGCGATCAGCAGCCCGCCAAAACCGAAACCCACAAACAGCCCGGCCACCCACCCTTCAATCAGGTCGGGGCGGACCTGACTCACGGCGTAGCCGCCCAGCGTGCACAGACTCAGGAACAGCGCGCGAAGAACCCAGAGCGACATGCGATCGTTGGCCCAGGTGTGGGCTGGCTATCATTCCGTCTCACCTCGGCGTCAGCACGACGGAGCGCAAGCATCTCTCCGCCACGCTGCACCGGTCAATCGGTGGGCCGACTGTCGAATAGACGCCGGCCGGATTCAATGTTTTTCCAGTGACCGCCCCTCGGGGTCAATTTGATAACGCCCCCTCGGCGGCGGTGTTCTGTTTGAACGCCAGCTGGTCGTTCTCCACCGTCACCTGGATCGGTTCGCTCTCGTGCAGGAGGCCTTTGAGGATTTCCTCCGCCAGCGGGTCCTCGAGATAGCGCTCCACCGCGCGGCGCATCGGCCGCGCGCCGTAGATCGGGTCGTAGCCCTTCTCGACCAGGAAGTTCTTCGCCGGCTCGTCCAGCTCGAGGCGAATGTTCTTGGCCTTGAGCCGCTCCATGACCTTCTGGACTTCGAGGCCCAGGACTTCGATCAGGTCGGACTTGCTGAGCGAGCGGAAGACCACAACCCCGTCCAGCCGGTTCAAGAACTCCGGACGGAAGGCCTTCTTCGCTTCCTCCAGGATTTTGTCCCGCATCTTCTCGTAGCTCGCCTCCTCGGACGCCGGGCCGAAGCCGATGGTCGTTTGGCGGCGGATGGTTTCCGCGCCGACGTTGGAGGTCATCAGGACGACCGTGTTGCGGAAGTCCACCGCGCGCCCGACGCTGTCGGTCAGTTGGCCCTCCTCCATGATCTGGAGCAGCATGTTCATCACGTCGGGGTGCGCCTTTTCGATCTCGTCGAACAACACCACCGAATAGGGCCGGCGGCGAATCTGCTCGGTCAGTTGGCCGCCTTCTTCATAGCCCACGTAGCCCGGCGGCGAGCCCACCAGCCGCGACACGGTGAACTTCTCCATGTACTCGCTCATGTCGAGCTGCACGAGCGACTTCGCGTCGCCGAACATGAGTTCGGCCAGCGACTTGGCGAGCAGCGTCTTGCCGACACCCGTGGGCCCCAGCAGGGCAAACGCGCCAATCGGGCGCTTGGGGTCCTTGAGGTCGGCGCGCGACCGGCGCAGAGCCTTGCAGAGCGCGGTGACCGCTTCCCGTTGCCCGACCACCACTTTCGAGAGCTGGGCTTCCATGTCCAGGAGCTTCTTGGCCTCGCCTTTTTCCATGCGCTGGAGCGGGATGCCGGTCCACTTCGACACCACGTGCAGGATGTCTTCCTCGTCCACCTTCACGCGCTTCTCATCGCGTGTCGTGCGCCAGGCGTTCAGCACCGATTCGAGTTTCTCCTTGGCCTGCTTTTCCTTGTCGCGCATGCCCGCGGCCCCCTCGAAGTCCTGCTCCTTGATGGCGCGTTCCTTCCGGGCCTTGATGTCTTCGATTTCCACCTCGAGGTGCTTGACGTCGGGCGGACGGGTCATCGCGCCAATGCGCGCCCGCGAGCCGGCCTCATCCATCACGTCGATCGCCTTGTCGGGCAGGTAGCGACCGGTGATGTAGCGTTCCGACAACCGTACCGCGGCGTCCAGCGCGCGGTCGGTCAACTCGATCTTGTGGTGGTCATCGTACTTCGGCCGCAGCCCCTTCAGGATCTGGATGGCTTCCTCGATCGAAGGCGCCTCAACTTTGACGGACTGGAAGCGACGCTCCAGGGCCGCATCCTTCTCGATGTACTTGCGGTACTCGTTCAGCGTGGTGGCGCCGATGCACTGCATCTCGCCGCGGCTGAGGGCGGGCTTGATGATGTTGGACGCGTCCATCGTGCCTTCGGCGGAGCCGGCGCCCACGATTGTGTGCAGCTCGTCGATGAACACGATGACGTTCTTGGCCCGGCGGATTTCATCCATCACCGCCTTGATGCGCTCCTCGAACTGGCCGCGATACTTGGTGCCGGCGACCATCAACGCGAGGTCGAGGGTCACTACCCGTTTGTCGCGCAACAACTCGGGCACGTTGCCCTTGGCGATTTCCTGGGCCAGTCCTTCCACGATCGCGGTCTTGCCCACGCCCGCCTCGCCCAGCAGGACGGGATTGTTCTTGGTCCGACGGCACAGAATCTGGATCACGCGCTCGATTTCGTCCTGACGGCCGATCACCGGGTCCATCTCGCCCTTCCGCGCGATCTCGGTGAGGTCGCGGCCGAACGCCTTGAGCGCCGGGGTCTTGACCTCGCCTTTCTTCTCCGGCCCTTTCTCCGCCGGCTCGCCGCCGCCCGCCTCTTCCGCCGCCTGAAAATTCGGGTCCAACTCTTTCAGGATCTCCTGCCGCGTCTGCTCGATATCCACATCCAGGTTCTTGAGCACCCGGGCGGCGACGCCGTCGCCCTCCCGCAGCAGGCCCAGCAGGATGTGCTCGGTGCCGACGTAGGTGTGGTTGAGCATCTTGGCCTCTTTGGCGGCCAGGCTGATCACCTTCTTCACGCGCGGCGTGAACGGGATGCTGCCGATCAGCTTCTGGTCCGGTCCCACGCCCACCTGCTTCTCCACCTCCAGCCGCACCGTCTCGAGGTCGAGCCCCATTTTCTGGATCACGTTGACGGCGACGCCCTGCCCGAGCTTGATCAGCCCCAGCAACAGATGCTCAGTGCCGACAAAGTTGTGGTTGAACCGGTCGGCTTCTTTCTTCGCCAGCGCGATCACCTGTTGGGCGCGCGGCGTGAAGTTGTTCATCGCTTCCTCGCTCATAGTTTCCGCGGCACAAGATGCGCCGGGCCGGGCCGTTTGTCCAGTTTCGATCCCCGCCCAAGGTCTCCGACCTGGGGGCAGTTCTGAGTGAGTGCGTCCACCCGGCACCGCATGGCCAGGTGTTCAAGGAAGCGGCGAGACTCTGCGGTCGAATCGGCAGCGGTGCCGGTGTTGCCGAGGAAAAGCAGGTGGCGTTCGATCTGACCCCCGCAGGTCGGTTCGGCGCGGAGCGAATGGTCAGGCCGAAGGCTCCTGGCGATGAGAGGGCTGGAAACGGTGAACCCGGACGGCCCACCAGCGGGACGGTTACGGTGCGAGCTCCTCCTGGAGCAGCCACTCTTGGTAACGGTCCAGGAAGTCTGGAGGGAGGCGGAGGGTTGGGTAAACGGTTCGGTGGACGGTTTGACTTTGGGTGGGGGGATAAGTAGAGTGCTCACGTTGAAGCACCCAGAATCGTCCCAAACACTTGCTGGGGAAGATCTAAAGTGTGGTTTTGCGTCTCCCAATTCGGGTGAAAATCGGAGACCCACTGCTTCGGGTGAAAACCCACTACTGAATAGTTGGGCGGATTGACGGTCGAACTTTCGCAAGACCTCAGACATTATGAAAACATCCATGTGCCCGACCATCCTTCTTCTCGTTGTCGTTTTCGCCGTGTGGAAGCCAGTTCAGGCAGCCGAGTTACTCCAGCCGGTGCGGGAAGCATACGGCCGGGTTTACGATGTGGCCGCCCTGAAAGCGCGTGCCGAGAAAGGAGACCCCTCCGCCCAGACCACCTTGGCGGAGCTTTACTACTCTAACCAACAGGGACTGGCCACTAATCGAGTCGAGGCTTACAAGTGGGCAGTGGTCGCCGCCTCGCAAGGCCACAAGGACGCGAAGCACGTGCTCGCTGAGTTTGATGTATTCATCACCGGTCCGGAGAAGGCCGAGGGCAAGCGGCAGGCCGAGGCGTACTTGGAACAACGCAAAGCTGGTGGCAGTTCGGATGGTCACACGCTCAAGTTGCTGAACACTCCGGTCAGCGAGGCGCTGCAGATGTACAAGACCCTGGCCAAGGAGGCTGGAATCCAAGTCGTGGCGGCTTCCCAGGTAGATCGCCTCGCCGGCGGCACGATCACCGCCGAGTTTTCAGGGTCGACGGAGGCAGCTATGAAGCGCATTGGGCAGGTGCTGCTGGAGCAGGCGGCGGTAATAGTCACTCCGTTGGATGGGAAGCGGGTGTCCTTGACGTTCAACGATAGGCTGGCCAGTGAACAGAAACTTGCCGTCGTGGTGTTATCGCCCTAGGTGAAGCCATGGCCTGGCGGCCCAAGCGAATCGCGCCAGCCCACCGCCGCCCGCCTCAACTTTCGCTGGCCTCGGTGATATGAGCACGAGTATGGCAGAGCTGGAGCACGGCCCCGGCGGCGGTGGCTGCGCTCGGCGTTCGGTCCGCTCACATCATGCCCAATCCCAATGTTGAAGTTACATGCGACGCCTATTCTCTCGGGCCTAGCGAGCCGGAGCCCGTGTGCTTCGTCGTGACTGCGGATTCACTCCTGAAAGCCCTTCAAGCACGCGCGCACACCTACAGGAGCCACTCCTTCGATCTAAGAGCCTGTTTGAAAAAGGTAGGGCGAGGCGTCCCTGCCGAGCCGTCTGCGGTGGACAGGCCCCAAAATCGGCTCGGCAGGGACGCC
>Ga0315274_10017401_pt1 | contig 10141 bp, 9 predicted proteins | sample YL17G02_20_MG_FD_203700 | JGI IMG/M metagenome (GOLD analysis project Ga0315274, IMG submission 203700) | Sediment microbial communities from Yellowstone Lake, YNP, Wyoming, USA - YL17G02_20 | ecosystem: Environmental > Aquatic > Freshwater > Lake > Sediment | place: USA: Wyoming | collected... | reverse complement strand
ATTCTCCAAGCCTATGCCACCGGCAACGGTAAAATTGTCGTCCGCGCTAAAGCCGAAATTGAAGAAGCCAAAGAAGATAAATTTAAAATTGTCATCAGCGAAATTCCTTACCAGGTTAATAAAGCCAATTTAGTGGCGAAAATCGCCCAACTAGCCAAGGAAAGAAAAATTGACGGCATTACCGATCTAAGAGATGAATCAGACCGTCAAGGCCTAAGAATTGTTGTTGAGCTTAAAAAATCGGCCAGGCCTAAAACTATCCTCAATAATCTTTATAAAAGTACCTCCATGCAAATCAGCTATCCGGTTAATATGGTCGCTTTAGTTGACGGTGTGCCCCTCACCCTCAATTTAAAACAAATCTTAACCGAATTTATCCGCCACCGCCAAAAGGTCGTCACTAAAAGAACTGTTTTTGAACTTGACGAAGCCAAAAGACAAGCTCATATTCTTGAGGGCTTAAAAATTGCCATCGACAATTTGGACGAGGTGATTGCCACCATTAAAAAATCAAAAGACGCCCAAGAAGCCAAAGTCAATTTAATGAATAAGTTCAAATTGACAGAAATTCAGGCGAATGCCATTTTGGAAATGCAACTGCGACGTCTGGCCGCTTTGGAGAGAAAGAAAATTGAGGACGAATATATTGAAGTTATAAAAAAAATTGCCTATTTAGTGGAACTTTTAGTGACACCCAAAAAAATCCTGGACATCATTAAAAAAGAAATTTTGGAAATTAAAGAAAAATATGCCGACCCGAGGCGGACTAAAGTTTACGCTCAGGCTTTAGAAAATTTCAATGAAGAAGATTTAATTCCTCAACAGGATTGTTTAATTATTTTAACCAAGGGTGGCTATGTGAAACGTGTCCCGGTGGGAACTTACCGGTCGCAAAAAAGGGGCGGCAAGGGCGTTTCTGGCATGACCACCAAGCCAGAAGATGAAGTGATGAACTTTTTAACAGCCCAAACCCATGACTCTATTTTATTTTTCACCAACAAAGGTCGGGTTTTTTCCATTCGGGTTTGGGAATTACCGGAAGGTTCACGTCAGGCCAAGGGCCAAGCGTTGGTCAACCTCATTAATATTGCCCAGGATGAAAAAATTCAATCCGTTTTGACTTTAGGCTCACAGCCTTCGCAAAATAAAAATCAGTTCTTATTGATGGTCACTAAAAAAGGTGTGGTTAAAAAAACTTACCTTAAATCTTTCGCCAATATCCGCGCTTCAGGCTTAATTGCCATCAAGTTAAATAAAGACGACGAGCTTTGCTGGATTAAGTTGACTGACGAAGGCCATCATGTTTTATTGGTTTCCCATCAAGGCAAGTCAATCCGTTTTAAAGAACGCGATGTGCGACCGACCGGAAGAGATACCATGGGGGTCAGGGGTATTAGATTAAAAAAAGATGATTTTGTTATCGGTATGGAGGTTTTCTCGCCGGTTTTGGAAAAAACCAAAGACAAGCGCCGGAAAAATTTCCGCGATATTTTGGTGGTCATGGAAAATGGTCTGGGAAAAAGAACTTCTTTGTCTGAATATCGCCTCCAAAAAAGAGGCGGCATCGGCATTAGGGTCGCTCATGTTTCACTTAAAACCGGCCAAATTGTGGCCTGCCGGATGATTGACCAAGATTTAAAACAAATTGTCTTAACTAGCAGAAGAGCTCAAGTCATCAAACTCCCTATTAAAAATGTGCCCCGGTTGGGGAGAGATACCCAGGGAGTCATCTTTATGCGCTTTAACAAGCCCGGCGACACTGTAGCTGCAGTCACTTGTCTTGAAAATTAATTTCTTTTACATTACTATTAATAGTATCTTATGAAAAGATTCCAAAAATTCTTCCCCGCCTGCCGGCAGGCATGGAAAACAGATTATGGTAAATTTCTTGGTATTACTTTATCAACCCTTGTCATCTTGACTTTATATTTCCGTTTTATTGGTCCGATTCCTTTTTCTGTCACCCAAACGACCACGGAAAAGAAAGCCACTTTTGATGTTGAAGCCGAAGGAAAAGTAACCGCCATTCCGGACACGGCTGAAATTAATTTAGGCATTCAAGTCAATAAACCCACGGTCGAAGCCGCCCAAAAAGAAGCTAATGAAAAAATCAACCAAGTAACGGCCGAATTGAAAAAAATAGGGATTGAAGAAAAATTTATCAAAACAATTAATTATAGTGTTTATCCTGATTATGACTATCGAGTCGGACAAAAAATTATCGGTTATAACGTTAATATCACTTTAAAAGTTAAGGTTAAAGATTTTGAAAAAATTAATAAAGTCATTGATATCGGAACTTCTTTGGGGGCAAATCAGGTGGGGGGATTAAATTTCACTATCGATGACGAGAAATTAGAAGAATTAAAAATGGAAGCGAGAAAACAGGCAATTGACAAGGCGAAAAAGAAAGCCAAGGAAATTGCCAAGGCTGGTGGAATTAAAATTGGTCGCTTGGTTAATATCAGTGAAAACCTTGTGGCTTATCCACCCATGCCCCTAACCGCCAGAGAAATGGGCGTTGGCGGCGCTCCTGAAGAAAAAACAACTACCCAAATCCAACCCGGGGAGTCGGAAATTTCTATCTCCGTCATTCTTAGCTACGAGACACTCTAGCTCATAACATTTTCGCGGAAAACGGGGCAAGCATCACTTACCCTTACCGTGGAAAGCCTCATGAACATCACGTAACTGTCGATTAGTAATATGAGTATAAATTTGGGTGGTGGCAATATTTTTATGACCCAAAAGCTCTTGAACGCTCCGGATATCAGCTCCAGCCATTAAAAGATCAGTGGCGAAACTGTGGCGTAAAGTATGAACAGTAGCATCAACTGGTAGTTTGGCTTTTTTGACATACTTTTTAACAATTCTTTGGATAGAACGAGGAGTTAACCGTAACTTTTTACCGTCTTCCACAATATCGGGATTTTTAACAATCCGAATAAATAAGGGCTCCCATTTGTCCGAACGTGAGGCCAAATACTTACCCAACCAGTCGGCCGCCGCTTTAGAGAGAAAAACCACTCTGGCCCGCCCGCCCTTGCCAATGATACCAAATTCGCGGCGGTTTAAATCAATTTTATCTCGGTTTAATTTCACCAATTCGCTGACCCGAAGGCCTGTGGAAAATAAAGTCTCTAAAATGGCCTTATCGCGCAAGCCTTGGGATTTGGAGATCTCAGGTTGGCCCAAAAGACGTTCCACCTGTTCGGTGGTTAAGAATTTCAAGCTTCGGCTTTCACCCTTGGGTAATTCAATCTTTTCTGGGGCAATTGTCCTATAGTCATTTTTGATTAAATAGCGTAAAAAAGCCCTCAAAGCTATCACATGATAGCTCTGAGTGATACGGGAAAGGGGGATACCATTTTTGGCTGTAAATCGCGATAAAAATACCCTATATTTCTTAATAATTTCCAGATTAAGTGAACCTAAATCAATTTTTGAAAAATTAGCCTTTAACCAGTCGGAAAAACGTGATAAATAATGTTTGTAGTTGCGGACGGTGAGGGGAGAGCAATTTTTTTCAATTTCCAAATGTTCTAGGAACTCTTCAATCAAGCGATCAACTTCAGTACGGAGAATTTTCTTTTCTTCAGTCATTTTTTTTTAAAAAACAAGGTTCTGCCGAAGGCAGGTTCTTATTAACAATATTGTACGACACTAAAAATAATTTGTCAATGTTGTGCGACGATATTTTAGCTAACAACCATCAAAAAAGCCGCCGGCTAGGCGACTTTCTTGAAAAAAAGGCAAGAGAGAAAATTTGATACCAGGTAGCAGTAATGATCCTGCAAAATTAAAATCAAACCGCTACCTGATTTCACTGATTATTGCTCCTTTTTAGCTTCTTCTCTATCGTCCTTGAAGGCTTTTCTGCTTTCTTTAAGAAAAAATGAACCACCTACAAGTAAAACTATCCATAGGACTACTGTTAACGGCAATGAAACGTCAACGCTGCCGTGAATCACCTTTATTACTATGAAATATAGGGGAACAAGTGCTAAAGAAAAATTCTCTAAAGCGATACCATACAGTGTCCAAGCTATTAGTTTTTTTTCCATCTCCACTCCTTTTCTTTATTTTTCTTGCCACTTTCATACTTAGTTGTCAGGTATTCTTCTTTTGTTTTTTTAAAAGTTTTTCGACGGCTGTACAACTGACTATAACTATTCCAACCCCAAATATGAAAGATATTACTCCCAGAAGAATTTCTTTCATATAAAGCAACCTTGCAAAGCCAAAACTAACCAGAAACTCACCAAAGAAGAACAAAAAGAGAGCACTAAGCCAAGAAAGGCAATAAATCTGCCTATTTGTAAGAAAAATCATCACCAACACCCTCTCTCTTGCCAAATTATTAACGTTCAACTATCTTCTGATAGTCAAGGGGATTATACTAAAATCCTATAATATCTGTCAAATAAAGATGTTTTCGGGTTTTATTGGGGGATTGTAAAATCTGGCATACAGCCCTAATAAGAGAGAATTATAAGAGAAAATAAAGGCTAGGAAGATTTTCTTCAGAGAAAAATTTTGTTTATTTTTTCAAATTTTAAAATTTTCTTTTTAACCACTCCTCCCAGAGCTAAATTCAAAAGACGTCGCAAAAGCTACATTGTGCGACAATGTTAACCAAGCTTAAGTCTTTATCCTCTCCGGTTGTCTCTCACTCTTTTAGGGGGATAAAACGAAAGTGGACACCCCGCAACTCAAAAACATCTTGTTTCTCTCTTATAATTATCCCTTCCTTTATTTCGAGTTATAATCGTCTTGAAAGTTATCCACAACCCTCTTTTGGCAACTATATCAAAACATATCAGCTGGCAGTTAAAAATTTTTCCTGCCATTTTGTGAAAACTAACCTATAATTATCGTGAAAAAGTCCCTTTTATTATAGGATAATTAATTATTGAACGTTCATCACCCAGAGACTACTCCCCTTTTTTCGCGGTGTCTCTTATTTTTTAGTGGGTTATCCGCCCCAATGAGTTGTTAAAAAAATAACAATTAAAACCGCCACCCCAACTCCAACATATTCATTAATCGTGCGACGAAAGAGTCTCTCACTGATTTGGTGCTGGGAAAGACCTAAAAGGATATACAAGCTGGTGGTTAAAGATAAAGAACCAACAGCCACACTGACCGGCCAAAAAGAAAAGGCTAAACTAATTTCTCCTAAAACAAAAGATAAAGCGAGGGTATAAGACCAAATTTTTTTGGTGATTTTTTCTCCCAGGGCAATGCACCACAATCCTTGAAGAAGTAACGGAAAGCTCGCGGTAAAAACAAGCAAAAAATTAAACCAAGGGTCAAGGCGGAAAGACAAAATAACGTTGTAAAGAAAAAAAGAAGTCACCAAAGTCAGTAAAAAAGCCACCGCATGAGCCGAACGTAGTAATTGAATCGTTCTAATGGCGGCTACCGAAAAAATGTTTTCCGTTAAAAGAAGGCCATAGAGACCAATTCCATAAAAAATAATCATCGGCGCCCGCGCTAGCCAAGAGGTGGTAGTTAAAAAATAAAAAAAGCCGACCCCAATGGTAAAAAGAAAAGGTAAAGTTAAAACCGTCAACCACTCAATCCCATTTAAGCCCTCAATTAAAGACCAAGCTGATAAAAGATAAGTTAATAAAGCCAGAATGATAATCACCAGATAATGCCCAGAAAGGTTAAGTAGTTGGACGACTAGAAGACCAAGGGCTAAAACAAAAGCCGTGATGATAAATTTCTTCCTTTTGTCCAAACTAAAGATAAGCTTATTTGAGAATCTCGTCAGGGATATCAAAATTGGCGTAAACTTTCTGAACATCGTCATGTTCCTCCAACCCTTCCATGAATTTTAAAACTTTTTCTGCCTTGCTTTTTTCTTCTATTTTCACCCAATTAGCCGGTTGCATCATCAATTCCTCGCTTAAAACTTTAAAGCCTGCCTTTTCAATTTCATTTCTCATCTCGTGAGTTTGTTCCGGCTTGGTATAAACTTCAATGGCGTCACTTGCCTCTTCCACCTCTTCAGCTCCCAAATCAATCAGATTTAAAATCTGTTCATCCGAAGAACTGCTTTTCTCCACGGTGATTAAGCCTGATTTTTTAAATTGAAAAAAAACTGCCCCAGGACTCGTGAGACTCCCCCCTCCTCTTTCAAAAAGATTTTTAATTTCCGAGGTGGTTCGATTTTTATTATCCGTCGCTGCTTCCACCATAATGGCAATTCCTTCCGGACCATAACCTTCATAGACAATCTCTAACCAATCACCACCATCCTTTTCCCCCACGCCTCGATTAATGGCTCTTTGAATCGTGTCTTTCGGCATATTTAATGAACGAGCTTTTTCTATCGCCAAACGAAGTTTAAAATTTTTTTCCGGGTCGCCAATACCGCCTCCGGCACGGACTGCCACGGTAACCGCATTACCCAATTTGGTAAAAATCTGTCCCCGATGGGCATCTTTGGATTCTTTTTGCCTTTTAATGGTCGACCATTTTGAGTGTCCTGACATACGCCTTACCATTTTACCTTTAAAGCCGCTTCTTGACAAGGATTTTTAAAAATTATATGCTTGAGCCCAATGACAACAACTGCTCTAGAAGAAGAAGCGGTCAAAGCAGCTTTAACGCAAAATTGGCCGAAGGCCATTGAAATCAATAAAAAAATTCTTAAAGACTCTCCGCAAAGCATCGCCGCCTTAAATCGGCTAGGCCGAGCTTATTGGGAAACAGGTAAAATCGCCCAAGCCATTAAAAGTTACAAAAAAGTTTTAAAATTTGACATCCTCAATCCTATCGCCAATAAAAACTTAAAACGTCTGGCCAAGGGTGGCCAAGCCAAAAAACGCTCCAACAAGAAAAATAATTTTACTCCTTCAGGTAAAATCTTTTTGGAGGAACCAGGCAAAACAAAGATAGTCAAATTGGTCCGACTGGCTCCCCCTTCTACCCTGGCCCAGTTAGACAACGCCGATTTGGTAATCATGACGATTAAAAAAAGAACGGTGAGTGTTTCAAGTTCAAGTGAGAGTGGTAGCTACCTAGGCGCTATTCCTGAAGATTTGTCCATTAGATTAATTAGATTAATTAAAGGTGGCAATCAATATCAGGCTTTTGTTAAAAGCGTAGATCATCAAAAATTGGAAATTTTTATTCGCGAAGCTTTTCGAGCCAAGAAATTTTTTAACAACCCTTCTTTCCCTCAGGGCAGAACCAGTTTTTCCCAATAAGACTTACCCACAATTAAAACCAGATTGGCCCGTTGTTCAGCCATCGGCTCCCCTTTCCACTGACAATCAAAAACATGACTTAATTTTCTGACCGTATAACTATTTTTATATTTTTTCTCACTTTTGATTTGACATTGTTGTAGGCTTTCCCCTTGTCCATTCTCAGTATCCCCGATGGTCATCACTTGACCACCGATATTTTTAATTAAGGCCGCGACCTTATTAGCCAAGCCGGCATGATTGGTGCCATTCAAAACAGCCACAGTCAAATCTTCCTGTTTTAGTTTTTTGTTGACAAAAAATTGGCTCATGATTGACTCTAGGCGCTCGGTATCAATTTTATTCGCCTTGGTCCCATCGAGCAAATCAACCTCCTGGCTAGCGCTGGTTTGCCCTAAATCGACCAAATTAATTTTATCCTGACGGATATTCTTCAACCCCCACCAAAGCCGAATTACATCCCATTTTGTTAAATTAGCTTCACCGCTTTTTAATAAAGAAAAAACTTTGTCCAAAATCCACTCTTTAATTTTTCCATTCTCCATTATCAATTTTCCATTTCCCATTGATGCATAAGCATCAATGGGTATCCCTAAATATTCCTGAAGACTGCCTTGGAAAAGCTCGCCACCCTTTTTGTTTAATTCTCCCAAACGATAGATAGATTCCGCTCGGTAAGGGCCGTAGCCATGAATAGTTTCGATAAAAGTTCTAGGAGGGATTAAAAGCACGTTAAGCGATTTTTCTTCGGGGTTAAAAGCCGCAATTAAAACCGGCTGGTCGGCAATGGAGGGATTAATGGCTAAATTTAGTTGGCTTTGCCCATCCCAAACACTTTTGGTAATTGAACGATAAATTTTAAACCCAATCCCAATTAAGAGAACTAAAACAATTCCTAACAAAGTAAAGCGGATAACAGTTTTTATTCGGCGGGTTTTTTGGACTTTTTGCTGTTTTCGCCAGCTGGGCAGGTTTTTTCTCATCAACTTAATTATACTACACCCCCTGAAAAAGTTGCCCTTTTACTCACTATAAGATATAATAAAGTATTTATGACAGAACGAGAGAAGCCAACCTACCCCACAGAAAAGCAAATCATTGAGCGCGCCTTATCCTCTCCAAGGATGCACAATCTATTGGAAAAAAAGGGGTTCAATCTCATGCCTTCTTATATTATTAAACCTCCTGAAACTAAACCACATTTTCTTGAAATTGACTACCTAGGATTAAATAGCCGAGCAAGAAATGCTCTTATTCGTGCCAACATCACAGAAATCTCTGTGTTATCCTTCTTATCTGACGAATATTTACTTTCTGAAATACGATGGTTCGGGCCAAAATCTCTATTTGAAGTCCGTAGTAAACTTGAAAATTTTCGTCAGGTGCTTCTCAAAAAACAACAAGAAAATCCAGACCAACCGGTGATTATTGAAAGTCTCCCCTCAATCTCTGAAAGAAAACCTGAAAGAATAAAAAAATGGCTTCCCCTCATCGATTTTATTAAAACCTGGCAAGAAGAACATCCAGGAAGAAGAGGTGCCCAAACCGCAGCTGCAAAGCGTTTTGGAATAAGTAAAGAATGGGTTCGTCAAATTTTAGTCAACTATCCTAGCGAATCATTTAAACCAAAAGAGGCAATCTCTTTGTATCAACTTGCTCATCAACTTGGGGCAAAAGCTCAAACCATTGTTAATCTTCTCCGCCAAGGTAAAGTCTCTTTTGGGGATAAGAAGATTGATGAATTTTATAGAGTAGTACGTTGCCCCTCCGTATTTTACCAATTAAGAAGAATCCCAGTGTCTTCTGTCGATATGAATAAACTAAAAGACGAGCTAACAAAACCACAATCAATAAAATGGATAATGGAACAACACTTAACAAGGAGTATTGCTGAACGTCATAAAGACACTTTCATTCCTCTCTCAAGGCTTGCCCGCCAAACTAATATGGCTAATATGGGAAACTTAAGGGAAATTCCAAGAGTTTATGATGAATTGACTACTGCTGGATTTCATTTAAAGAAAATTCCTCTTCGTAAACACAGCAAGTTTTACTATTATTTCGCCCATAATCAAGAGGCTTCGGCAATTATTACCTACCTTCAAGAAAAATATCAACCTAAAACCAAGGTCAGTCTTATTTTTGGTCCGGCTAATGCTCCACTTCCAACCACAACAGAATTTCAGAAAAAAAATGAATTTGTTTCCGTATTAAAAACGTTACGAGAAACTACGGGATTAAAACTCCATCCTAGGTCAACCCAGGGAATTCTTAAAATTGTTTTTAGCGAAAATCCCGTTATTCCTATATATCTGTATCGCTCTAAAGCACACCAATCCATAAGAATTTCTAAAAACCACCTTGAAAGTTTTCAAAAACAAACTATCGCCCAAAAAGAACAAATTATTGCTTTTCTAGAAAAAAGAAAGGAGGCTTGAACCAATCCACTCTTCAGGTACCATCCCTCTCGTCTTGCGTTTTTTCCGCTCTTTTTGTTCCCTTTGCCACCGGGGTAGTTTTTTAGACATTATTTACATTATACTATTTTAACTTTTCGTTTTTAAATTTCCCCGTCAGCTTTTGGATATTTATTAAGTGAGCTGCAGAATAGTTACTCTATTGCTAAATATAAAGGAGGGAAAGACTAATTTCATCCAAAGATCTAGAAGATCATTTTAACACCCCTAACCATTCCTTTTTCAATTTTAAAAATTCTCCCTTTTTAATCGCCTCTCTTATCTTAGCAAAAAGCTGTTCCATAAAATATAAGTTGTGATAGGTTGCCAACCGGTAGGCTAAAAGTTCTTTGGCTCTAAAAAGATGATTTAAGTAAGCCCGGGAGAAATTTTGGCAAACAAAACATTGACATTCTGGATCTGGAGATTTGGCATCCTTAGTAAATTCAGCTTTTGTAATATCAT
>Ga0315274_10017400_pt1 | contig 10141 bp, 10 predicted proteins | sample YL17G02_20_MG_FD_203700 | JGI IMG/M metagenome (GOLD analysis project Ga0315274, IMG submission 203700) | Sediment microbial communities from Yellowstone Lake, YNP, Wyoming, USA - YL17G02_20 | ecosystem: Environmental > Aquatic > Freshwater > Lake > Sediment | place: USA: Wyoming | collected... | reverse complement strand
CGGCGGAGCAGCGGCGTCACAGGCCGCTTCCCTCACTTCCAAGGCTCCCACAACGCACTACGGTCGCCCTGATGGTCTCCGCGAGCTTGTGCATGTGACACCAGTCGCCCCGGCCAATCCACGATGGAACAGGCACCAGAACGGCCAACCGTCTGGTCCCAATGGGCGCCATGGCCCCACATCTGGCCATTATACAGAATGCACGGCGGGATGCCCTGGTCCGCAACAAGGATAAGGGCGGCAGGCTGTGGGTCACTGCGGATGATGCCCTCGGCCAGGAAGGCCAGCCCTCGTCTCCTGCCCTCATCCGGCCAGGCTACAGGGGCCACTTCGAGGGCGAATGGCACCAGTATCAGACGGCGGCCGTATCGCAGCGGCTGGTCGCTCGACGGCTGATCGACCATCGAGGAGCAAAGAAGAAAAGGGGCCAGGAACCTTTTGCCGTCCACGGCCTTCCAGGTGCTGGGCACAAAAGGCTCCTGGCCCCTTTTCTTCTTAGAGCTGCCGGTGTGTGCGCCTCGGTCCGCCACGGCCGCCTTGATCGTGCCCGTGCCCAGAGGCCCGTCAAGCTTGATCTGCCGCGCGACCGGGGGTACATATGGCAGCGACTTGATCCACCGCCGCATCGTCCCACTCGACCTGCTCCATGCGGTCGAGGAGACCTGTGGACTAGATTGGAGAGGGGCGGTCATGAGACCTGCTCTGCTCGCCGTGCTTCTCGTTTGGACGGGCCTCGTGGTTCTCGGTGTCCCGCCCGTGCGCGCGGGCCAGCCAGCGCGGGCGTAGGGGCGGGTCCCCGTGCCCGCCCCGGTCCCAATGAAGGGCAGGCACAGGGACCTGCCCCTACGGACGCTCCGCCGAACACGTGGGTCAAGGTGGCCGGCCGGCCTGGCCCCCGCAACTCCTTCGGCCTGGCCTACGCGCAAAGTGCCACGGCTGGCTTGCCCAGCCGTGGCCACGGTTGACGAGCCATACGTGGCACTCTGTGCTTCGGAGGCTCCATGATGATGGACCCCAAAATGGACCCGAAGGCGGTCGAGTCTCCCTACTCCGAGATGACCCTCAACCTGGAGACCGGCGTCTGGGAGAACCGCTTCCCCACGACCCGGCCAACAAGGAGGTGGTCGGCGGCCAGGGAGGGTGGGTCTATGCGGACGGTCGGTGGAGGAAACTCGAGCTGGGCGCCTCGCTGATCAACGGGCTGCGGCGCAGGGTGGAAGCACTGCGGCACCGCGCTCGAAGTCTCGCGGGCGCAAGCCGAGCTCGTTACTACATCGCTGAAACCCAAGAGGAGGCCGAGATCCGGCTCGATGGGCTTGCAGCCGAACTGGCCAAGGACATAACCACGCTCGCCGCCGAGATCAAGACGGCTTCCAGCGCCGCCCAGGGCTATGAGAAGACACAGCTCGAATGGGCGACGGAGGCCCTCCCGGCGGCGCTGGGTGCGCTTGAGAAGGCCCGAGGACCCTTGGCTGCGAAGGTGACGCCCGAGGCCATCCACGCGGCCGACGCAGCCCGTGAGGCGCTCGAGCGGGCCGAACTGGCTCTGGCCGTTGCGCCCCCGCGCCGCGGAGAAGAAAAGGGGCCAGGAGCCTTTTGTGCTCAGCACCTGGAAGGCCGTGGACGGCAAAAGGTTCCTGGCCCCTTTTCTTCTCCCGACGCCGCCAGTAGGAGGATCGTCCTCTTCGGAGGCGATGCGCTCGAGAGGCTGCTGGCGGACACCTGGGTCTACGACCCGGCGGCAGAGTGCCACGGCTGGCTTGCCCAGCCGTGGCACTTTCATGGCCGCCCCAGGCTCTCGCCATCGCCCCGAAGCGGCTACAAGCTGGTCTACCTCCCCAGGGGCGGCAATGTCCTGCTCATTGACGGCTACGGCTACGAGGGCCAGGGCGAGATGTGGGCATACGACGTCGTAGGGGCGGGTCCCTGTGCCCGCCCATCTTCAAGGGCGGCAATGCCCTATGGCAGGGGCAGGCACGGGGACCTGCCCCTACCTGAGGCGACGGCGGCGGAACCAGGGGGCCAGCGCCGGGACGCGACTGGTTCCCAACTCCGGCCGCAAGCAGCGAGGACCACGTGGTGGTGACTTTCCTGAGCGACGGCAAGTCCGGGCTGGCCACGTTCGCGGCACGGATCGATCCCGAGCGTGTGGGCCCCGACCACTCCGTTTCACAAGAATGGCTTCAACATCAGCAACTACATGACCAAGTGCGTGTCCACTCCGAACGGAGTGGTGGCCTGGACGTGGACGGCCTGAACAGCATGGGGGCATTCAAGGAGTTCCAGCCGGTCAGCGACGGCAAGGTGGACTTCGCCATCTGGGACGCCTACTTCGCCCTGCTGAAGCGGCAAGGCGTTCAAGGAGTCGCAGGAGCTCTACCAGATGCTCGAGCAGCAGGCCCCGACGCTGAAGGTGCTCGACGAGATCCGAGCCGACGGCGTCGGCAGGATGACGGAGATGAGGATCAGGTGCTGCTCTTGGCCGAGTCGTTCGACGCGATGTACCGAATCCGTAAGACCGACGGGGGCGCGGTGAGCGACAAGTTCGCCGAACGGCTATGGGACGCGGGGACGCGTCTTGCGGGGTATGCGGCGGTGGGGCCGGTGATGGGCACGGTGGCGCCGGATGGGAAGACGTTTTACTTTGCGGGCTACGCGGGTGCGCCGCCCCAGGGGCAGAAGGTGCATCCGTCGTGGCCGAACGGGCGGGTGTGCCAGATGACCGTCGGCGGTACGATCAGACAGTCTGCTGACGTGCCGCTGCCAGAGAAGGTGGATGAGGGGCTCGCGATGGCCGAGGGCCAGCGGCTCGACTGGTACGAGGCGCCGTGGAGGATCCACATGGAGGGCGCGGTTCGGGCTTATCCGGGCCTGGCGCCGTTCAGTTGCTCGTGCGCCTGCCAGACCCCGCGGTTCGACGTCGATAACTACGGCCAACTCTACATCCCGAACGCGCTCGCCTGCTCCGTCCAGGTTGTCGATAGCGCGTGCAACGTGATCCTCCGGTTCGGCGCCCATGGGAACCGCGACAGCGCCGGGCCCGGCGAGGACAGCCCGATCAAGGCGCCTGAGATTCCGCTCGCATACCCAGCCCCGAAGAGTCCAGATTCTTCGGGGGGGCTGAGGTGGCCATGCGGGGTGTCGGATAGGCTGTAGGCTCGTTTCTCCCCCCTCCAGCGAAACAAAACTTCTTCGGGAGCAGGTTTTCCTTGACGTAATCTGAACATGTGGCATGCCATTCAGACACAACCCCAGGAGAACTTCCCATGGGTTTCGAGAAGAACGCCAATGCCTATCGCCGGCAGGTCGCCGCTCGGCTGAAGAAGCTGGCCGACTTCGGCCCCATGATCGATGGCTCGCTCGTCGTCGTCCGCCGGCGCTGCGGGAACCCCCGCTGCCGCTGCGCCCGCGGGGAGAAGCATCCCGCTCACTACCTGACGCGCAAGGCGGGGCGGAAGACCCACTCGCTTTACATTCCCGTGGGCCTCGTGGAGGATATCCGCCGGTGGAACCAGGAGCATCGCCGCCTCAAGCGGCTCGTCGCCGAAATCTGCGAGCGGCAGCGCAAGGTCGTCGCGAGCGTGCGCGCCGAAAGGCGCGCCGGGCGCTGAAGAAGGCGCTCGGGAAGCTTGGCCCAGAGTTCGTGCGGATGGTCAAGCATCTTTTCCCCCCTCTTTCTCGAGGCGATCGGCAAGCTCTCCGATCCCAGGGACCCCGTGCTCGTCGACTACACGGTCCGTTGCGTGCTGTGGACGGCCATCCTGATGTTCGTCTGTCGCCTGGGGGCGCGGCGGAAGATCCAGTTCGTGCTCAATACGCCTCGGGTGGCCCAATACCTGAGCTTGCTGGCCGAGGAGCGTCTCGACCGGGTGCCCCACGGGGACACGGTGCGCGACGTGCTCAAGGGGGTCCTGGTCGAGCCCCAGGCCACCTGCCTCTACGAGGATGACGAGGTCACGCAGGTCCTCCGCTGGGTCAACGCCATCGACTACAACGGACGCCCCCTCAACGTCCTGGAGTGCGTCGAGACCGACAAGAAGACCGGCAAGAGCACCCGGTGGCTCTGGGTCACCAACATCCCCATCACCCCCGGCAACTGCGTGGAGGCCGCCAACTCAGGACGACGACAACGCTGGCGCACCGAAAACGAAGGCTTCAACGTGCACAAGAACGGCGGCTGCGAGGGGGCTGCATCCTCCCCCTTGCGCTTGACTCCGGTTCCCCAACCGCCTATCCTATGCCGCTGTTGGTCCGAACACTCTCCAACTGGAGGAAGAAGATGGACACACTTGGCTTCGACAGTGGCATCACCCGTCGCGGGCTCCTGGCCACAGCGGCATCCGTCGCGGGCGCGATGGCGATCCCCCTCGCCGCTCACGGCGAGGCCGCCGACGCGCCGCCGAAGAAGCGCCGCATCAAGCAGTCCTTCGCCTGGGGCTGCTACATCAGGAAGGACGCCGACCCGCTCCAGATGGTCAAGACCGCCGCCGAGATCGGCTTCGCGTCCATCGAGATGGGGCCGGAGCAGCACTGGAAGGCCATCCAGGACGCCGGGATGCAAGTGGCCATCTTCGGAGCCGGCGGGGGGTTCGCCGATCCGAAGAACTGGGACGGCGCCGAACGCGGGATCACGGGGGCCGTCGAGAAAGCGCAGAAGTATGGCATCAAGAGCCTGCTGCTGCTGACGGGCAATCGCCAGGGACGCTCCGAGAAGGAGTGCACTGACAACTGCGTGAAGTTCCTGCCGCGCGTCACGAAGGCCGCCGAGCAAGCAGGCGTCCGCCTCTGCCTGGAGCTCCTCAACAGCAAAGTGAACCACAAGGACTACTTCCTCGACCACACCGCCCTGGGCGTCGAGATTTGCAGGCAGGTGAGCTCCCCAGCGGTCGGGCTGCTCTATGACGTCTACCACATGCAGATCATGGAAGGCGACCTCATCCGCACGATCACCGAGAGCATCAAGCTCATCGGCCACTTCCACACCGGCGGCAACCCAGGCCGACGCGACATGGACGACCAGCAGGAGATCCACTACCCCGCCGTCATGCGGGGCATCGCCGACGCCGGCTACGAGGGCTACGTCGGCCACGAGTTCGGGCCGAAGGACAAGGACATCGTGGCGGCGATGAAGCGCAACTTCGCCGTCTGCGACGTATAGAAGGGATCTCACACAGAAGACACAGAGACCGCAGAGAAAACAGACAGGAGAGAACCATGGAGAAGCGCAAGGGCTTGACGCGACGCGAGGTGTTGGCGGCGACAGCCGGAGGCGTGGCGGCGGCTGCGTTGCCGTGGGCCGGCTTCGGCGCGGAGGCCGAGGGCGAGAAGGCACCGCTCAAGGGGCGCATCAACCAGTCCGCGAGCCGCTGGTGCTACGGCAAGGTGCCCGCGGACCAGTTCTACGCCTTCTGCAAGAAGCTTGGCCTCAAGGGCGTTGATCTCCTCGGGCCCGGCGAGTTCAAGAAGCTCAAGGAATTCGGCCTCGTCTGCACCATGACGAGCTGCAACAGCATCCCCAAGGGCTTCAACCGCACCGAGAACCACGAGGGGCTCATCAAGAACCTGCGCGGCGCCATTGACGCCACCGCCGAGGCCGGCTTCCCCAACGTCATCTGCTTCTCCGGCAACCGGGAGGGCATGGCCGACGACGAGGGCCTCAAGAACTGCGCCGAGGGCCTCAAGAAAATCGCCGGCTACGCCGAAGAGAAGAAGGTGACCCTCTGCATCGAGTACCTCAACAGCAAGCAGCACCGCGACTACATGTGCGACAGCAGCCAATGGGCGTTCGACCTCGTGAAGGCCGTCGGCTCGCCCCGCTTCAAGATCCTCTACGACATCTACCACGTGGCCATGATGGAGGCGAAGATCGTCGAGAAGGACGACCCCGCCACGGGCAAGAAGGTGCGGGTCGCCGAGCACAACATCATCGAGCAGATCAAGAAGAACACTGACGCCATCGGCCACTTCCACACCGGCGGCTTCCCCGGCCGCAACGAGATTGACGAGACCCAGCTCCTCGACCACCCGGCCATCATGAGGGCCATCGCCGAGAGCGGCTTCAAGGGCTACGTCGCCCACGAATTCGTCCCGAAAGGCCCCGACCCCCTCGCCTCCCTGGAGAAGTGCGCCCGCCTCTGCGACGTGTGAGAGGCCGAACGGCCCGCGAAACCCCGGCCCGAGCGAAGCCGAGGGCACGCGAACGACGCGAAATGGATCGGGCGCGGTCCGTTTCGCACACGCCATATTCTGGTAGGGGCGGGTCCCTGTGCCCGCCCACCTCCATGTGGCGCATTCCCTTGATACTGGGCAGGCACGGGGACCTGCCCCTACGCCCTGATTCCCGCGGCATGTCCGAAACGGACCGCGCCCAAGTAAATCAAGAGTCCCAGGTGCGCCGTATCTCCTTTCGCCTCATCGGCGTGTTTCGCGGGCACTCCCATTCCGATCCCTTGAGAGCCTGCTGACGATCCCTGGTGTGAGAGGAGATGCATGTTGCGGCTCATCCCCAAAGAAGAGATCCGCGCCAGAACGGAGGCGATGCGCCGGGCAATCCCCGCCGACCAGCGTGCGTCCGTCGCGGACGAGATTCGCCGCTACGCCGACGACATGGATGCCCGATACCGCCAGATCACCGACTCGTTGATCCGGCGGTTCGGTCCCGACGCCCAGGCCGTCATCAAGGAACTCAACCGTCACGACTTCAGATGGGAACGGGACGTTGCCGACCGCCTCGAAGCCAAGAGGGATGATTGAAGCCGCGACGTAGGGCGTCAGATCCCCGTTCCTCGGTTTAGTCCCTGTTGTGGAGAGCCCGGGTCCTCGAAGGCCGCCTGAAGGCGGGACTACCAACACCCAAGCTCCAAACCCCGAAGCTCCGTGTTCGTAGTCCCGCCTTCAGGCGGTCTTCCTCTTCGGCAGCGGCTTGGGCAGAAGCCCTTATCTTCACGGCATTCGTCGCTTGAGACCGCTTTCCGTCGCAGCGGCCAGGCCCCGCAGCAACTGGCCGCCCACCGGCGGAGGACACTGCACGCACCTGCCGTCCGCTTCTCTCTTGACACCGCGGCGCGGGACAGTATACTTACTTCGGACTACGCCAAGATCAGGAGACTCATAAGGAGCTGGGACAATGGGGCGCATCTTCGGGATCATTCAAGTTGACGGCAAGCATTGCAGGACCCTTTTCGACTCTGGCGCGAAGAACACCTACGTCGTCCCCCACGTTGCCCAGGGGCTCTCGAGGACCACGCTCCCCGTGCCGCGGCAGACGGGCCTTGGGGAAAAGCTCCGCCATGTCGAGGAGGGCTGCTACCTCGTTGGCAGATTGGAGGGCAAGCCGATCGAGGTGGACGCCTACGTCCTCGACGAGATCGGCCAGGACGACGAGGGCCGCCCGATTGACATCCTCTTCGGCGCCCTGGCCATGCAGAAGTGGGGCATCCGCCTCGTCCCCGAGGAAGAACGACTCGACCTGAGCCGATACCCCGAAGAATTCACCGAGTTCGCCGAGTCTCCTGCTCCCCCAACAACAGACACACCCCGCTGCCGGGAAAGATAGGTATGGTGTTTCCCGAATTGAACGCAATGCGAAACGAAGGGCCTAAAACACGGCTGAAGCGCCAATTCCGAAGCCTGTTCCGCAGCATGGATTTCCTGGCCGACCATTACCTGGGCGGCAAAGACGTCCCGGACAAAACGGTCGCGCGGTTTGCCGAGATCTACCAGCAGCTCGGCATGGCTTGGGAGTTCCTGGCCTTGCAGTGCAAGCACTGGGACGGCTATCGGAAGACCCGCGACGGAAAGGCCGCCTGCCGCCTTTGCGGCAAAATCAAAGACGCCGAGGAGTACTGGCTGTTGCTGCCGCGCAGAGGCCCAAAGCAATACGGCCGCCGAGCCACGCCCACGTCGCGGAAGGTCTTCCCGAACAAGAAGGAGGCGTCGATCGTCGCCGATGCCATCAAGTTCCACGGCGCGACGCTGACCGTCGAGGTCTGTAACGCCCACAAGTCTCGCTGGCCCGGTGGCCGCGGCGGCGACATCACGATCGCCGCCGACCGCATCATCAAGTTGCGCGAAGGACAGGTCGAGTGCTCGTTGGACACCCATCTCGTCCATATCCGCTGGAAGCCCAAGTCTCGCGCCAAGAGCGCCCCGCCCTACGGCGCCTTTCCCTGGGAGCTACCCAAAGCCAAGCTGAAGAACTTCCCCGTCATCCTCGAGCACGACGCCAAGGGCCGCTTCAGCGGCCTGATGATCCTCAAGCCCCCCCGTCTCTGATGCCCTCGTTCCCAGGCTCCCCGTTCGTGGTCCCGCCTTCAGGCGGTCCTGTCTGAGCCTGCGTGCCTCGATTCTCCCTTGACAACGCGGCGCCAGGGAGTACATTGAAGATCGGCGAACGACCCACAGGCTGGCCGCCGCAGACGACTTCGACGGTCGCCCCATTGACATCCTCTTCGGCGCCCTCGCCATGCAGATAGGGGCGGAGTGATGGGAACGTTCTACGTCAGTTGCCGGGTGGAGAACCATGTTCATCGGTCTCTCTCGGCCGAGGTGCCAAAGGTTCTGGTGGACACGGGGAGCGAATGCACGTGGCTCTCGGCAGAGACGCTTCGGCGCCTCCGGGTGAAGGTCGAGAAGAAGGACATGATGTTCGTGATGGCCAACGGCAAGACACTCACGCGGAACCTCGGATTTGTGGTGATCCGGATCGGGGAGCACATCACGATTGACGAGGTCGTGTTCGGACAGGACGGCGATCTGGAGATCCTGGGGGCGAGGACGCTGGAGGGCCTGAACCTCGTGGTGGACCCGACGCGGAGGAAGCTCGTCGCGGGCGGCCCGGTTCCGGCAGCCTGCACTCTCGGCGTGACCCGGCCATAGGGGGTCGGAAAAGGGGACATTCCACTTTTCCGTCGCCCAGAAGTGCAAGCCTGCAAAGGGCATGCGTTCTGACAACGAGCGTCAGATCGACTGGAGTTCTGATGCGTCACCCGGCCTCGAGGTAGCCATACCGTGTCAACACCCGGTGACGATGACCTGCGCGCTGAAGCCTGCATCGAGCATGTCCGGAACTGCGCCATCCCGATCGGCGCGGCTCGAGCCCAATGTGCGCCCAGTCGCGGGCGGCTTTTCCTGGTGCGTGTTCGGGACACCGAATCGGCTCTCGCGCGGCACGAGCTCAAGCGACAGAGAGCCGTTCCTGGGGGGCGAATCCGCGACGAAACCTGAAGGGCCGTGGCGAAAAGTGCAACATCGCTGGCATGTGGCGGTAAGTGCAGCAATAACACAGAGATAGTGGAAAAACGGGCAGAAAGGACAGTGGGTGTCTTTTTGGGCGCGCGGAGGGTAGGGGGGAGAGCCAGCTTACCCTCCCGAAGGTATGGGAACCTTCGGGAGGGAGGCCGTTGGAGCCTCCGGGAGGGAGGTCGCGCATGGGAGGGCGCTTACGAAACCGGGCTGGAATGGGCGCTACTTCGCCCTCAGGACGGCAAAGACTATCGAATGAGGAGGCAGCGTGCACTTCACCTCATCCCCTGAGACAAGCACGGGGAGGCCCGCTACCATGTCTTCCTTGCGGTCCGCGAAGGGGTGTGCGTCGGGGTCGGAGTGAGACAGCGCGACCACGCCAACGTCCTCCGCCGGCGCGAAGTTGCGCAGGGTGACCCGACAGGGCTGAGCCTTGTCCCACCCGCCATTGGCGATCACCAGGAAGAGCCTCTCCCCGTCATCGCTCACTGTCGCCACGACGGGGGTGAGCGGGCCGCTGAATTCCCGGTTGTCGAGGTGGCCCGTGCAGTATAGCGCTTCGCCGCTGATGTCCACTACCCAGTCGCCCACGCAGTGGTTGAAGTAGTAGTAGAGCCAGTAGAACATCGAGCGCTTGGTGGGCGCTTCCTGGGCGAGGAAGCCGAAGCCGGGGGAGTTGAGGCGGGTGAACATCTCCCAGGAACTGGCGCCGCGGAGGAGGTCCTCGCGGGTGTAGTAGATGAGGCGCACGGCACGATGTAAAGTGCCATAGACATTAGCGTTACGATTCACGTAGTCGGCCCTCTCGCCCTTCGGCCCGACGCTGTGCATCCCCCATTCGGTGTCGAGCTGGCAGACCTCGCGGTCCGGGTTGTAGGCGCGGATGAGGGCGTTGAGC
>Ga0315274_10017397_pt1 | contig 10142 bp, 3 predicted proteins | sample YL17G02_20_MG_FD_203700 | JGI IMG/M metagenome (GOLD analysis project Ga0315274, IMG submission 203700) | Sediment microbial communities from Yellowstone Lake, YNP, Wyoming, USA - YL17G02_20 | ecosystem: Environmental > Aquatic > Freshwater > Lake > Sediment | place: USA: Wyoming | collected... | reverse complement strand
CCACCGATACTAGACAATGCGGAAATAAGGATGAAGGGTTTGGATTCTTCCTTCTTGCCCGGTTCTGGTTTCGCTTTGTTGTCCTTATTGCCATCATTTTTCGGGGATTGTTCAGGAATGACGGGTTGCCGGATTTGGGGTGGTTTGGCGGACGCTTTTTTCTTTGCGAAGCCCTGAATCAGCTTTCCTGGATCAAACGATCCACTCAAGGTCAAACTGCTGGTGATGCTGGCGCTGGTCCCGGTACCTTGATTTTTTAACTGCGGATTGTCGTTCCATCGGTAATTTGCACTATAACCGGCATTTGGTGAAAACCAGGGAAAAAGTTTCGGATTCAGTTTGATGCTGAAGTTCTGATTTTTTTCAGTGGGCAGCCCAGGATCCATATCCGTCAAAATGACGTTCCAGTTGGGTGTAAAGCGCATGTCCGAACTGGCCGATTTGGAATAGTCGATGCTCAGCATTTGGAAAGGCTGAAATCCCGTGTCAAAGTTACGGCTTAGGATCGCGGTGGTGTCGCTGGTTATAACGCCTTCCCGTGTTTTGGAATTTGAGTTGCTTTTATTGCCGGTCAAGTCAAAATTAAGGCTGGTAGGCAGGTAGTTGAATTTGGATTGGGCAAGCCCCTTAAGAAATTTCTTTTTTCCGAGCCAAAGGAACGGTTGAATATAATTCTGATTGCTGGGAGTCAAACGATACCTGAATGATCCACCTGCCGAGATCGTTTTGGCGTATTCGGTCATGGAATTGTTCATTTTGCTCTGAGCAAAATTGAAACTGCTCGAGACCGGATCGAGAAGAACTCGAGTGAAAATATTTCTTGACTTGCTCGATTTGGAAACGGAAATGCTGAGGCCTTTTTGTTCGCTGTTGCTTTGATACTGATTCAACAAGGGATTGGATTTGTTGAGGATAATGTCGGTTCCCGGGATGTATTTGGGAGTGGACTGATTCTTTGTAAATGTTGTCGAAACGGGAATCGAAAATCCCCACGATGCAGGCAGAAATTTGTGAAGCTGGATGCTTGCATTCAGGTTTCCGCCCCGCGTGTTTGAGCCCTCGCCGAACCGTTCGTTCACCGTGTGGAAGTCGGCATCTTTCCGATTGTATTCCCCGTTAATCGTGAAAAAATCGGACAGCTTGAAATCGGCGCGTGCGCGCATGGCCATACCTTTGTCTTTCCGGACATTGGACAGACGAAGTTCGTCAAGCCAAATTTGACCGATAAAGAGATTAGACCCCTTGTTCTTGACACCGGCGATGAGCCAGCGAATGTTGGTAAGAGATGGCTTGCCGACCAGAATTATCTTCTGTCCGTTCAGGATTGTCATTGTATCCGTATGGACATTCGATATTTGAGCCTGAACCTTGAGCTTGCTCAACAATTCGAAATCCAGCTCGATGTTGTTGTTCGGATCCCAGCCCTTGAAAACGGGAAACCGGATTTCATAATAATTTTTATTTTCAGTATCTGACCCCCATCGAAGGAAAAATTCGATGGTGCTGTCCTGAGGAAAATTGTTCGTGTAATCTCCGCCGTGTACGAACATTTTAAGTGTTTTGTAATGAATTAAATCTTCCGGTTGATAGAATTGTTTTTGGGCGATCGCTGTTGTTTTCGGGGGAAGCCCTTTCAGATCAAGCAACAATGCCTGCTCCTTTGAGCGTATTTTTTGAATCGGATCGACGACGCCTTCGACTCCCGGAGGGGGCACGTATTCCGGATTGTCATGTGTGTTGATAACCGCGACTTCAACTATTTTTTCGTTTTCTTTGGATATACTGAATTGACCGCTGTCCGAATCGGCGATTCCTTGGAATTTCCATTCATTACCGCTGAGTGTGATATCGGCAATAGCGATCCTTGCTGATTTCTGTTCGACGCTGTCGATCCAGATACGGGCGTATTCAATCCGCGACCATTGAGGTTGTCCTTCTTTTTTCTTCCATTCATTAAGCGGTATCCGGTAAAGGCGCCAGCCTTTGGGATTGTCCTCATTCCCTTTGATGTATTTCGTATCGGGATTCGACGGATTCTTGTCAAGATCAATAGAGTATTCGAAAAAATCGTTGTTCAAATCCACATCCCCGTTTCCGTTCAAATCTTCGGTGTTCGGATAGATCAGAGCGCCGTCGTTTTTACTGTTTTCGGTGCCGTTGATGTGGTTGTAATCGGCGATACCGGCCACATAATGCCAGTTGTCATAGCTCCAGGGTTCCCATTCGTCTTTTTCGTCGTCTCCATCCACATCCCAAAAATCAAAGGGTGATGCCGAAGGTCGCTGGGGATTGCTGCGGTCGATGGTCGCCGTCTGATGCGGAGCGAATAGGCTATCCGGATCGTTTCCGATTTCTCCATCCAAACCCGTGTCTTCATCATCGTCAAGAAGATTGTTTCGTAGACCACCCCGGATTTTATCTTCCGTGTCAAGTTTCTCATTCGGAATAAAGTCCTCGGAAATTTGGCCGAGATCCACATGAAGCCTGCCGATGTCTCCTTGGATCATGATTTCGAGGAAACGGCTGTTCGTCTGATCCGCGTATCCGGACGATAGGTACCTCATGATGCCTCCCCACGATCTGCTTTGCTCCACACCGGGCTTTGGGTAGAAAACCAGGTCTAGAACGTGGGTCAGGGTGGAGCCTCCATAATTGGTCGTGACTTCCCTTTTCGGCCAGATTTCCTGAATCGGAACCTGACTGTATGGATTGTACCAGGTAAAATGGCCGCGTCTGCCGAGAACATCCTGCAGGGCACTTCTATTGCTATATCGGTTGGGCAGCGAAGAGGGCGTCCAACCATTTCGTATAACACCGAGGGTGACTTCACGTTTTGAACCTTCAAAATCGTCCAGGTAGGCAACGCCGTTTTTATCGTTTGTCTGGTCGTTGTTCAGAGTGTTCGGGTTCGGAATGACCTGCGCGATTTCACCTTCAAATGAAAAATTTGAAGGGGCGGTGGCCTGGATGAGAGGCAAGGCGTCCAGAGCCTTGGTCAGAATGTTCGGCTGGAAGTTGAAGGAGGTATTGACATCCCACACCAGGTTTTTCATGGGACCTTGCTGACCGAGACGAATGCGCTGATCCATGGTCTTCTGGTTCATATAGAGAAGAGTGGCGCCGATAAAGGAGGGTTGCGCGGCATCCTCCCGGAACCTGTATTCGGCACGCAATCCGAGAAGGGATTTTTTATCAATGGAAATCATTTGCTGGGATTCGTAATTGACATCCAGCTTGGCGCTTGGATTTCTTGCGTCATCCCTGAGCAGGGTCAGGCTGCCGGATGTGTACTCAATGATATAATCCTTGTCGCGGACCAGTTTGCTTCCGTTTAGAAACACTTCCTCAGAGTTTTCGATCACGTTCATTCCAAGGGAATAATTGGCGCTGCGGCTGGAAGATTTGACTTCCATGTAGAATTTGCTCTCTTTTCGAATGTATGCCTGGTCCAGGGTATCATAGAGCGCGGATGTTTGATATTCTTTGGGGATCTCATAGTTGATGTTCACAGGATTAAAAGCTCGAATATCGGGAAAGATAAGCTCTCCACGATCCAATCTCAGGAAGTTGGTATTTCGGTCCACGACGCCATCAGGTTTATTCGGAGTGCCGCTTTTATCCATTCGATCCAAACCGAAAATATCCAGATAACTTTTTACGCCTTCCGGATATTTATACGCCTGTTCGGGATCTCCAGAGGGTGTTTTTCGAAAGAGCTTCAATTCAAATCCATCCGAGTTCATGTCCCGGCTTCCGATGGAATACACATTTTTCCATTCAAGATTCCAGGTCGGGTCCGATGGCCGTGGGTTTCTGGGTTTTATCAGCTTGAGATAAATGGGGACGGAGGCAGTATCTGTGACCAGAGCCAACCGTGTTCCATGCTCGATTTTTGAAGAATCCCGGTATGCAACGGCAAGCACTTCGCTTTCATTCAGCTGGATATTCAGTGCGATGTACCCAAGCTCCTTGTTATAATCATATTCCTTGTTTGGCTCCATTCTGATGAAATAGCCCTTGTACTGCATTTGGCGGGTCTGCAAAGTATCATGATCGTTCGGATCTAAAAATGCCCAGGCGCGAATCGCACCCATCTGGTTCATGTAGTTGGCGTCTGATTTATACACCTCAAGATCGGTGACGATGAGCCTATTGTCTTTGATGTGCATTCCGTTATCATTTATTTCTATAAAATTATTCCTATATACAGAATCCAGAAAAAAATAGGTATTTCTTTTATAATCATAGTCGTAGATCTGCTGGACGTTGTCTTCCTTTCCTCCGGACAGGCTGAGTTTCTTTTTCTCGCCCTTTTCCATGCTGGCGATTGCCGTAACGTCCAGTCCGCCGATCTTCATCTGGGATTTGATGCCGAACAATCCGGAGTTCTGCGCGCTGAATGTGACGAATCGCGTGGCGGGGAGGGAGAGGGCGACATTGCCGGCTTCAATGCTTTGGATGATCCCGTCCTCTTCGCTGGAATATTTGAGATGAATGGCGTTTTCGAAATCAAACATACGCTCGCTGTCTTGATCCACATCAACGGACACGTTTTCACCGATTTTCCCTGTGACCTTGAAATTCTGCGTCTGTTTCATCTGGAAGTTGGTATTCGGTGCACGGTCGACAGCAGTCTTCATCTGACTTCGTTTTTCGTTTCGCATCTCTCCGTTGAGCGTAATATTACCGGTGACATTCAGACTAAGCGTCTCGCCGCCAAAAACCCTTCGGAATGCTTCGCTTTTTATTTTTGGAGTTGAGATGGTGATCCCCTTGCCTCCGGCGGTCTGATCCCTTGGAGTTGAAACTCGCAACGATATATAATCCCGCCAATCTCGTTGAACCTCGGCTTGAGAGCGCATTTTTAAATAATTTGTCAACGAAAGGCGCTGCGGAATGAACACATCGACTTCCGACAATTTTTGCCGGATTAGAACCGTTTGATTTGTAGAGTCAATTTGCAGGGAGTGTTGAAACGACGTCGGATACCGCACGGGGGCGCGGTCGAGGGACACACCGAGAGAAAGCGCGGTTTCCTTTGAGGGATCGGTCAGCGGTGCAAGAGGCGTCTTGGGTAGGGGACTTTTCAGTCCTATTTGTGCGGCCGCAATGCTAACAATACCAGCCAGCAGGACGCAGGCCCAGTACAGTCCTCTCTTCCAGGAATTCGAAGTTGTCCGATAAGACATTCTGTTCTAATCAGGAAAAAATGATGTTGTTATCGTTTTTCCGGCTGCCCCGGAAAATTGCTCATCCATGACCGATAACAATGAAACGATAGGCGACCTCAGCGGATCAAATGAATAAATGTTAGGCTATAAAAAATAAACATCTATTCATTAAAATGCAAGTAAAAAAAATGGCAATCGTCATCCAATACAGAATTTCCATAAAGTCCAATAAGTATTCATTTAGATCTTGCAAAAATCGCACCAAATAATTATATTCCAAAGAACATAGCATCGTAAGGTCCGGATAATCAATTGATTTTACTAATTTTTAACTTTCCAGGTACATGAGGCATGCGAATTCTTACCCGATATGTTCTTCAAGAACACGCAGGACCATTTTTTGTTGGAATGGCTGCTATTGCGTTCGTGTTTCTGTTAAATACCGTTTTCAGGGATTTGGGACGCATATTGGGCAAAGGGCTTCCTCTAATCGTTATTCTAAAATTTTTCGGTTTGAATTTCGCATGGATTTTAGCGCTTGCCATTCCCATGGCTGTTTTAATCGCGACGCTAATGGCTTTTGGCCGGCTCTCATCGGATAGGGAAATAGACGCAATCAAAGCAAGCGCAATTCCAATCCAACGCCTTATTTTCCCTATATTCGGCGCCGCAGTGGTCCTGGTCCTATTCATGATATACTTCAACAACAACATCCTCCCGGATTTTAATCATAAGCTGAGACAGATGTATTACGACATATCCAGGACCAAGCCGATGATGTCGCTTGATCCCAATGTCTTTAACAAGGACATCCCCAATTATACGATTCTTGTCCAAGAAATCGATCAGAGGAAGAATACGCTGAGAGGAGTATTTATCAACGATACCAGCGATCCCCAATACAACAAGACCATTATTGCTGAAAGCGGAAACGTCGAGTTTTTGAAGGAACAAGAGAGGATTATTTTTACATTATACAACGGCGAAGTCCATGAAATGGAAGCGAAGAACCTGGAACAATATCGCAGGATCAGGTTTGAAAAACAGGCGATTACCATATCTGTCCCCGAAATGTTCCTGGAGTCAAGCGCTGATCAAAACAGGGGAGATCGTGAAAAAAGCGTCAGGATGCTCATGAATGATATACGCCAAGATCAGGGCGTTCTCAGGGAACGTGAATTGAATGTCCGGAAGATAGTAAAATGGGACATGATGGAATTGTTTCCCAAGGAATTTACGGCTATTTTCAATACACAAAATGAAAATAAGACATATTCGTATTATCAGAAAGCCGAATTGAGAGTTCAACGGTTGGTTGATCAAAATGAGGGGATATCTGCTGAAATTGAAGTATCCAGAAGTTCGATTAATTCCCTTCTTGTCGAAGTTCATAAAAAATATGCGATTCCGTTCGCATGCCTGGTTTTTGTATTGATCGGTGCTCCTTTGGGCATACTCGTACGCCAAAGCGGATTCGCTACTGCCGGATGGCTGAGCATCGTCTTTTTCCTGATTTATTGGGCATTTCTCATAGGCGGCGAACAACTTGCCGATCGAAGAATACTTGGACCTGTTGTTGCGATGTGGGCGGCAAATGTGATTGTCGGTCTTTTGGGGATATTTCTTTTCATCCGTACCTTAAAGGAATCCGCGCTGTTTCCATGGAGCAGACTGTCTCCTACAAAAATCAGAATAGGGAAAAAAGAATGACCCGAATTCTCCCACGGTACATTTCACGTCAGTTTATCGGATTGCTCGTTTTTTCCCTTTTCGGTTCCGTGCTTCTTTTCATCGTGGTGGATTTGGTTGAAAACGCGGATCAATTTATTGATGCCAAGGCTGCATGGCATGTGGTGGTTATGTATTATTTGTATTTTTTACCCAGTATATTGGTTCTTACCGTACCGGTTGGAACTCTTCTCGCAACGGTATTTTCCGTCGGGATTCTGGCAAAGTCCAATGAAATCACAGCCATGAAAGCTCTGGGATATAGTTTTTATCAAGTCATGGGCACGCTACTCCTTTTGGGTTTTATTGTCAGCATATTTTCCTTCTTTTTAGAGGAATTGATAGCCATTCCATCGAATCAAAAAATGACGGAAATAAAAAAACAATATTTAAGCAAAGGCGAGGGTGCAACCTATTTTAAATATCGGAATTTACTTATACAAGAACCGCCGGATAAAATTATTGAAATAGAATTTTATAACAACACAAATAAAACCGCTTATAATGTCATTATCGAAACATTTAAAGGCAATCAATTGGTCGCCAGACTGGATGCCGCTGAAATGTATTGGAAAGGCAATAAATGGTTGATCACAAAAGGATATCGGAGAATATTTACTAAAGAGGAGGAACGTGCGTTTCCGATTCTTGAACCGATGGAATTCCAATTTCAATTTTCGCCAAAACAATTGATTTCCTTGCAAATAAAACCCGATGAAATGCGATTTTCAGAATTGTGGAGGTTCATTCGAAAAGTAAGGCAGTCAAAGGGTGAAGTTCAGCGGTGGTTGACGGATTTTCATATTCGAATTGCATTTCCGGTCAGCAATGTGCTTATTGTTCTGCTTGCAGCACCTCTTTCTTACAACCGGAGGAAAAAAAGTCTGGCTATCGGATTTGGTCTGTGTTTGTTGATCTGTTTCTTCTTTTTCGGATTTATCAAGCTTGGGCAGACTCTGGGACACAATAAAAGTCTACATCCCATCCTGGCTGCGTGGCTCGGGAACGGCGTGGCGGCTTTAGGAGGGATGATTAATTTTACAAAAACAAGAAAATAACTTGACTTTTTTGGAAAAAATATTATTTTGTTGATCTGCACAATTTTGCAATTTCTATAAAAGGAGAATGAACCCATCATGAAACGTACCTTCCAACCTAGCAACAGGAAGAGAAAAAATAAGCATGGATTTAGGGAACGAATGGCCTCTCGGACGGGACGTCTTGTTTTAAAGAGAAGGCGGAATAAAGGACGTGCTCGATTGACCGTCAGCGATGAATGAATCCGAAATATTTGATCAGAGGCTTCCAAAAACGGAGATACTTCGAAAAAGAACTGAATTCAATGAGGTTTTTGAGAAAGGAAGCATTTGGAACGGCAAATTCATGAAATGTCTTTTCATGGAATCCAACCGAAGAACGGTTGGATTTGTCGTATCCAGGCGGTTCGGGAATGCAGTCAAGCGCAATCGTATCAAGCGGTTGATGAGAGAAGTATATCGGAAAAATCGGCATTTCATCGGGGCTTTCAAGATCATCATCATGCCGAAAGATCGATTTGTACAGGTCCCGAACGAGGAATTAGAAAAAGAGTTTAATCGGTTCATCGTATGCTCGTGTTCCGGCAAAATGTGTTAGTTCAATTCTGTGTTTTTATATTAAAATTCTATAAAAAATGGATATCACCTCTTATGCCAGGGGCGTGCCGTTTTTATCCGACCTGTTCAGAATACTCTGCTCAATCAATCCAAAAATATGGAGTTCTGAAAGGGATAGCTTTATCTGTTCGCCGGCTGTTTAAATGTCACCCGCTTCATTCGGGCGGATTCGATCCCGTACCCTAACCTCAAACAGAAAGCAGAATTCACCAATGGACAAGAAAACAATAGCAGCTTTTGTTTTGGTCGGCCTGATTATTTTTCTTTGGCCGGTTTTCAATGAAAAGGTAGTGGGGATAAAAAATCCCGCTAAACAACAACTTGTTCAAAAAATCCCTAAAGATACAGTATCGACTGGGAAGGATCAAGCCACCCAATCGCAACCGCGGACCGGTCAAAATACAATTCTCAATATTACCAAACCGAATTTGATCACCAAGCAAATTCTTTCGGATACAATTAGCGTGGAAACCAGTTTATATCAAGGCAGGATGACAAATGCAGGAGGAGGGTCCATTGTCAGTTGGAAATTGAAAAAATTTCTAACCACGGATAAAGATTGGATCCAGCTGGTTCCCGACTCAACCAAAGGGAACCTGAATATTTCTTTCGACCCGAGCATTGATGTCTCTTCAACTTTATTCAAGGTGACATTGGATAGTCAATGGGTGGAAAACGGAACCAATCATCGCAAGTTAAGATTTTCCAATGATTTTATGGGATTTGGGCGGTTAGAAAAAGAGTTCATCTTTAAAGACGACAATTATGATGTTCATTTGAAAGTGCGCTTTGTATTCGCAAACCAGGCTGCTGTTCGAAATGCATATTTATTGCAGTGGTTGGGCGGATTATCCCCGACAGAAAAAGACTTAAAAGATGAGACCACATATTCTGAAGCAATGGCATTGCAGGGTACCGAGTTATTAAAAACGAAATCCGACAACACAGGTCTCAGGGAAGGTGTGACCCATTGGGCTTCCGTTCAGACAAAATATTTTTTAATGGCTTTGATTCCAAGGAAATTCCAGGCACGTGGAGCGGAGCTGAAGACAGAAAAAGTTCAAATTCATACACCATCCGGTTTAATATCATGGAAACGATTTGGCGTTGGAATCTCCGCCCCGCTTGAAACAGGCAAAGTCCTGGACCATGAATTTCTAGTATATCTTGGACCGTTGGATTATCAATTGCTGAGGGCTCATGACGTCCAGCTTGAAAAAGTGATGAACTTCGGATGGTCTTTCATCCGTCCATTCAGTATCGCTTTTATGTATACATTACAATTTCTTTATAAAATAGTCAAAAATTATGGGTGGGCTATTGTCATTTTTTCCATTTTAATAAAGATTATCCTATATCCTCTGACGAAAAAAAGTTACGATTCAATGAGGCAGATGCAAGAGCTACAGCCGAAGCTAAAGGTATTGCAGGAGAAATACAAAGGCGAACCGCAAAAATTAAATGCAGAAACAATGAAGCTATACAAAACCCACGGTATCAATCCAATGGGCGGGTGCCTCCCGATGTTGCTTCAAATGCCCATTTTGTTCGCTTTGTTCAATCTGTTCCGTATAACCATCATGTTCAG
>Ga0315274_10017396_pt1 | contig 10143 bp, 4 predicted proteins | sample YL17G02_20_MG_FD_203700 | JGI IMG/M metagenome (GOLD analysis project Ga0315274, IMG submission 203700) | Sediment microbial communities from Yellowstone Lake, YNP, Wyoming, USA - YL17G02_20 | ecosystem: Environmental > Aquatic > Freshwater > Lake > Sediment | place: USA: Wyoming | collected... | reverse complement strand
GGCGGCAACGCCGTGGCCGCGTGGGTATCCCGCGTCGATGAGGCCGCCGTGCGCAACACCCAGGACCTGGACCTGCTGCTCCGCCGCGCCGACCTGCCGGCGGCGATCGAGGCGATGACCCGGGCTGGGTTTGTCCATCGCCATGTCGCGGGCGTGGAAATGTTTCTGGACGGTCCCCAGGCCGGGGCTCGCGACGCGGTCCACGTCGTCTTCGCCGCCGAGAAGGTGAAACCGGAACATCTGGTTCCGGCGCCGGACCTGACCGAATCCGAGGCCACCGAATCGTTCCGCCTGTTGACGCTGGACGCCTTGGTGCGGATGAAACTCACTTCCTTTCACGACAAGGACCGCACTCACTTGCGCGACTTGATTGACGTTGGGCTCCTCGAGGCCTCGTGGGTGCCGGAATTGCCGAAGGAACTTGGCGCCCGGCTGCAGAGCTTGCTCGATAACCCGGAAGGTTGATCCCCTTGAAGATCACAGATACTCTGCGCCGCGAGCTCCCGTGAATCTCTCCGTCCAAATCGGCAGGCTGAAACTGCAAAACCCGGTGACGGTCGCCTCCGGCACGTTCGGTTACGGCATCGAGTACGCGCAGCTCCTCGACCTGAACCAACTCGGCGCCGTCGTGGTCAAGGGCATCCGCCTGAATCCGGTCCGCGGCAACCCGACCCCGCGCACGGTCGAGGTCGCCAGCGGCCTCATCAACGCCATCGGCCTGCAAGGGCCGGGCGTGGACGGGTTCATCCAGCAGTACTGGCCATTCCTCAAGGCACTGAAGGTGCCCACGATCATCAACATCTGGGGCACGACGGTCGAGGAATACGCCGAGGTGGCGCGGCGCTTCGACGCGCTCGGCGGCGTCGGCGCGCTGGAGTTGAACGTCTCCTGTCCCAACATCAAGGAAGGCGGCGCGCAGTTCGGGACGGACGTGAAGCTGCTCCGCCAGGTGGTGGCCGCCTGTCGGAAGGCGACGACCCTGCCGCTGATCACGAAGATGAGCCCGAACGTGGTACGCATCGGGCCTTACGCCAAAGCGGCGGAAGACGCGGGCAGCGACGCGTTGTCGATCATGAACAGTTTCCCGGCGATGGCGATTGATATCGAGACGCGCAAGCCGAAGCTGGCGAACATCACCGGCGGCCTGACGGGGCCGTGCATCAAGCCGATTGCGATCAAGCTGGTCTGGGAAGCAGCGAAGGCGGTGAAGATCCCGATCATCGGCGTGGGCGGCATCCAGAACGCCGCGGACGCGATCGAGTTCCTGATGGCCGGTGCCACAGCGGCGGCGGTGGGCACGGCGAATTTCTACGAGCCGCAGACGGCCTTACAGGTGATCGCCGGCATTCGCGAGTTCATGCAGCAGCGCGGTCTCGAGGACGTGCGCGAGATCATCGGCAGCGTACAAGTGGGCAAATGAGTCGGTGCCAGTTTTCGGGTTGACGCGGCTCAGCGGTTCGTCATCTTCGTCGCCAAGAACCTCGGCGAAAAAGCGGTTGCGCTTGAGTTGCGTCGCGTCGCCGGAGCAGCGATCACTCGGCACGAACGAATCGCCAAACAAACCCCCGAACATGAAACGTCGTCAATTCCTCAAGTCGGTTGCCTTCACCGGAGCCGCCGGTCTCATCCTCCCGCGAACCGCGCTTTTCGGCGCCGCCGCCCCCGGCAACAAGCTGAACGTCGCCTTGATCGGCACGTGGGGCCGGGGCGAAGCCCACTTCGGCGCGCTGTCCGGCGAGAACGTCGTGGCGCTCTGCGACATCAACGAGGAGCATCTGGCCTTCGGCGCGAAGAAGTTTCCCCAGGCCAAGACCTACGTGGACTGGCGTCAGTGTCTCGATCAAAAGGACATCCAGGCGGTGGTCTGCTGCACGGCGGATCACACGCACGCGTTTGTCGCCAACTGGGCCATGAACCGTGGCCAGCACGTTTATTGCGAAAAGCCGCTGGCCAACAGCGTCGAGGAAGCCCGCGTGGTCCGCGCCTCCTATCTCAAGAACAAGGGCAAACTGGCGACCCAGTGCGGCACCCAGCGTCATGAATACGAGAACTTCAACCGCGTGCAGGAACTGATCCGGGACGGCGCCATCGGCGAGTTGGAGTCGGTTTGCGCCTGGGGCAACCGCCAGATTCCCCGGCCGGGATACCTGCCCGCCCAAGGCGAACCGCCCAAGCACATTCACTACGACCTGTGGATCGGGCCCTCGCCGATGCATCCTTACAACCCGGCCTACTTCGCCGGCGGGCCGGGGATGAACTGTCTGTCGTGGAACATGTATTGGGATTTCGGGAGCGGCCAGGTGGGCGACATGGGCAGCCACACCATGGACATCGCCTGGAACGCCATCGAGGCCGGTCTCCCGACATCCGCCGAAGCCAAGGGCGATCCTGTCAATCCCGAAGTCACACCGGTCAAGCTCGAGGCCCATTTCGAGCATCCCGCCAATGCTTGGCGGCCCGCCATCCGGGTTTCCTGGTATCAGGGCGGTGCCATGCCGGAGTCGCCCACGCGCATGATCGACCTGAAGCAGATCGACCACGGGGCCCTGTTCGAGGGATCAAAGGGTTTCCTCATCTCGGACTTCACGTCCCGCGCCATCTTCCCGAACAGCGACAAGGCCGACCTGACCTACTACAAGCCGCGCGCCAAGGAGACGCTGCTCCCGCCAGTGGGAGGCTTCCAGAAGGAATGGCTCAACGCCTGCAAGGGCAACCTCAAGACGTCCTGCGATTTCGAATACAGCGGGAACATGATTGAGCAGTTGCTCCTGGGCCTGGTGGCTTACCGAGCCGGCAAGAAGATCACTTACGACGCCGCAGCGGGGCGCGTCACCAACAGCCCGGAAGCCGACGCACTGCTCCGCCGCACCTACCGTCCCGGGTGGACGCTCAACGGTTAGCGGGGCCGGTTCGCTGAATTCCGGCCCTGGGGCCGTGATGAACCGCAGGGTAGGCTCGCTGTCCCCAGCGAGCCGTTCTGAATCGGCGCGGCGCGGACACCGCGCCGTACCCCAGGCGGTCAGTGGACCCAATGCGCGCCCGGATGCCAGGGTTCGAGGCTTTCCAGGAACGCAGGACAGGCAGCTTGCCTGTCGCGAGACCGGAACCGGAAATTTGAAATTCCCAATTGGGCAGGCCCTCGCTACGAGAAGCCCGTGAAGAAACACACGCCCCCGCCGCCGAGGACCGCTTCGCCCGGACTGCGTCGCTTTCTCTACCGTGTTGCCGCCATCCGCGTGGCCGATTGACATTTTCGTCCGCGGACGTTACACGCCGGTATGGACCGCGTGTTGTGTCACCAATGGCCGCGGCTGCTGAGCCTGGGGGTTGCCTGGGTCTTGCTCCCGTGGCGGGTCGTATCGGCGGTCGACACCGGTTTGTCAGAGACGTCTTCCGGCCGGGGGTTTCGGGCCACTGCGCTCGCGGTTCCGACTTCAGGCAAGACCGGTTTCACTGAGTTGCCCGCCCTTTCCCTCGGCATCGGTTTCACGAACCGGCTCTCGGAGGAACGGTCTCTCACGAACCAGATCTATCTGAACGGGTCCGGGGTGGCGGCCGGCGACATGGACCGGGATGGGCGTTGTGACCTTTACTTCTGCGGGATCGATAGCCCCAACGCGCTATACCGTAATCTGGGCGGTTGGCGGTTTGTGGACGTCACCACCGCAGCCGGCGTGGCGTGCGCCGACCAGGTGTCGACCGGGGCTGCCTGGGCGGACCTGGACGGCGATGGCGACCTCGATTTGCTGGTGACGGGGACGGGTCGGGGGACCCGGCTTTTCCTCAACGATGGCCGGGGTGTGTTCGAAGAGGCCAGCGGCCCCGCGGGCCTGATTGGCCGCGGTGGGAGCGTGTCGATGGCACTGGCGGACATTGACGGTGACGGCGACCTGGATCTCTACGTGGTCAACTATCGCACGACCACGCTGCGGGACGAACCGAACACCCGGTTCCGGGTTTCAACCGCCAGCAACCGCTTTGAACTCGTGGCCGTGGACGGTCGCCCGGCGAACGCGCCGGATCTCATGGGCCGCTTCACGGTGCATCCGAGTTTCGGCGTGCTCGAGAACGGCGAGGCGGATGTGCTGTATCGCAATGAAGGGGGAGCCCGCTTCGTTCCGGTGAGTTGGACGGACGGTTCGTTTCTGGACGAGGCCGGGCGGCCGATCGCCACGCCTTACGACTGGGGCCTCTCGGCCATGTTCCGCGACCTGAATGACGACACCGCTCCGGACCTCTACGTCTGCAACGATTTCCAGTCCGAGGACCGGCTTTGGATGAACGACGGACAGGGGCGGTTCCGGGCCGCTTCGCGGACGGCCTTGCGCCACACCAGCCTGTTCTCGATGGGCGCGGACTGCGCCGATTTGGACCGCGATGGCCGGGATGAGATCTTCGTGGCGGATATGCTGAGCCGGCAGCACAGTCTGCGGCAGGTTCAACTGGGTTTCTTCAACCCGTTCCTGCGCTCGGTGGGGCGCGTGGACAGCCGTCCGCAATACTCGCGCAACATGCTGTTCTGGAACCGGGGCGACGGCACCTATGCCGAGATTGCCCAACTCAGCGGCCTCGAGGCGTCGGACTGGTCCTGGTGCCCCGTGTTCCTGGATGTGGATGGCGACGGCTACGAGGACCTCCTCTGCGTAACCGGGCACGCCCGCGATGCCCAGAACATTGATGTCGCCCGCCGCATCGAGGCGGCCGTGCAGCAGAAACCGATGTCGGTCCGCGAACGACTGGGTCTGCGGCGCCAGTTCCCCCGGCTGGCCACACCGAACTTCGCGTTCCGCAACCGCGGCGACCTGACCTTCGAAGAATGCGGCGCGGCCTGGGGATTCGACTCGCGCGAGATCTCCCAAGGGATCGCCCTGGCCGATCTGGACAACGACGGCGATCTCGATCTGGCGATCAACTGCCTCAACGCCGCGCCGGTGATCTGCCGGAACGATTCCCTGGCGCCGCGCGTGGCCGTGCGACTCAAGGGAACGGCACCCAACACTCGCGGGGTTGGGGCCCGGATCCAGCTCCTGGGCGGGGCCGTGCCGCAGCAGAGTCAGGAAATCCAGGCGGGCGGACGCTACGTGTCGTGCGACGACACAATGCGGAGCTTCGCGGCTGGGACCGCGAACGATACGCTTCGCCTGGAAGTGCAATGGCGCAGCGGGAAACGCAGCGTGATCCCATCCGTCCGCCCCAATCACCTCTACGAAATCGACGAAGCGGCGGCGACGGTTTCGAGCCCTCCGGCCGCCCCGGCACCCTCTCCGGTCTTCATCGACCGGAGCGCGCTCATCGCGCACACTCACTTTGACGAACCGTTCGACGATTTCCTCCGGCAACCGCTCCTGCCGCGGAAGCTCAGCCAGTTGGGGCCGGGCATCACTTGGTTCGACCTCGACGACGACGGCTGGGAGGATCTGCTGATCCCGAGCGGCCGAGGCGGTTCTCTGGCCGGCTACCGGAATCGCGGCGATGGGACGTTTGCGCGGTTCTCCGATGCCCTGCTGGGGACTGTGACCGGCCAGGACCAGACGACCGTGCTCGGGTGGCGTCCGGCGGCCCATCGCCGGGTCCTGCTCGTGGGTCTGGCCAACTACGAGACTGCACCCACGAACGGCTTGGGCGTGCGTGTCCTCGAACCGGGGACGACACCGGGCACCGAGGGATTGTGGTCCAACCCCGCCAGCACCGGCCCGCTGGCCATGGCCGATGTCGAGGGCGACGGGGATCTGGACCTCTTTGTCGGGGGACGGGTCGTCGCCGGGCGGTACCCGGTGCCGGCGTCCTCGGCGTTCTTCCGAAATCAGCAGGGCCGGCTCGAGCTGGACATCGAAGCAAGCCGGGCCTTTGCCCAGCTCGGCTTGGTCAGCGGGGCCCTGTGGAGTGACCTGGACGGCGATGGTTCGCCCGAGTTGGTCCTGGCCACCGAGTGGGGGCCGATCCGCGTCTTCGTTCGCGAGGCGGCGGGATTCCGCGAAGTGACCCGCGAGTGGGGTCTGGACGGCGAGCGAGGCTGGTGGAACAGCGTGGCAGTGGGCGACTTTGACGGCGATGGGCGCCTGGACCTGGTCGCGGGGAACTGGGGCGGGAACACCCGCTACCAGAGCTTCCTTCACCATCCGCTTCACCTCTACCACGGCGACCTGGATGGCGACGGCACGCCGGAACTGGTCGAGGCTTATCACGCCCCGGAGTTGGACAGGACCGTGCCCTGGCGCGACTGGCAGACGTTGTCGCAGAACCTTCCCTTTATCTTGGAACGTTTCGAAAACTTCACCGCGTTCAGTACGGCGGGGGTCCAGGAGATTCTCGGCGAGCGGCTGTCCACGTTCCGCGATCTGCAGGCGACCGAGCTCTCGACCAAGGTATTTCTCAATCGCGGCCATTATTTCGAGTCGCGACCGCTGCCCCGGGAAGCCCAACTGGCACCGGTGTTCGGTATCGCGGTGGGCGACCTGGACGGAGACGGCGCGGAAGACCTCTTCCTGGCCCAGAACTTCTTCGAGGTTGCGGCCGATGTGTCGCGGCTGGATGGCGGGCGCGGGCTTTGGTTGCGCGGCGATGGCCGCGGCGGTTTCGTGCCCGTGCCGGCGGCCGAGAGCGGCCTCGAACTCTACGGGGAAGGACGGGGAGCAGCGCTCTGTGACTTTGACCACGACGGCCGGGTCGACTTGGCCGTGGGCCAGAACAGCTATGCGACCCGGCTGTTCCACAACGTCGGCGGGAAGGCCGGACTCCGGGTGTGGCTTCGAGGCCCGGGCGCGAATCCCGAGGGGATTGGCGCTGTCCTGAGAGTGGCTTACGCGGACGGCCGCTTGGGACCGGCGCGAGAAGTGCACGCCGGCGCCGGTTACTGGTCCCAGGACGCGGCGGTCCAGGTGGTCGGCCTGGCGGGCGAGCCTGAGGCGCTTGTCGTGCGTTGGCCGGGCGGGTCCACCACGCGGACACCGATTCCTCGGGGCGCCCGCGAGATCGCGGCAGCCATGCAGGACGGCACGCCGTGAACGCGTGGATCGGCGCTCAGTTCATGGCCCATTTCATGGCTTGACTCGCTGGGGGGACGGGTCCTTGATGGCACACAACCAGACCCAACAGACCATCTGCTTATGAAAACGGCTCCTCGACTCTTGGTTTCCTTGTGCAGTGTCACCATCGCTCTGGGTTGGCTCGTTCCTCCGCCTGCCTCCGCCCAGATCACCAACGTTGCCTTCCTCGAGAACTTCGATGGCACCACGATCGACCCGCTGAAACTCCAGCCCGATGCGCCCTTCTTCGAGGGCGGCAAGGGCAACATCGCCGCCTCGCTGCCGGGCGACGGCACGGTCGAGTTCACCGGCACGGTGAGTGAACAGTGGTGGGCCGGGGCCACCCTCCGCGTGGTGCCGACCTTCAACATCTCCCCCGAAACCAACGTGGTCGTCAGCCGTGGACCGTGTGCTCGAAAACGGCCAGGGCAGCGCCTCGCGCAGCGCCCTGTGGATCCTGGACTCCACCCAGACCAAGTACGTCCTCTTCGCCGATGTGCGTGGGGAGGATGGCTGGCACTACAACCGGAAGATCGGCGAGTCCGGTGACCAGCCAACCGGCGGGGGCGTCAACATCGCGGCCTTTGACCTCTTCGACGGAGATCCCGGTTTGCACCAGATGAAAGCCGTTGCGAACGGCAAGACGGTCAGGCTGTACTTGGACGACATCTTTGGGGCGGAAGTCAAATTCCCGTTCAGCACGCTGGTCTTCCACATCGGGAGCTATGCCCGGGCCAACAACGACATCGCCGACACCTTCTTCGATAACCTGAAGATTGAAACCGTGGGTAAGGCCACCTTCGGGACCACCAGCCTCATCCTGGTAACCAACCAGTTGAAGTCGGGGATTGTGGTTCGCATCCCGCCGGGCCTCAACTCCAGCTCCGCCGTCTTGATCCGGGTGACGAGCAGCGACCCGACCGTGGCCATCCCGGTGGGCGCGACGGCGGGTACCCTGACCCTGAACTTCGCGGCGGGCGCCTCGAACGAGAAGACTTTTGACGTCCAGTGTCTCGGCGAGGGAGCCGCGTCGTTCACCCTGGCCAACGACATCAACCTCGAGGCGGGGAACACTCTGACCGTGGCCGTCGTCGGTGGCGGGGGCCCGAAGTTGACCGAGGATTTCGCCGCGAGCACGATCGATCCCGGCAAATGGGTTGTGAACCCGGCGGGCTTCGAGACCACCGGAATCGGGACGTTCGAGGTCACCCAATCCGGGGGGACCCTGTCGATCAGCGGCACGCTGGACCAGGCGCAGTATTGGGGTGGGAGTTCGCTTAAGACCGTCGGGAGTTTCGTGGCGCTCAAGGATCTCCCCCTGGTCTTCGAGGTCGATCGCGTGAAGATCGATCCCACCCGGGTCTGGTATGGCGACGCCAGCACCGCTGCGCGCACCGGCGTTTACATCACCACCGACGATCGCAGCCAGTACGTCTTCTTTGGACAGAACGTGGGCGAGACGAGTTGGCAAGTGAACGTGAACCCGGGCAATCCCACCGGCAGCGGGACAGCGCTCGCCGCCTTCGCCAGCCTGACGGACACCAACAACCACCGGATGAAACTGGTGGCCGACGGTGAAACCGTGGAGGTCTTCCTCGATGGCCAATCCGGCGGCAAGTTCGCCTTCGCCGTCAACTACGGGATCCGTTTCGAGCTCGGGGCCTATGCGCGGGCGCTCGAGGATCAGGTCCTGGGCCTGTTCGACAACGTCAAGGTCGAGAACGTTCTGCCGTGCATCAACACGGCGCCCGACGATGTCTGGACCGTGCTCGGCAACGACACCAACACGGTCGCAGCCGCGATCCCCGTCGTCTTGAATGTCGCGGCGGATGCGACGGTCACGGTCACCAGCAGTAATCCGAACGTGGCGGTGCCGGAAGGGGCCGTCAACGGCGTGCTCACGATGACCTTTGCCGCCGGCGGGCCCACCGTCCAGAACTTCACCGTCAAGACCACGGGCGCCGGCACTGCCAGCTTCACCCTGGTCAACGCCCAGGGAACGTGCGTGGCCAATGCGGTGGAGATCACCGTCAGCGCACCGCTCGTGGCCCAGTTGAGCGATGACTTCTCGGGCGCCACGCTGGACCCGGCCAAATGGCAGACCGACTCGACGCCGCTGGTCGCCACCGGCACGATGACACCCGAATCCGCCGTCAGTATCGTGGACGGTACGGTTCTGATGAACGTCACGGTCACGGCCGCGGACTGGCCGGGCTTTACGCTGTGGCACCCCAACGTCTTCAGCGCCAGCGCGCTCTCGCCGGTCGCGTTCGACATCGACCGGACCAAGATGGAATACGTCCTCGTGGGCGGCACCTCTGCCAAGCAGCTCACCGGCATTTGGGTCAAGGACGCCACGACGAACTTTGTGTTCTTCTCCGACTTCGGGAGCTGGGATGCCACGCCGGGTGGTTGGCAGTTCCATCGCGTCATCGGCGCTGCCGGAGATGTCCCGCTCACTGATCCAAATGCCGCCGGCACCTACGTCAGTGAATTCAATGCCCCGCAATTCACCGATCAGAAGAACCACCATATGCGGATGGTCGTGAATGGGACGGCCGTCCGGCTCTTCCTCGAGGGTGTGCGGGGCGCGGACGTCCCCTTCCCGTTCTCGGAGGGACTCAAATTCGGCTTCGGTACCTATGTGAACTTCGGGAACACCAATCAGAATGTCGTTCGCGGCTTCTGGGATAATGCCGTGATCTCCAAGCCCGCTGCCGCGGCGGCCACGCTCGCCGTCGCTCTCCAGGGCGGCAATGTCGTCATCTCCTGGACTGGCACCGGCACCCTCGAGTCAACCGACAGTCTGAGCCCCCTCCAATGGGGGGACGTAACGCCGCCTCCAGTGGGCAATTCCTACACGATCACCCCGACTGCCCAAACCCAGAAGTTCTACCGTCTCCGACAGTAGCTGACCGTCCGATCCTGTCAGGGACGGATTCCTCTCCGTCCCTGACTCCCTGGGAGAAGTCGGGTTCGCGGGGGAACGCGTCCCTGCCAGGGTCAGGGTTGCAGTGTGCGCTCGGATTCTGGGATTCGAGCGCTTTCCGTGAACCTTGGCTTCGTAGTCCATCCTTCATGAACCATGGCTCTGTAGCGGCGTCTCGGCAGAGCGCCG